>Ga0179593_1460434_pt1 | contig 24450 bp, 21 predicted proteins | sample CZODoug2_1_08_16_FD_185931 | JGI IMG/M metagenome (GOLD analysis project Ga0179593, IMG submission 185931) | Vadose zone soil fungal communities from Angelo Coast Range Reserve, California, USA - CZODoug2_1_08_16fungal (PacBio error correction) | ecosystem: Environmental > Terrestrial > Soil >... | reverse complement strand
TTTTTGAATGACCCTCGATGTGTAAGGAAGAAGTTACTGTCTTAGGTTGACCACCTTCAATTTTCCCCCCTTCATGTTTACCACATACTTCTTCCCCCTTTTTTCCCCAGCCCTTACGATGAGTTTTTTTTTTCCTAGAGCCTTCCCCTCTCTTTTTTCCGACAAAGTTAAACTAATCTGTTGAGTGGTTCCGTCCTCTAACCGCGGTAGGTCACTGATATTTGTTCGTGCCATTCTCCCCCGGTTTTTTTCCCCTTCGTTGTTCTTTTCCTTTCCCCCCCCTTGGAGCTGCCCCCCTCCCCCACTTGCCGTCCAACAAGCAAAGAGTACGATATCCTTACACTCGAGTATGTTCCCCCCTTCCCCGTCACAGTCTTTCCCGCTGCGCCTGAGGACGAAGTTCTCAAAACCCCGTTCGTTTTTTTTTTCTAGTGTTTTTTTTCTGCGTTTCAACGAACCTTTCTTGAAGCGTTTGCACTAACTTTCCTCCCTTGTCAAAACCCCTAAACAAACTTCAACTCTGCGCGCCTTCCGATATTCTTCTCCGTCAGCTTTTTTCCTTCCTGTGCCCCAAATTGCCATTTCTTTTCGTTTTGGTCTGTTGCCACGCAATCTACGACTTGCCCCCTACGCTCCCCTGCCTGCGAATCGACAAATCATGGTTTTTTTTTTTCAAAGTTTTCTGAAGTCCCATTTCCCTGTTACTTCATCTTGGCCCCTTTCGAGCCTGGCCCAGACTTTTACACTTCCTCCAAAATCCCCCCTATGTCAAGTAAGACTGCCCAGAACACCTGTGTTTCGGCGCTTTTCCCTGCCAACATCGTTCCTCCGACCCTTAATCCCCTTCTGCCATAGACTGCCCTCCCCGCCCTGATACTGTTCGGATACACACCCCTGGGACTATGAGCTGACGACCCCTTTACGGCCCCGCCGGAGTTCCCCCGATCTCCCTCTCCCCCCCCGATATATAAACTGACAATCACTGTCGTCGGGTTCACCCACTGCCCGTTTCAGTGAAGTCCCTATTTCCGTTTCCTTTGTTCACGCACGGCGCTCGGGTTTCTTGCGCCCTTCTTCGCTCCCGGGAACTTATCGGTACACCCCTTGTTACGATTTTTCTTCTACACCCTCTTTCTACCTCGTTTTCTTTCCCCCCCCTTTTCCTATATCCTTTCAGCTGTACCAAGTGAAAAAAAAAACTTTTTTTCTCAAGACAGCTTGCGGCTTTTCAAAATTTTCCCGGTCCAGTGTAACTTTCCTCAGGAACAGCTTGTGGGCCCGATGACGGCCTCTTCCCCCCCTGCACGGGTCTTCGCGGTCTTGCCGCGGTCTTCCGCAGAAAAGATTCATGAGCTTTGTTTCCGAGAGTTGCGCTTCTTTTGCTTGAACCCTTAAATACAGGAGTTTTTTGGGGGCTTTTTCTATCTAGACGATATTCACCTTTCCTCCCCTCCTTTTTTTTTTTCTCGATATATTGTACGAACTTGTAGGCGTTATGGTTTTTCTCTCTAGCACATCTGGTGTAAGTTTCTTCATAACCCCAGCCTCCAGTCAAACGCTCATCATTCCCATTTCCCCCGGCGTCGTGTTTGGGGCCGGAAAGAACGACCCTTGGTTTTTCTCCTCGTATCCAACCTTTTCCCCCCACCCATATGTGACCGCATCCCGACACTTTTCCGCATTTTTTTACGAAAGCTTGTCGCCTCGAAGGATGTATTGAAGTTGCAGGTCTTTATCACGCACACGGTTGTCTCCCCCCGCAAACATCGGGGAACATGTTGTCCCCCTCTCCTCTCTTTAAGTCTAAGGAAGTTGCATCAACCCAGGTTGCCGCCGTCATGAGTAACTGACTCTGGTAAACTGTCCCCCGGATTTTTACGCCCCCCAACGCTTTTAGTGTACCGAAGACCCCCTGGGATGTGTTGCTTTATTCAGAGTTTGTATCGGATTCCCTCCCCCGGCGGGGCAGTCTTTTTTAGCGTCAAGTATTTGCTGCTAAATTTCTTCCATGGACGGGTTCTCCGCTTGGTCCTTTCCTCAGGCCTCCCTTACGCGGTTTTTCCAGGTGACCGCCTGCGGACTTCCTTCGTTGCTTTTGTAATATGTTTGGATTGGAAGTGTAACCCCCCAGCTCTGGCAACAGACATTTTCCCTTTCCCCTCTTCTTCCCTTTTTCCCCCGCCCCAACCAGGTGGCTCATTTTGAACAACCATTCTTTTGCCCGGAATTCCAGGCGGTTATATGCCCTTCAGTTGCCAATCGGCCTTTCTTGATAGGAGTTTCCCATACTACTCCGCCCATTTGGAAAAGGACCCTCTTCCCTGAGACCCCTTTTCCCTTAATCCACTCCGGGCTCCTCTTTTCCCCCCCCACTTCCCCCCTGGTTTGAGGAGTTTGGACAACCTTAAGTTCTCTCCACCCTAGAGCTCTTTCGTTAGGTAAAGCCTGACCAACAATCAACTAGACCCCCTAAACCCCGATATGCCTCACTTTATTTTGACGGCACCCTTTTCAAAAAAAAAACTGTTTTCATCCCTAGGAGGTTTCGTCTTTGTATATTTTCTTTTCTCGTTTTTTTGCTTTTGTGGCAAACTAGTTTTCGAGTCAGACCTGACATTGTTCCAAGACTCTGTCCCCCCCCCTTTTGGACCTCCAATGAACGGTTCCACACCTATCTTTGGCAAACTACGCTTTTCTCTTCCTTCCCCCCCTCCCCACACACAACAAGGAGTGTGGTGAAGGCTGTGCTTACCACAGAGCCGCTTCTATCCCCTCGGGGGATGGTGGCTCCTTTCGAACTCCTCTTCCTGTGAAACTCTGAGACTACTATTTTAGGAACTGATTCAATTTTTTCCTAATGCGCTGAGGGATTTTTTACCCCCCTCCCCCACCCAGTGCTTTCTTGTGCGAGGGATGTGACCAGAACTCTCTTTTACTCCCCCCTTCCTCCCGCTAGACCCCTTATCCCAGCTCCGACTGGTGGATCGCAACCCTGTCCAAGCCCCGAGTATGGAAAGTACGCTTCGTTCCCCTTAGATGAGCAAACTGCCAAAGTCACCGTCTCAGTTTCATATATCCCCTCCTCCCCATGCGCGGGCACGACGCGCGAAGCTGGTTCACAACCGGACAATTCTTTATTCCCCCAGCTTGAACCCAAAGGCGACCTGTCGCCCTGGTCAGATGTCTAACCTCTTTCTCTCCTTTGCGTCCCGCAGTCTCCCGCCGATTTTTTCCTTTTTTGTTCCCGACGACAGAACCGGCCGAATTTTTCTTTCGGCAGCCTGACTGTTTGCTTTCTTCTATGCTTTTTTCCCCCAGTTTAGTCCAGTGTGATTTCTTTCTAGATCTCTATCTACTCCTCCTTTTGTTGTTTTTGCTCTCCTTAAGAAAGACACTCTTGGTCCAATTGACCCCCACGCCACAGTCCTATCATCAATTTCCCATTTTTCTATGATCGGTCTTCTGCCCACCCCCTACCCCCTTTTTTTATCCTTTTCGTTTGGTGGCGAAAGCGAATGATTTCAGCCCGTCTTTTACTCGATTCGCCCCCTTTTTTCCCTTCCCCAAAGTCGGGTTTCCTACCCCTAACCCGAACTGCCTGGTTGCCCTTCCCCGCTGTGACGATCGCATGGCGTCGTTTGCTAGCAGCCTAGTTGCGGCAGTGTTGCTCCTTCTTTTTCCAATCCGCTCAGCGACTCATATCGACCGTATGCTTTTTCGCTGGAGACCACCCCCACTTTTCGGCTCTGGCGACGTCCTCTAGATTGAGTCATTGACGTCCCAGCAGATCGGTCTTCCGTGATTTTTTGGGTTAAATCGGTAGAGAACTGTGTTATGACTCCCTTTCCCTGAGATGACTCTTCCTTCAATCTTCTTCGTCGCTCTTTGTGCCACCCTTCGAGCAGTTTGGTAAATAGACTTTCCATTTCCCAGAATTAAGAGGAGTGTCGAGCATCGCTTTTTTATTAAAATTCTTCCTAACAAATCTTTGTCGGGGAGTGGTTAACTTACCCAAAGCGGTAGTTGTCCCAGATGTGTCTTTATATTCCCCCGTGTTGATTCTCTGGTTCTTTCCCCCTTGCCGCGACCCAAGCTGTGACCCACTTTGAGCTTCCCAACAAGCAAGAGCCTCCACTCTCCTTCCCCCTGATTTTGAAACAAGAGCATGTATTTCCACCTTTTTCCCGCCGTCCGTCCCGTTCGTTACGCTTCCCATCCAACCCCCCGTCCCCTTTTGTTAGTTCTTTGATTGGTTTTTTCTGCTTCATAACGAACATCCTTTCTACGTCGTTGCGACAAAGTCCGCATTGCCCACCACTTCAAAAAAATGATTTGCCACCCTCTTCTCGCCGGTCCGTTTCTTTATATGAAGGTCCCTTTCCTTCCTAGGTGTGATTTGCAAGCTCCATTTATTCGTCTTCGTTTAGTACTATCTCCTCCTTCCTGGACCACTCCCCTCCTACAGAGGTTCCTTTCTCTGTCCCAATCCTGGTTGTTTCCCACAAGTCTCCTCCTATTTTTGTTTTCTATTTCCAGCCTCATCTCTAATGAATTTTCCGGGATCTACTGGACAGCGATGTTTTACACTAACGAACCAGACCAAACAATCTTTCTTCCGTCATCCCTTTGCCCAAAAGACTTTCTCCTGGGGGGAATGGCCTTTTGTACGTCCGTACGTCATTACCTGATCAGAGGAGTGACTAGCCCCGCTCATGACTTCTGGATGCCACTGACTGGTATGACTGCTCTTGTACACAGGCCTGGCCCCCTTGATTCCCCTCCTAATCCTCGCCAGTAGCACCCTTTCACCAAAATGTTGTAGTTCCCTGAAAAGCGTTTTCTCGAATAATCCGATTTCCCTTTGTTTCCCTTACTTGACGGCTTCCCTACATGTGTGTGGGGAAAAGTTCCCCTTCCATGAAGATAGTATCTTTGAACCCCCATGGTCCCGAGGTTCTGCCACAATAAGAAGGCCTGCCCTTTCTTTTTCCCCCAATTCTCAAATGGCTTTCGCCGACCCTTCGACTTTGTCAAGGGTCACTGCCGCCACAGAGGGTTTTTTTGACATATTCTTTGAATTACGCGAAAAACAAGATGTGTCGTGATTCTTCCTGTTCCTCAGTCCCCTTCCTTCATAAGTGGACCCCTTTCTCCTGGAGGTATGTTTTTTTTTTTTTTCCACAACACATTTCCCCTCCCCTTCTCTGTGGGTGGGAGTGATCTACACATACGCCGACAATATTCTTCGTACTCTTCCTCCTGTTTTTTTTGATCTCGATTCGTTCTATGACTCTTTTTTGCTCTTTTTCTCGATTCTCCCGCCCCCAAAGCGAGGTGAGTTCAGGTGTAAGCTAAACACTTTTTGAACAGTCTCCCTTTCCCCTCTAATGTCACTTGTCTTCTTCCAGTCGGGAGACCCCTCTAAACACGAAACAGTTTTGTGTTTAGCAGAAGCAACCCCCCCTGTGTGCTTCCTTTAACCTGAGACATTTTCTTGAGAAGCCCCATTTTTAGCGAGCATTATTTTCTGCATTATGGAAGATGGAAAGACTTCCCCCCCGCTTTAGCCCCGCACGTGTCTCCGCACCAGTGTTGTTTTCTACATCCATTCCGGGCGAATAATGGCAGAATCACCCAGTCTTTCCCCCTCCCGTCCTAGCAATGGAACTGAACTAAATCGTCTTTTTCTAGAAAACCTTTTTCTTTTTCTCCGCCCCCCCCCCTTCTTTTTTTCCGTGTGATATAGACAGGTGAGTGTCTTTCCTGATTGGAAGGTGACCGTAATGGTCGCCTCGAATTTGTCCCCCACTTCTCAAATGCCTGACCTCATAAGTCAGTGTGCTTCTCCTCGAGTTCCTAATTTATCTTCCTCTCGTCGAGGTGGAGTTTCCCCGCCTGCCTCATTCCTTCCTTTCTCCTCCCCTTTTCTTTTTTTTGATTGTTTGGTTAGTGTACAACTCCTGATGCCAGTCGAATCCCTTACCCACAAAGAAATCATTTGCTTTTCATAGAACCCCCCACCCCTCTTCTTATGACACCCTTATTGTGGAGAGAAAGCGGCTAGTCGAGGAGTTTTTTGGCCCGTCTTCCGGTGATAGTGCGTTCCCCCCTCTACGCGTTTACCTTTTTTCAAACGTCTTCACCCACTTCGGACCTTCTGACCACAGGAACTGATAAATTAGCGGCGCGAGCGTTTTCCCCTATTTTGGGAAAGTTTTCCCTGCGCACTTCGCCCCCCGGAGACATTTCTTACCTCCCTAAAACCTCCCCCCCTGAACTAACCCTCCTTTTTTGTTTTTTTGTTGAAAACTTCTTTGTAATCGCTCCCCTCCTTTACGTCATTCCAGGTCAAAGCCTGCTCGGCTGTTCCGATCGGCTTCCTCTGTGGCATTTTTTTTTTTTTCTCCGTCTCCCCTAATGGTTTCTTCTCATGTTTTTTAGATAAGTTAACACGGGTGTTTTTCCTCCATTTTTTGTCCCCCGTTACCCCCTCTTTTAGGTACGTTGCCCCCCCCCACTACCCAGACCAAAGAGTGGGAAGGACGAGCTGGCTTCCCCAGAGCGCTGCTCTCCCCCCCTACCTCGATGATGGAATGAGAAGCGTGACCGAAACTTCTCTGGCAATCTGCTCCTCTTTGCCTTTTCCCCCCCTTGCTTCCCCTTAGACGGACCGCCCTCTGCGGTGCAGAACCAGCAGACTACGTTGCGATGATCACCTTCAAGTCCGGATCTTGCTGGACGTTTCCATTCGCTTTTTACCCTCTCTCGACTTTTTTATCACTAAACCTCACGTTCTTAGACGTTTTTTTTTTGATTCTTTCCAGTCGCTGACTTCTCTGAGCCTGCACGTCACCCTGCTACTTTAGCTCCTCCCGGAGCCCTCGTCTCTTCCCCGAGGAGCAGCTTGGCCTCAACCGGCCACCGTTGATTAGTTTAAAAGCTGCCGAAACCAAGTCCACGCGCCCCTGTCTCACTGCCCTTTTTTCTCTTTTCTTGTTGGAGAACTGATCCGACGTTGAGCGCTATTTTTTTAGTGACTCAGCTAAAGCGTCCACTGGCCGAATTTTCTTTCAGGACCTTTTCTGGATTTTCAGGTCCATGGGGTAACCAAGAGGAGATATTTATTCGATTTCTCTTATACTACAATCGTTGTTTTCTTATCTCAACCGCTCTTTTCCCCCCCCATGTCCCAAACTGTACACCTCAATTTCTCAGCCACCCGTTTCAAAGCATTCCGTCTTTCGGATACCCGGTCTCGACAACCCCCCCCCGGCATCCCTTTTTTGGATAGGAGAACCGCATTATACTTTGTCCCCGATATTTTCTTACCTTCTGTCTCGCCTTCTGCAAGCTTTTTTACACAAGAACCAAAGTGGGGTTTGGGCCCAGTTAAAAGTTCGATCCCCGTCCCCCCCGACTTCTCTGGTTGATTTTTTTCCCCCTAGCTTCTCGGTCTGAATGCAGTTTGATCCTCGATAAGACTAGCTCCTTTCCATACTGCCCGTTTTTTTATTGCTCTTTGGATTCTATGACTGTGACATCTAGATGCGCATTTTCCGAGCCCTCTCCGGTCTTTAACAGTTTATTCCCTCGCGTACGTATCGGAACGGGCGCATTCTTCTTTCGTATACATTGTAAGTCCTTTCCGCAAGTTGAGTGCTCTCTCATGTTCCCCACTCGAGAGAGTTCGTAATCGTTCTCCCCTTTCCAAGACTGAGTTCTGGGATAGATTTCTCTCTGTGTAAGAAGCTCGTCCTTCCCCCACCTTTGTCTGGGCCCCCTTCAATCTCACCCTCTGTTTAGTCCCCCCCCCCCGATTTGTCCCCCCCCCCCCCCCCCCCCCCCCCCCTAAATATCTTCAACCTTTTAACCTTGCGTTGTAGGTTAAAGGAGCCCCATTGGAGCGTCTCCACCAAACTTCCCAAGCCACATGCTCACTTTTCCCCACATAGGTCAAAAAGAGAACCTCGTTGCCATGATTTCCCCCCCCCCCCCCCCCCCCTTTTTAACGACGCAAGTCAGCTGGAGTTACCTGAAGTAGTTTAATTCCAGCCCAAAGGTTTTTCTTTTTTCTATTTTTTCTTTTTTTCGTTTCCCTCACGATCATTCTACTTTTTTTCGCCCACCCTTGAGATTGCCACAACTCCTCCACCCCAGTAACCTTTCGCGCCCTTCCCGATGTATTGATTCCAGTTCCCATTTTTTCCGTGATCGGTGTGCCAGTCCGTGGCCGCCCACATTTGCCATTCCTGTTGTAGGGCCACGCAAACCCTAATTTTTGCCCCCGTTTCCCATTTTCTAACCCGCCGCGTTCCTTTTCCTCCTTCCAAAAGATGGTTGTTTCCAAACTTTTTCCTCTAGTGTTTTCTCTAGAAAGAATCGCTAAGGATTTTTTGTTGCCCGGGATTTCTTTCTCACTCGCCGCCACCGCTTTTTCCCCGACTCCCCCCTTAAAACCGCATGTCGCGTTTTGTTTTTTCCCTTGCCCCCCTCGTCCGCGAGGTTGGAGTACTGCCTCCGGAGCCTCTTCCTTTTTCAGTGCTCCCCCCTCAAAAGTAGGCCGGCATCGAGACGTCACCCACAGGGATGCTTGAAGGACAAATTCTTCCCCCAGCCGGAGGCCCAGTCCACAGACTATGACCCTGAAAGAACATTGTATTCTGTGACCCTAGTTTTTTTAGAATCCCTCCCGTCTCTTAATTTCCCATGTAGTTACCTCTTTAAGGCGTCCCAGTTTTTGTCCACTTCCTTCTCCGGAACCTGATGTATAGCGTACACCCCGGTTAACGAGGTTCCTTTTAGACCCGATGTTCGGTTTCACTTCTGACCCCTAGAAAAGTATTCGCCTTTTCAAGCCCAGTCGAACTCTTCTTCTCAGCACATTTTCTGTACACGTGTAGGGACTGCGGCACCAGATGGTGGGACCGCGATTTTTTCCGTTCAACATCTACCAAAAACAGAGGGTTTGTGTGTCTCCTGAGAGCTTTTTTTCAAGAATTTCATTGATCTTACTGGAGGACTTGGTTTTCTCCCTTTTGTCGGTCCCACATTACTAAGTAGCTGGGGGGGAGTGTATACCATACCACCTACGACTTGTTCCCCCTATCTCTTACCCCCATATAATACTCAGCCTCCTCCTTTTTTTGTTGAGCTCTCTTTCTCATACGCCCGTAGTAGAGATCTCCAGCCCCCCACACGATGTAGTTACTGTTCAAGCACCCCCTAACCCTGCGCCAGTCCCCTGTCCACGCTAAGAATTCCCCTTTCTTCCTTGAGGAGGGGTTTGACCCCCCGTTAGTTTTTTTTTCCCCTCACTACATCACGGTCCCACCCCCCCCACGATGTGGCCGACAGTTTGACACTTTTCCAGCAGTTTTTCTCTCAGCGTCGCCCCGTCCTTAATTTCTTCAAGCATATGGACGAACTGCCATTCCTCGTGAGGCCATCTTTCCTCCCCCCCCCCTAAAACTCGGGGAACAGTTTCACCCTCCATCCCCCTTTTCCCTGGGAAAGCCCTGTCAGAAACAACCCAGGTCTTGTCATTTTCCTCGAGAAAGACACGACCTCTTCTCTTCGTACCCAACTCTGTAGTTTTTAAGAGAAAAGTGATTGTGATCCGACCTTCTCTTTCGTCAGGCTTCCTCTTCAGGGACATCGCTGCGCGTCGTTGGTGTGACCCCCTTCGATTTCTTCGTTCTTTCTTCCCCTCGAGCCCGGGAGTAGTCCTTTGGACTTGTGGCCAGTTTTTGCGTCGAATGCCCGTTTTTTGGGTCTTCTTTTATCACTACCTTTTGTTTTCTTTTCTTGTTCAGTTGTAACCAGCCTCCTTCAGGAGAATCCCGGGCAACCCTAACCTTCTCCCTATTCTTTTCTCTCAACCCTGATTTTAGACTTTTGCCCCACCCAACCAGTTTTTCCTTCCTGGCTTTTCCTCTGTGCCAAGTCGTCCCTTTTAGTATAGTGCGGCACTACTCACAGTCAATTGTTGCGGGGACCCCCGGCACACCTCTGCCCCTCTCAATGTTTGTCACCTCCCCTACCCTGACGCGCTGAGTTGTCAATCCGAGTGTTGCACTGGCTCACTTTTCCTGGTCCCCCTCCTTCTAATTATGTCGTCACGCCCGACCCACCATACTCAAACGCCGTTTTTTTTGATTGACCCCTTCCCACCTTTAGGAAGGCGCAGGTATTGACTTCGTAAATGTGTAATCCTCTCGGAGGTTTTTTTTTCGCTTTGGTCTGATCTCTTCTTTCTTTTTGTTTCACCCGGTCCCCCAATTGTTTTTCTCGTTTTCTCCGCTGGTCTGACGCAGTCTTTCCACTGACTCCTTTTTCACCACGGTGGATACAGCCCCGTTCACAACCTATGTCAGCTTAGAGGTAACCCCTTTTCCCAACTTGCTTTTTTTGAGATCGCTGTATTAACCCTCCGTCCAGAGGAATATCCCCTACTCGGAAGCTAATTGAGTCATCTAGTGACCAGATGTTCTCTTTTGCACACTTCTCTTGCGCCCGCCTGTTCCCCCTTGAAAGCGATTTTCATCCCAGCCGTGTCTCTACGTGCGCCTATTTGAAATCAATGTTACGACCGTATCTTTGCTTGAAGTCCCCCCGACTCTTCCCTCTTATGGATGAGCGACGTCTGGTTGTTCCCAGCCTAAATTAGTTACTCTTTTCTTTGATTGCAGCTGGTCGAGCTAGAAATGCCGTCACCCCCGCTCCTGCTGGGGTCCTCTCAAGGGCATCGAGCGGGCACGTCTTAGAAGCTTGTGTTGCACCACATTGTTTCCTCGATGCCGAAACCAATTCCTCCTGTCGAAGAAGTCAGGGTAACTGTTATTCACCCCTTCACCTGTTTTTTCCCCTTCTATGCTCCCCCCCCCCCGATACGAGCTTTGCGCCTTTTTGGCGAAACGTTCCTACATTCCTATGTTTCTCTTTCTTCCTGACGTACAGGTTTGTATTGAGTGGACAGGGTTACCCCCTTTTTTTCTCTTCTTTTCTATCTCTATTCTACTAAGTGTTTTGGGAGACCCAGACCGAGATTTTCTTTTTTTACCACCCTTTCCCAATCATTTCAGACTCCCGTCACTTTAAGACCAAGCGAACCAAGTCGAAAGACTTGGATAGATTACATCTCCCCACAACCAATCAGAATTTAGGATCCTTGCGCGGTCCTTATTTTTCTAACAGTTCCGGTTATACTTTTAATTCCCTTAGCGTCCTTTTCGGTGCCCTCTTTTTGTACAGGAAAGAATGTCATTGGTCATGGTCCCCGTGTAATAGTTGACGATAAGGCCCGTAAGGAGAGCTTCCCCGTAGTTTTTGGTTGACGTGCCGTGTGTTCCCTCCCGATTACTAGAAGAGACGGGGACATAAGAGAATCCTTCTTTTTTCGTGTGCCCAACAAGTTGCAGCGTTTTTTCTCGGTATTACATCATTGTTCCGTCAGCAAGATCCTCGTACTGGCCCCTTCAATCTCGTCACTTAGACACGATGGTTCTGAATGCCCTCTTTTCTTTACCTTAAGGTCCGTCAATCTGAGGCCCCTTGATACTTGGACCACTTCTGCAGTTTTTGAATTCGCCTTCTCAATTTTCCCCAAAAATGTGGATCCCTAGACCCCCCTCGCTATGGTGTGTAATCCCCCCCAGTCCTTCCATCCACATCCCCTCTCATAAATAATTTGTTTTTTTGTGTGGTTCGTATACAAACTCGTAGTTTTTTAAAAGATACTTTGTGACCTTGAAAGTTGAAAAGGAGTATGTTCCGGGAGCTCCCCTGCGCAGACCACATTTTTTGGTGATTCGGACACAACCCCGTACAACGCAAAGACGTAACAATATCATGCCCCAGAGTAAACACTACTCTCCTTCTTAACAAAACTACGCCCTTTTCAGTCCCACCCCCCCCCACGAGCTCATCCTTTTCCTACCCCCCCCCCCCCCCCGAGGTTTTCTTGTCTGTTGTTTTATGCTAACGAAATACCTCAGTTTCTTGTAGAGAAAGACCTTTTTGGACAACTTTCAAAAAACCAACTCTCAACACCGTATTTTCCATATTTCCGCCGGATCATACAGAAACTTTTAGAAAGTGCCCTAGGTGCTTCCCGTTCCCCCACACTTCCCCCCTTTTTTTTCGTCGATTGGACCTCCCTATCCACCCGCAAGAATGGCCCCACGCGCATCTCACCCATCCTTGCTGACCCCCAACTACCGGTTGTTCCCACCATTCTCCTCCGGTTTTTTTCCTGCATTTGCCAATGCATCGTTTGCTTCCCTTCATGGCGTTGCCCCTCTATAATGGTCAGCGTGGTTACACTCCGAACACCCAACCTTCGAAAGCCTTGGAAACGCCCTTTTGCAGTCGGGTCCATCACTTGTCGCCGTTCCTTAATACGCGAGCTCCCGAGGAATCAGCTTCCTTCTTCGGCCTTCTTGCTTCCCCCCCATGAAGACTGAGCTGTACTCCAGCGGCCCGCCTTAGTCCCTGACCTCAAATTCGCGTCCCAGATAGCACCGTTCCCCAGCATGTAGTAGGCACCACGACCTCTTTTTGGTTTCCCCCCTGTCCTGAATCTGCTTCCAGTTTCCCTTTTTCATTTACCTTCCAGAGGCGGCAAGAATGGGTGTATGGCTTCCCCCCACCCCTCCTTCTCAATTTTACCGCTCTCCCCCCTTTTCACCGTATTGTTTTGACGATGCGTCTCCTCTGCCTGCCAACTTTTTCGTTCCATTCATGCTTTGAAGTTTTTTTGTGATCGGCGCAGATGAGGCGCAGACAATTCGGTTACCCTGTGTCAAGGGACTGCCACCAGCTCCCTATTCTCCCCGGCCGAGACCACCCCCGCAAGGAGTCGTGGTGAGCTTGCTTCCAAAGCGAAGCGCAGGAATTCATAGTCTGTGCCTTTCTACTGGGTTCGCTTGAGTCCTGTGACCCCCTTCCCCCTAACCGTTTTTTTTTTGGGGTGTTTCTTTTGGTGATCTTTTTCTACACCTCTCCCGACAACTATTCTCACCCCTCTCCGCCTGTGCCTCTTGTTGTTGTTGATCCTTATAGTGAGTCCTTGACGTTTCGTAGGTGTCTGAATCTTTCGGCCCCCCCCTTTCTTCGTGATGCCGTTTTGTCCAGACTCACACCCCTACCTCAGTATCCAGGTACCTCTGAATTACTTTCTGCGGCGTCTAGTTCCGTTTTTGCCTATAAACAAGACCCTTTAGGGTTGCGCTTTTTCACATCAATCTGTCCAACCTTGTCCTTTGCTTTCGCGCCTTCCTTTTCCTGAACATTTTTCTTCTCCGACTTCCCTGCATTTCAGCACTAGGTAGACGACTGTGCGACAAAAATGGGGAACAGTGTTTTCCCTTTTGCTCCGCCACCAACCCCCCCCCCCTGTTCTTGCCGCTTCATAGGAGTTCCATGCCCGGAAACTGACTCGGATTCTTTTCGCCAAATCGCGTTTCCACGAAGCATGTTGTCATCGGTTCTCCCTTCATATTTCGTTCTTCCCTTGCGGGGCCGTCCTGGTCTCCTCTCAGTCGCTTTTGGGGTTTGACGCCGTCGCCCCGCCTACCCCCCTTCGGCTTAGTCCAGGCGCGCAGGTATTCCTGTACCTAGCGGAAGCGGTTGGACCTCTGCGACCTTTCCGTCTGGTTCTTCTTACCATCTTTTTTTGGATTGTTCGGGAAGTGTAACTCCAAGCAGGCGAATCCCGTTTCCCCCGAAATTTCAGGGCGATTTCTGGCATTCCATCCCCGTGAGCATTGGAGTCGTTGGGCCTAGCCCTCCCCGGCTTAGCGTTGTTGTCCCCCCTCTCGCTCTTCTTCTTCGTGGAACACGAAGCCCCCACTTCGGGGCAACCGTTCCCCCCCTTGAAACTTTCATTGATCCCCCCATTTTCCTGATCAAACGCCGAGATTTCCCCCCCCCCGGTCTTCTTTTTTGCTGCGTTTGTCAAGTTATTGCGCCCTCCGTTATGACCTCCTACCCAATCAACCTACCCCCCCCCCCCCGACATGTTGGGTTGTTTTCTTTCCCCGTACCTCTCCTCTCCTGCGGGACGGCGTCCGGTAAGTTGGTGAATCATGCTTGGAGTTTTCAGATGTTCTGACGTGGATTTTTTGTTTTGTCTTCCCCTGTTCTCGTCATACAGCCCTCCCCCCCATTGGTTAGGCAGGGACCGCCTCCTGCCCCTGTGCAGATACCTGGCAAGACAACAGCTGGTTAGATGACTTCCCAATGCAAAGGCTTCTGTTTCCTTGACTCGCTGGCCCCCCAGCATCTGCTTCTCTCCCCTCTTTTACGTCTTTCTCGAGCCGAATTGACCTCCCTTCTCTCGTGTCCATTATGCGTTTTTGCCGTCTCTCCTATACGAGCTCCGGGACATTGCCCCCCTGAACCAGACAGTGATCGCGCGGGGTCCTGGGACCTATTGCGTCCTCGCCTGCGGACTGGCACGCCCTCTCTCGACTGGTATCCCCATCCCCATCAACGGCCTTGTCGCTTATTCACTTAGCTGAGGTTTTTCTGGAGCTTGCCAAGTCACCCCCGTCTCTTCTCGGTTAAGACTCTCCTGGCAGACATCGAGCTTCCCGCTTTAGCACCCTGCACACCGAGAAATTCTTGCACATCAAAATTCTCCCCGTGACCTTCAATTTCAACCCTGTCCTTTTCTCTTCCTGTGTGAAGATAATCAGAAGGATGGCTTTTGAGTTGCCGCGCTCACAGCCCAACTTGCCTTCTCGGTCAGATTTTGGCCCTTTTTCTGTTCGGGTTTTCACAGGGTTGGACCATGAGTTTATCTCTTTAGATCTCTAATTTTACTACCCTCCTCCGTTTTGAGAGAGCCTTTCTTCCGCGGATCCTTTTCCACCCCTGTTCAACACTCAATCCACCCTTCCTCCCCGACCCCTCGACCCTCGAACCTTCTTGGGAACCCAAAAATCTCCTATCCTTTTCTCTTCGAACAGCACCCTATAGTCCCCGTGCCGTTAACATTTCATGAATCTCATCTCATTTTTCCTGGAACTTTTGTCGGAACGAATCCAATTCCCCAGCTGATCTCGTGCTATAATGGCTAAGTGCTTCTTCTTCCACGTTCTAGTAGAATGGTGATATTTTGTGCTCATATCCTCATAGGCAAGGTAAGCCGCCTTTACTTCCCCCCCTTTTTTTTAGTATGGATACCACCATTCGCGTCGGATGCCATCCTTTTAGCGATTTCCTTCCCCCCTAAAGATAATTTAAAAGTGATCCAACCTCTCGTAGAGCCACCTGGTTTATTCACCCCCCTTTCTAAACACTTGAAGGGTCCTTGCCAATCGTAGCGCTCCCAATTGGTGCCGGAGTCCCTCGTTCAAATCGTACTCAAGCAGTCCCGTCAGATGTTTCTAGCATCTGTTTGTCCCCAGATCCCCCCCCACTCCCTTCTTTTTTTTTTTTCGATCCCCCAGCGGTGTCTTTGTGGCCCTCCTTTTTCCTTCCCCCGTGTTTAGTCGTAGCCCCCCCTTCGAAGACACCTGACTATTCCTGACCGCGACCCCCACCAGTTCAGTCAACCCAGCCCTCTCAGCCACCCTACTGGAAAATCGAAACGGCGATTCCCACCTACCCGAAGTCGTCCCTTGGCGGTATTATTCCCCCTTACTTCAATAACACCCAACCGTTTCGGTTGGTGTCTATTTGATTTTTCTGCGTTTCATCCCTCACCAGTTTCGCAAGACCATTCGCATGCACAAACCTCCTCAAAACCGTTTGACACTCTTCTTTCAGTATTTATATCAGGTTCCATTTTTCTACGTGAAGCGGTTTTGCATTGTTCCCCGACCGATTTTATCTAGTTAAACTGCCCTTTCTTTCCCTCCCGCTCCTTGGTCCCCCCCCTAGCATCTAACCTCCGTGCCTTTCTTTGTAAAAACTCCTGGTTTAAACTTCCTCCTCCCCTCCTTGTTTAGTCAAGCCCTCCAGGTACTTTGTGAAAGTTATTCTCCTTGCGTGGTCCACCTTACTAAACGTCCGTCTACAAGCCCATGGACCACCCGAAGTCGCAGGGGCACCCTGGCCACCCCCCGCCCCCTCTTCTTTAGAACGTTTGAGAGACGCTCTTGACCTTCTCCCTCCCTCATGAATTCGTTCCTCATTGTCCGCTCAAACCCCCCCGGACGACTGAATTGACCCTCCCTTTTGACCGGACACACCTTACACTGCAGCCCCATCCCCCCCGAAACCCCCCCCCCCCACCCCCACCCCCCCCCCCCCCAAACCCAACCCAAACCCAAACAACCCCCCCGCGAAACACCCCCCCCCCCCCCAACCTCCCACCCCACAACCCTCCCCCCACCCCCCCACACCCCCCCCATCCCTTCCACCTCTCATTGCCGTCGGCTGCACGTCGCACCTGGTCGTGGGCCCCCAAACTGAATTTTTTTTTCGCCCCCAATTCCCTCTTCCCGTTTGCGTAATGTCAATTCCCGCTTAACAGCGACTACCTGTTTTGTGTTTCCCCATCTCCCCAGGGACATCTCTCTGTTCCCGATTCCCCCTTTCACCAGCTTTTATCCTCCCTTGTGAATGACATTTTCCTATTCGTCCATCACTTTGAAGAATCTTCCCGGCACAATCTGGTCTGCGTTCCAATGTATGTCACAGGCAAGTTTTACTGAGGCCCCAGCTGACCTTTGATCATCGCCCCCCCCCGAACGGTGCGGTCGTGTTTCTCGTCTAGCCCGCGGATCCAGCCCAGGAATTATGTTCTTGTTACTTGAGATTCCTCTCGTTTGAGACACTTAACTCACGTCGTCCTTTTGGGTCGTTGGAGCCCACATCCGCCCTAACTACTATCTCTATTCCCTAGTTGTTTGTTGTTTTTTTGAGATCTTCTTGTATTCTAATATTTGGCGTCTAGCTCTCTTCCACGCCCCACCGCCGAGGTCTTTTCCTTTTTTAAAGATAAAAGGCCGAGACAATCTAAGGTCCCACTGCTCATCCCCTTTTTCTGTCCTTTGCCTCCCACGACCTTTTTGGTCTGTCGTCCCCTCCCCACTCGGTCCAAAGCTGTGGCCGCGTCCCCCTTCACCTGTGTCCATCCCCTGGTGCGAGCTTTTTTTTTTGAAGCACCTTTCCCAATCATTCACCTCTGTCGTCGTCCATTTTTGGTCGCGACCTCGTTGGCCCCGTGTTCCCCAAACCCCATATTCCATATCTCCTAGAGAAGGAGTTTTTTCCGTCCCTCAAGTGCTCTAGTACAGGACTACCCAGGCAATCTTATTCTGCGCTCCAACACACGCGTGTGTTTCCACCGACCCATTCTCTTTGCTATTTTTTGGTATGGCTGGAATCCCTTCTTTTCGTTGGTCGTCATGACTTGGGGTTTTCTTTTTTTGGTACTCCCCCACTCCTGCCGCTGCCTTTCCTTGCGGATTGTTAGTCCCTCTCGGCGCCTGTCTCAGATCTAAGTTTGGTTGGCTTTTGACCTTCTCCCTGAGGTTATGGATTCGTTTAATCCCCCCTTCTGTTTTTTTTGCTTTAACCCCAAGATTCTCAATCCACGGTGTCCCAGTCATTCAGGTCTCTCTTCTTTCTTTACTTGAACCACCGGAGTCAGATTTCCACCCCCACCTTAGTTGTTTGCCGTGAAAATTACCCGGTCGATGCCCTGATGCCCCAATTTTTATTGATAGTAGGTTCCCCCGAACCACTTTTTTGGGAAACGTACCTGCACCACCTCTTTCCCGGTAGGTCCCAAATGGGATTTTCAAATACTTCCGTTTTTTTTCCGCCGTTTCAATCCGGTCTTTTTGACTGCTAGTGCTTGAGTGCACCCTACGTTTTTTCCCCTTATTTTTATTCCACCCCTAACCCCCCACACGAAAGTTTGGTTTTTTCTTTTCCCCCGTTTCCTTCGTGTACATTAGCAGAGGGCTATCGGTAAATTTTTTTCCTCCTATCGTTCGTATTTTTCATCTAGGGGGATTATACTGTTTTTGACCCCTGTTTTCCGGTTTTCAGAACAGCCCCCTGGTTCTTCCTTACCGCCAAGACGACTGTTTCACCCCCTTTTTTTTAAAATGGCAACGAGTAACCATACTGGGACAAATAACGATGGTTTTCTTCTTGAACCCACATCTCTGTTGACTTGCCCCTTATTGGCCCTTTTGGCTAAACAAATGCGAGGATAGTCCTATGGACTTGGTGTGACTGAGACCCTCTTTTCCAGCAAAATACCCTTTGGTGACCCCATTCGCCAGCTTTAAGGACCCTGCTCTTCTTCCCCCAGACCCCTTTTTTTATGAGTTGTGAACCAGCCCTTGCTCTACGTGCTAGATGGGAAACACTTGGCAAAGACGGATTTTTTCGTCCCTTCGCCTCGAGTGATGAAAATTCATCGTCGACTGGGTGTTTTTATCACAGGCCCTGGCAAGTGAAGGACTGGTCCCTGAAGCTTGATAGGAGAGGAGAACCCCTGCACCCGTCCTTCCTCCCTCTTCCCTCCCTTGGTTCCCTCCTTGGTTCACTATGCGAGAAGCTGGCCCTTCCCCATGTACCCCCCACTTCTTCTATTTACAACCGATCCGGTCCCAGAACACTTTGCGACGTGCCCGACTTTCTTTTTGAACCAACCGGCACTTTTCTCCCTCTTGGGTCTTCTCTGACGACTTTTTGTATGCCCGCTAGTTTTTTTTTCGTTTTGCACTAGACCTTCCTTTTTTTATTTCGCTTTTACGTCCGTGGCTATATTGAGCATTTTTGGACCCCCCTTATGAGATCTTTCTAAGATCTGTCTCCCAGACTTTGTGTTTGGATTGCTTCTTCGCCAGATCTCACTCTGGTCCCCGTGACCCCTAAATCATAGCCATCCCCCCCCCGTCCGTCCCCCGTCTTTTCCATTTTTTGCATCGCGGGTACTTCCACACAAACGAGCTACCTTGAGTCGGATCCTTTTTTCCGCTGATCCTCCCCGTGACGGTACCCTGAAAGTTCGTTTGCTGAAGTCGCCTTTTGTTTCTGCAAAGCGGGTGTTTTTAAAACCAGACCCCTATTGCCGGGACTGGACCCTCTTCTCTAAGGGCCCTTGCCTTTCTGCGTCTTGTTCCCCCGTAGCCTTCCCGTGGACTTTGCCGTGTGTGCTCATATCCTATCCGATAAGCGATTTTAAATCAGCGGTAATTCTTCCGTTTCTTTGAAACCAAGTCGCGAACGGTGCCATCCTTGTTCCAGAGCGCATTCCTCCCCCCGAGAAGGCTCACAGTGATTACCCCCGCTCACGTTTTTTCTTTTTTTTTTTCTGAAAACCTCTCCTTTTTCCCCGGAAGCAGTGTTCTTTTTCAAATATCTGCTCCGCTATGGTGCCCCGGTGAGAGTTAGAGATCTTCTCATGCCCCCCGCCATTCCGATTTGGGATCTCTAGATATTTTTTTTACCTTTTCTGACCCCACTCCTTTGTTCTGGGGATGATTATTTCCTCTCCAACCGCGGTAGGTGTCCAACCCTATTTGTTCACGTGCTTCACGTTTTTTCCCTGCGTCGTGGTTTTCCCCTCGTCCCTTTTTTCACGCGTATGCCCACGCTCCAAAAATTGAGTAAACGAAAGATAACCCAATATCAGGTTCCAAACAAGCGAAAAAAATCGCTCCATTTACCCTAAGTCAGTCCCTCTGAGCTGATGACGTACGTTTAACTCCACCAACCGGGGGTTTAGGTTTTTTTCTGCCGTTTCGATCTCTAATTGTGTGCGCACTAACTTTCGCCATGTCCCCCCCCCCCAAAAAATCCTACCGGTCACAAATATTCGCGCAACCTTACATCTTTATAATGTCCCATTTTTTCCTTGCATAGTTTTTTCAAGTGCTGCCCCGCCCCTCCCCTTTTTCTTTTTTCTCTCGCCTGGCCCCCCACCGCCCGATCTCCCCTCCGGTACTTCCTTCGGCAACTCTTTTTTTCACCACCTCTCTAGGGTTTTCTCTTGAAAAGCACCTGCATAGCCCTGAATTTTCTTTTTTCCTTGATGGGTCCCCTTCCGCCCCCACGACCAACCTAGTAATCCGATCCCCCCGGAACAAACCGCATGTTGCAGGGGCGTACCCTTACCCGATTTTTTCGTTTTTGTTCCCCTCGAGTTTTTTCTGAGCCGACCATATTTCCGTCCTTATGCCTCTTCCCACAACCTTTCCCGTTCCTTTAAGACCAGTTGACCTAAGGAGGCAATCTGAGCCCCTTTTGATAGTCAGAGACCTCCCCCCATTGTCGTTTTTTAGATCCCCACACGTTTGCCCGCGTTTTTAGTAAGAATCCCCGATCCGTTCGGCGTCTGTACTCTATGCAGGAAAGACTTGTGATCTGGCGGACCTTACATTCCAACGATAGTATCTACCCTTCCATTTTGGTTTTTCGGGCTACCCCTGATTTCGGTTCATCGGGTTGACTGCAAAGGTTCCCCCTATTATCCATCAGGCGGAAGACTTCTCGTCTTTTCCTGCTCCCCCTTCGGCCACTTTTTCAACGGCCTTCACCTCTTTTTTGTATGATTTGACGTCTTTTTTGACAAATTTGGTGTTGCTAGCCGCGGGACTCCGCAGACATTTGCCTGAGAGGAAAGGCCTGGGAGCGTCTTGTGAGAATTGACCCCAATAAGTAGTGGGGGGCGTTTCGACTCTCACCCCCCTACGCCGACCCCCTACCCACTCCTACCCCTCTCGTTGTTGTTGCGCTCTTTCCCCGTGTAGTGCATTTGTTTTCCGGTTGGTCGAGATCCCACTCCCCCCAAAACTTTTTCTGTTAGTCCCCCCCCCCCAGTCCCCCCTCCTCTGAACTCATTCACGCTCATAATTATGTATTTTTTGTCCGTTGAGCCGACATCTTTGGTTTGTCGAAATTACCACCTAACTTTCGTCCCACCCAGCTTGTGGCCGCAGTCGCCTTGTCCTCCCTGTTAGGATCAAGACTTTTATCCGAGAATTTACTCGATGGTCCCTCCTCTTCCAAGTTGCATTATTTCTCTCGAATGTTCTCCGCCAACCTAGGGGACATGTTGCCATACCCCTTCCTTTCTTGGTTTTGAATTAATTTGGAAGAAAGAAAAAAGCTTAAGAAGTAATCGGATACCTTCCTCCTTCTTTTTCTTTCGCCACACTTTTTCGTTTTACCTACGACAATGTGACTGGTCGATTCCCTACGGCGTTGAGTTTTTTCTCGCTTTGGTTTCAGTAATGAGTTCTTCATCGAAGTTTCCTTGGGTTCTCTTTCCATGCAGTCACCCTTTTCCCTTTCTTCCTGATCCTCTGTCCCCAGGTTTCTTCTTGTACCTCTTTCCTCTGGTGGAATGTGACGCCTGCGCTGCTTTCCTGGGACTTCGATACTACCTTTTGGCTTGGCTTTGAAGTGCCCCAGCGATGCAGGAGAATACCTGTCCCCCACCAGCCCTTTTTTGTTTTATTTCTTCTTGCCTTCTAGCCCCCCCCCTCTGAGGTCCTCACAACGTGAGTGGCCGTTTTTCTCCCATCCCGGCGGTTAGCTTCGGAGGTGGCAATGTCGGCCCCGGTGGATCTTGTCATAAGATAAATTGGAAATTGAGGGCACCCCCGGCCTTCCCCCCCCCCTACTATCTGTTTGAGCCTTACCCCCCACGTCGGGCGTCGATCGTTGTCCTCCGTTTTTGTGGGTTTTTGCAATGCCCTCTCAAACGACGTCGCATGAGTTATTTTTCCCCTCCCTGAAAAAACCACTCGACAATCCCCCCCCCTCCCGGTTTGTTTATTCCCGTTATCGCTCGGGGGACTTCCCCGTAAGGTTGCACATTTCCGGAGTGTTTCCCGATGTTACTGTTTTTCTCTTTGTTTGCCCCGTCCCATTTTTTTTCTGAAGTCAGTCCAGCTCACAAGTGTGGATTTGCCCCCCACCCCTTGACCTCCTGTTTTTCACCCCAGGTTGACGATCCATGAACGTCACAACTCTTCACCACTACCTTTTTTGTTTAGGGTACCCAAATCCAAAGGACAAAGGAGTGTTTTGAAGGATTTGCCTTTCGCCGCGATGCTCTCCATTCGTAAGTTGCTGGCCTTGAGACAGCTCCCTTTCCACGAACTTCTCTTGTGCCACCATTTGCCTCAGATTCCTTCCCCCCCTTCCCTCCCCTTTATATAAGAGAGCTTTTCCTCCCAGAACCTTGGCTCCGTTCTCCTTTTCAACTTTCTGACGTCATCCCCTCTTCCTCGCGGGCTTTGAACGTCGCGTGACTGGTGGTAGACATCCCTAACCCCTTAAAGTGACGTATAACTTCAGATGTTCTCTCCTTTCTATCTCCCCACTGCCTCACCGAATTCCGGGTCAGTTCTTACGCTCGTCTTCTTTTCACGAGCGCTCAGGCTGGTCAACCTCCAATGATTTTTACCACCCCCCTGCTTGACATACCCAGGATTTCGTATCCTAAGGTACCTGTAAATGTACCAACCGTAGTATTCCGGGCCTATTCCGTCCTGACTGGATGCGCTATTTTTTGGCCCTGACGCGATCCAGAAGCTTTCCGATTGTTCTATTTTGGACTTTTGACCCTGTGGCTGTGCTGGTTTAACAGTGTTGGACCCAGCGTGATCCTCTGAGCTCCATCCCTCCTCCTCTTTTGTTCAGTCTCTCTATTAAGCCCCCTCTCAATTCGTGTCCTTTCCCCAAAATGAAAGTCCCCCCGTTGTTTCCTCCCGAGACACATTATGAAAGTATTTTTTTTATCGTTTTTGTCATGAACAAAACAGGCATCAATTAGTCGATTCTTCCCACGCTTCTCCCCCCCCCGTGATGTTCCTTTTAATGACCTTCTGCGCCCGTAGAATTTTGGCGATTGTGGTTAAAACCCCCGCCCTTGTTCATGGTGAAAGCCAAGCTTCTAGATATTCCCCCTCGCTGGTAGTTAATCCCTCCCCTACCGGGGCCTTTCATGCTCATCTCCGATCCGATAAGCGGGTACCTCATCTCCCTTGGCCGTTTTAGTGGGAGATCCCACCAGCTTTTGCATTTCGCATTCTAAGAGGAGTGCTTTCCTTCCGTCCCAGCAATTCATCGGTATTTCCCAGTTTATTCCCCTCTGCCCTCTCTCCCTGAGGGTTGATTGAAATATCGATTAGTCTTTTTCCTTCAATCCTTCGGCAATTATGACTTTGATAAGTTTTTTTTCATTTTTATCCCAGTTAGTAATCAATTCCTCTCCCTGCCCCGCCCCCGAGGGAGGGATAGAGTGCCCCTGGTGTAATATCCGTCCCTTTCCCCCACCCCCCCAAAATGTATGGGGAGTGGTTTTTCCATTTAACCCTCCCCGATCTTGACAGTGAAATTCCCAGTGTTGAACAGGAGTCTTGGGCGGTCCATGACTGACAAAGTGGAGATCTTCATGCGACCCCATTCCCCCTCAAGAGAGCCAGCAACAATCGTCCCCCCCCTCCTATCCTCTTTCCCTTTAGAAGTCCGGATGCTCGGATTTACGCCTGTACCGTTAAATCAAACCCACCCCAACCCGTTTAGTGTAGTAGCTTGTTGTTCTCCCCAGAAGTATTTTGTCTTTTTCAACTTTTCCCAAATTCACCACCCCAGGATCCACCCACCCTTTCGTTCCAGTAAGGTCCTTTTTCACTTTCAGATTGGTGCAGTTTTTCCCCCCCCCCCTTTCTTCGTTAGTTTTTCCCCCACCAGAAATCAAACGCCTCACTTGGCCCCAACGTACGCCTCTAACCGCGTTTGTATTTTCTGCCCCAACTCTGTTTGTTAAAACTCCCGAGGTTTTTCTCTAACAGGCCCCCCTTTTTTTCTGTTGGCCGGCAGAGCTGGGTTACTTTCCCCGCCCAAGACACACCAACAGATCCACAGCCCCCCCCCCTGATGTCGGAAGTCGTCCCCTGGCCTGAGAGGGCGACGGCTCCTCGAGGACTTCGCAGCCCGCCCATGAATTAATGGTCACTGCGTCAACCACAGGACGCCTGAAGGAAGAAAAGGAAGTCCCCTCCCTGGAGGAACCAGGCATGATGACCCTTTTTTTCAGCACATCCTCAATGTCTTCGTTACACGACCACGAGGGTTTCGCGGACCCCGATTTCCCCCCTTTTCCGTGGCATCAGGACGGACGCCCAGTCCTTTTTTGTTTGTAATCTCCGGGTCACGTCCTTTCCCACCATTCCCCGCGTTTTTTCTTTCGACACCCGCCGCTACCTCTTTTTTTCAACCTTGATGTCATAGGCGTAATTCCTCCTTCAAGACCTCCCGGGCTCATTTTGCGACCATGGCAAGTCAATTTCCTGCGGCAATGTGGTGGGATAGTTGCGGTGACGGCCCAGCGCCCAACCCGTGGTTTTTTGGAGCGTTCGCGAAGAAGCCAATTATTCATGATCTTTCTTTTTTGCTGGACTGGGCGCGTTCTGAGCGGCCCAACCACCTGTTTGGAGTGAGCTCTACACCTCCGCGACAATATTCTAG
>Ga0179593_1494285_pt1 | contig 24451 bp, 27 predicted proteins | sample CZODoug2_1_08_16_FD_185931 | JGI IMG/M metagenome (GOLD analysis project Ga0179593, IMG submission 185931) | Vadose zone soil fungal communities from Angelo Coast Range Reserve, California, USA - CZODoug2_1_08_16fungal (PacBio error correction) | ecosystem: Environmental > Terrestrial > Soil >... | reverse complement strand
GAATTTTTGCCCCCTCTCTTATTTCGAGCGCGCCTCTTTATTCCGGTACCGCCACATGACCTCCCCTTTACTGCGTCCCCCTTGGTTTTTAATTTCTGTGCCTTTTCGCCCTTCCTTCTTTCACCTGTTCTTTCAGTTCATTTGTTGTCCGTTGGGTCCAAACCCCCTCTTTTCTTTCTCCCGGTCAGCCTCTGGGATGTCGTGACGAAAAAAGTCTCCGAACTGATCCAACAACCGTCATCCATTTGATTTGATATCTTTCCCGGATTTTTTTTCCTTCTCCCTCCTCCTTTTTGAGATTACTTCCTTCCGACCAGCACGAATTCCCCAGCCTGAGGAACGATGGAAGTCGATTTCCTCTCCGGATCTCCCCTTTTGTCTGTTGATGTAGATGCTTCTTCCTTTTCTACTGCCATCTAGTCTAGCCGGTGTCCGCTTTGGGGCATTCCGTTGCATCGCGTTTTGTGTGGATCACACTGCGGAGGATTTTCTTACCCCCCTTGAGAGCCTCCTGAACCTCCTGCTGCTTGTGTGGGACCCTGCTTTCCTCCCTTATAACATCACATTCCTCGCGGTTAAGGCCTTATGAAAGTTCGATTTTTCCCGTTCTGGACCTTACATCAAAACCGGCTGACGGACCCCTTACACCACATGGCGTTTCGCCAAATGACACCTGGGACTCAGTGGTGCTGGGTTTGTTGACAACTGGGAAGATGAAGCGGTTATTTTTGGTAGGAACTCCCCCAGATTATACGTTCCTATGCGCCTCTGCCTAAGATTGTTCAATATTTTTTCTATCCCCCTGCTTTCCCGCTTTTATTGTTTTGGCCTTAATACATCCCCTGTCATTTTTGGATATTCACCACAGATCTCGTTCAAGGTAATTCCCCCCGTAGTTGGGTTCTTGACCGTTCCGCTCCCCATATGCCGGACAATTGTACCGTGCCCTACTCACTGTTGTTCCCCCCGCTTTAGTTTTCTTCTTGGGTTTGAGATGTACAGTCGCCCGGTCCCTGTACTCGCAAGCACCTTCCTGTCTCCTAACCCTTCCGACCTTTGTGTAAAAATTGGCCGCGTCTCAGTCTGATATTCCCCTTCACGGCAGCAGACTCTGCCGCGTCTCAATGCCCTCCTTCGGCAGATTGGATGAGGTCCCGGTATAATCGCTCATTGTCCCCCTGACGGTTGTGCAAAGAGAGGAGAACGTCTCGCCGTGCTGTTCCACCCTGAGAGATCTTGATTGCCAAAGCTGGTTACGTTCCCAGCGCTGCCCCCCCCTCTCTTCTTTTTTTTTTTTTTATTGGGCTTTCCAACGAGGATCAGCACCTTATCTTTTTTCACCTTCGCAGGGGCGGTAATGTGACTGGTCGTCCTCCTGGTCGACTTAATTTTTTTTCCGCTGATCTCACTCCTCGTCTTTTTCTGGTAGAGGTCACGCTTCCGCAGGAGAATGCCCTCCCTTGCCCCTGATTCTCGGGCTGTTTTCCTGAGGCTCGTAGTCAAGTCCTCACCCCCTTTCGCGTTCCATTACGTACCCCTTTTTCCTGTGCCGTGTGGTGGCTTTTTTCCCTCCTGGGCGTGGTGCCATTCGTTATTCAGGCACCGGCAGGATGGGTAGGCGTTTTGTCCGTTAACTTGTTGGGTAAAGTTGCCTTTTCTTGCACTTCTGCCCAGCCTGTCCCACGCCGAACTCCGCCTCCCGTTCATCTTCCCTCTCTAGCGGTCGAACTTGGTAGTCGCCTCCAGGACACTCCTTTTTCCCGGTCCACGGGGCCTGCGTCGCGAAAGCCCCCGTTTGGTGGTCCAATCCCTTGTGCGAAGCTGCCGTCCATTTTTTTTTTCCCAGCTCGGTGGTTTTGTTGCAAGAGAAAGTCGGTGCTTGTCCAAGTTGGAACCGGTTTTCACATGCGCAGTCGCGAATCGCCTTTTTGCCCCACTCTCCGACTGCGCACCCCCTGCACTTTCTTGTCCCCTTCTTGTCGAGGCCTTCTTGAAATATTCTTCATTACAGCAGCTCTCTTGGTTGGTGCTGTCAGATTTTCGCACGCTCCCTTAGGTTTCTACACCCCCGAGGGATGTCCCCTTCAGCCCCCCGGAACCATCAAACTTAATTCCTTTTTCGCTGTCGTTTTCCATTCCCTTCTTTCCCAGGGCCATCCTATTTTAAAGAACTGAGAGGGGGCAGCTCTCTTCTTCTAGCGTGATGGCCAATGTTTCACCCCGGTCCCCCCCGGCGACCTCTTCTTTTCCTGCGCTTCGTTTAGGGCAGACTTGGTTAGATGGATATTGTTAGCGTTTACCTTTGATTCGCTCGTTGAGTCCAGTCCCCCTTTGATTGTACGCGTTTTGTTCCTTCCCCCCGACCGTTTTTTCGGTTCGCGTATCGTACCGCCTGCCCTAACCTATGCCTCGCCGTTTCCGCCCAGCCTTTCTTGAAGTCTTATTCCCGTTATGAAGTTCATTACTGATCGTAAGGGTTTCGCGGGATTCCCCCCTGGCTTCGGGTTCGGGCAAGACTTCCGACTCCCAGCTGACGTAGGACTGACGCTCTCTCTGCGTTTTTCCTTTCTTTTCCTGTCTTGCGGTTCTAGAATCCAGCCTCCCGGCTGAACCTTGCAGGCAGTCTTCTTGCCAGGTCCGCCAAGTGGAGTCGATTCCTTAACCCTTTTTTCGCTTTCGTTTGAAGTCCCGTCTCTTACCGGTGTACAGAGAGGTTTGACGTTTAAAATGTTTGTCGGACAAATCCCCCTTACCCACACGGCCATTTGTTTTCCTTTCGCCTTCCCAGAGACCCCGAACTCCTTTTTCCTTTACCCCTGCAGTCCTCGAATTTTGTCGCCAGTTGAGACTGGCTAGAACCATCCGTCCCCCTCGTTGTCGCACGTGTTTTATCGGGTCCTTGTGGCCTTCCCAGACTTTTCTAGGCGAGAGGTTTCTGGGATGATTCAACTTACGCCTATCTTTGGTCAATCGCAGATCTAGGCTCTGCAGTACTCCGTCCTACCCCCGACTTTTGTCACTGTTTCCCGCGGTCGCCAGGAATTCATTTGCATCTTTTTTTCGACTTCGCCACCCTCGTGGCCCTGTATTTGGTTATTATTGAACCGTCGCATTTATTCCCCCTGATCCCCCTTTTTGATTAAATTGAGTCTTTCCCGCCCCTCCCTCTGAGACCTTCACACGTCTTGCCCTTCCTCCGGGGTGTTTAACTTCCTTTGATATCGACCGGGGATTTTTTCCTTTTCTGCAGCTGTCTCTTTTGCCCCGTCCTCCCTACACCCCCCCCCTCCCTGTGTTTTTGTTTGTTTATCACACCAGACACTAACAATGTTTGCTTTTATTTTCGTGCACACGCCACTGGGGCCCTCCGTCTTGTCCCCCGACCACCTTTTTTCCCCTGTTACCCACACACCCTTTTTCCTGACCCCCACTTTCTTTATTGGGCCATGGGTGATGGCCCAGGTGCTTATTCTTGCGGTGCTTCTTATGATTTGGTGCTCTTTTCACTTGAGAGGGTTTATGCGGTACCTGCACGATGCACGAACCGCACCATATTACACTTATCTGCCGTCTCCCCCGCGTCCCCTTTCGCAGCCATTGGGGTGGTTGGGCCGGTTTGCACCGCTCTTTTCGTCGGCGTCGATGCTCGCACAGTGGCGCTTTTCCTCCAAACTGTGTGTTAAGACCACAGGACCGTTTTACGCCATTCCTTCTTCTTTTTGCTCTCAGCTGATAGGACTCTCGGAGCTTTTCCTGCTTTCCCCCCACCCCCAGCACCCCCACAACTTCCCTTTTCTCTTCCGACCCACCTGACGCTCTCCCCAACGGAAAGCACCAGGCCGTACTTTTTTCCCTCCTGATTATATCGCCGGTTTCAAGCGTTATGGGTTGTGAAGTCATTCATTTGTCCTCTTCCCTTTGTGAGTGGTTCCTCCACTCTTTTTCCTCCTCACCTCCGTGTTTTGTGGTTTGTGCTCTCCGTCTATGTGCAGTTCGCCCTCATTACCCCTTTTTTTCGCACACAGAGAAACAAGGCCCAGTTCTGACGTTGAGTCGCTCTTGTACGGCTAGATTTCGTCTGTGCTGTCGTGGTGGCCCTGGTGCGTCGCTCTTTTGGTATGAGACATTCTCCGTGTTGGCCCTGGTTTTTTTTGCCTTTTTGGTTTTTTGGGGTTTTCGAGATCTGACCGGCTAACCGACACCTCGGTCTGCCCCTTCACTCTCGAGCCCCTTTTTTCTTCCCCCCCGCCGTATCCGGTCAAGGTTGGAAGGTTTCGATTCCTGTCTTTTTTTTTTTCTTTTTCCCTCTGTTCCTAGGGAATCCCACTGCCCCCCTTTCCTGTTGGCTTTTTGGGGTCAGCCGGAGACCCCCGTTGCGCGTTGTCCAGGGGCGTTGTGATCGTTTTCGCAGCCTTTGTGCGACCGCCAAAACCCCGTGAATTGCTCCATGTAGATCCAGGTCTGACAAACCGCTGGAACGACCGCCCTTTCCCTCGAAAGATTTAAAAGGTTTTTGAGTTGTGGGATTTTAGTCCTGTTTTTGTCTTCCTTCATAGCAGTGTCTACACATCGGTTGTTTCTACCCGTGTTCGCACGTGATGCTCGGCCTCTGTCATTTTATCCCAGGAACCATATGGTCGGGCCGTTGCCCCGACATTAACAGAAACCCGTCTTTAGCCGGGCGTTTTGTTTTGGATAGTTTTAAGATCCACCGCGTACTTCTGTGAGGGCGACGTTACCTATGTTCGTTTCTTGCAGTTTTTGATACCGTCTCCGTGGTGAGACTTCTCAAACATGGTTTTTCACCTAGTTTGTTTACTTTTTCCCATTGTTTCCTTACTCCCACTTCGTTTATTGTGTGGACCTGACATAGGCTCCCGTTGCTGTGGTGGTACCCCGGTATGCGTGGTTGATGGACTGTTTCTTTAACGTCTGCATCCCCTTTCTTATCATCGTCTCGAGGAATTAGCTGACTTTTAATAGTTCCCTGGTCTCCATTCCGTTGGTATTGCGCTCTATATTCTGTTTGTTATTTTCTCCGCCTCCGTCCTTGTGCCATTCCACACGCTTACCCGTGACACTTTTTCCTACCCCGCCTTTCTCCTCTGGAGCCATTATTCAACTTCCCCGTATTCCCTTCATTTCACATTAGATGATTGGGGTTTGTCAGAGAGCTCTTCTCCTTACGTCGCCTCTCTGAGATGAGATATCGGTTGGCTATTGACAGTTTGTTCTTTTCCGGTCCTGAGGGAGCCAGAGCCTGGATTTTCTCCAGTTCACCTTCCTTATCCAGACTCGGGCCTCTCTCTCCGCCCTCTCCCCTGGGGTTCCTTAAATCTCAAAATACATTGTCCGATCATGTTTTTTTGTAAACTTGCCCCTATCGGACCCTGCCGCGTGTTTCCGTGATCGTTGTCTCGCCGACCCCCCCCCATTTCACCATTCCCTGACTCTCAACTCTTTCTTTCTCTGCCCATCAGCAATCCGTTCATTTCTTCACGGTTCCCACCCTCTCGCCTTTTTTTTTCCCTCGGACAGCGATGGCGCGCCTCGACGTCTCCTTTTGTTACCCTCCTTGCCCTCGGATCGTCAGGCGGGATGGCACGGGACCTTCTCAAAATTGACCTCACCTTGTCAGTGTACTTAGACGTTTGTTATTCGCGTAACATGAGTTGACGGGGTCCTTCGTTTTCTTGTGGCTGACCCACGACTAAATCCTCACTTGACTTTCCGCCCGCGCGTGATATTCGTGCTCCACCTACACAATGATCCGGTTTCTTTAAATCCTTGACTTTGATGCGCGCCTCTTGGTAATCGAACTCCCCTTGCCTTAAGCGTAAAGATTGTTTGTGACAGCTGTGTTGCCCTTTTCCCTCCCCTTACTTTTCCTCTTTCGGGGCGTGGACATGAGTCCTTTCGCCTATTGACTCGTGTTAACTACGCGAAGCCGGGAATGCAATAGTTTACATTTGCCGTTTTCAACTTTTCTTTGCCCCCAGGCCTGAGTGGCGTCTAGTTGCGCACTGTACGCGTTCCTTTCCTCCTCTTTCTATGCCCTTGCCTTCAGCCGTCTGCTGGGATTTGGAATCCCTGTAAAGGAAGGCTCTTCCACCCATTCCCTTTATCTTTCCCGTGGCGGGGTTGCTTATTTAAGTCTCGCTGTGATGCCCCCCTTCTTTTAGTCTTCCGCCTCCCCGGAGTCCCCTCCCCCCGGTGTTCACACTTTAAGACCTCACCCTACTTCGCGATGTTAGTACACCCACTTCTCTTCGGTCCTGATGCCCCTTCTTTGGTCGCCCCTTGCGGTGCTGCAGTTAGAGAAGAATTACACATAACACGTTCCTGATCTACGCCTCCCCAGTTCCTCAGCCCCCTTTTTCTTGTCCTTTCTCCTTTTGACTATCGAACGCTTAAACACCCCATTCACAGTTACGGTCGCGTGGTAAACTTCCTCGCCTATCTGTCCTCGAGGACCCCGCCCGACACTCGCCCTTTCCTTTTCCCCACGTTCCCCCTTGACACGAACGCATCCCCTCATTACGGACAAATACCCACAATGAAGGCTCCTGTCCCGCCCCGACCCCGGTTCTTTTTTTCCGACCAGTTTTTGCCCTATTGGCAACTTCCCATTCCCTCCCCCCCACAACGGTGGGTAGTGTTCACTGGAATACGAGCCTCCGAGTTGAATAGCATCTCCGGTTCTTTGGGCCCAAATTACGGCCCGGGCTAAGAGCAGTCTTACCTCATGTCACCAGCGGCCTTCGTCCACAGACGGCTTAGTTTCGATTTTCTGCACACGACTACAGACGTTTGACACGTTTCACCTTCCCCCCCCCCCCACCCCAGTTAACATGCTGCCCGCCCCTGTAGTTTCAGTTTCACGTATGGACTAATTTTGATCAGCTCCACTCAGTTTTCTCCCCACTTCCCAAGAGAGGTTTCTTTTTTGATTTCCTTTGCGCTTTGTCGCCGCCTTTCAGGGCACATCGCTTTGGTCGAACAATCACGTACAGAGTGAGTTGTGTTAGCTCCACGTCCGATGTCTCCCTAGTACAGCTCCTTTCTACTCTACCTGCGACAGACGCCACGTTCTCCCAGAGTCGCTTTGCTTTTGCTGCGTTCTTTCTTCCTTTTTATTCGTTAACTGACGTATCTAGCGGGGTGCTCCATCAGTTCCTTGTCCTGATTGTTCCGCTAGCTGTAGTTGCGTGTTTGTTTCCCAGCTCCTCATAGGCCCGTGTATGGCACTATGTTCGACTCTGGCCGTTCCACCTTTTCTTTGCACTGACACCCTGTCCGCGCACGGCCAGGCCCTGCTGAGCGTGATTTTTTTCCCACCCCAGCCTAAAGAGGCACGTTTTTTACAAGACACGTGCCTTTTCCTTTCCAGACACCAGTCTCAGCAACCCCCGCATCCATCGATCCAAGCCAGCTGAGTCTCTGAGGATCGGTTTTTCTCAGACCCCCCGCCACGGGGGTTCGGATTCTCGAACCACACCCTGTTGTACCATTTGCAGCAGCTCAGGGCGTGGATGCTTGCGTCCCCCCGTCGTAATGTCCTTTTAATTTTCTCGCGCGCATTGTTCCCCTTTCTTTCATCTGGTTGTTTTCCGCCCCACAGTGACCGCTTTCCCGGCCCGAATTGTGTGAGTGCGGGCGCCCGGCCCTTCATTTATCTTGTGCATTGGTCTTCGGTTTTCAGTGGATTGGCCATCCAAGCTGTTTCTCTCCGATCTAGCTGGCCTCTCACGTATCTGAGAGGAGTCTTACGATTCGACTCCCTGTTCTGTCAGTTCACCCAGGTTTTCCCTGCAGCTCACCGTTTGTGCCAATCTCAACTTGTTTGGTTAATCCTCATTCTTCGTAATTCACCATGCCTCCCTCGAACCCTCCCTCGGACTCGGCTCTTCTCCGGTAGCCCTTCTTTTTATTGGTGTGGTGATTTTCTCCCTCCTGTGGGTGTTGGTTCCATGTGAGAAGGATCGCCTTCCAGTCATCCGAGCTGCTGGCATGCGCTTCATTTCGGCATGGTAGCTCTCGTCTTCCTCCCCTGCTTGAGGATCTGAAACCCCGTTTTTGGCTTTCTAGGGCATGCACTGTTTTTTGTGTCGGGTTGGTCTCTGCTGAACGGTTAGTTATCAAGCTCAGACGATTTTAATTCCGCTCCCTTTGCTCATCTTTTTGCCCTCAGGACAACCCAGGGACTATTTGACGGCCCCCCACAAGTTCCACCTTCAACTTGCCCTGCGTGATCGGCTATCCCCTTCCCCCCCATTCGTTCCGACTTTCGCAAGGTAATTTGATGGAAACCCGTGCTTCATAGATCCTTCCGAAGACGGGCTGTCTCCTCTTCTGCGCGACACGTTGATTTTGGTAAGAGGCCATCCGCTTTCTTTGCGCAAATCGTTTTCTTTTACGGGATGGCTCTCATCGTGAAGTTGCCTAGTTAGGCGTATCACCTGTGCTTAGCTTTTCTTCTTCTTTGGCTCTTTTACCGTTATACCAGCATGTTTAAGAAGCTGTTCCCCATTAAGTGAGCCCGTTTTGTCCAGGTCCTGTGTTTGAACCACTCGCTTGCTCGGGACCCGGAGCCCTGGAGTACCGCACCGCGACCCCATGTGTCCATAGGCCCGCTACCGCCACGCGAGAAGGCCTGAGCCGTCACACGGTTTTTCCAATGCAAGTCCAGCCGTGCCACTCCTCTCCAGCGTCCCCAGACCCCCGGATTTTTTTTCGCTTCCTTTCATCCGACCGATGGAGCATCCGTGAGTGACGGATCCCGCCTCCCGGGAACCGCTTCCCGACTTTTGCCTGCGGAGGTCCACGTGACCTAGGAGTTGATTGGAGCGTGTGCTTCTTAGTTCCCCTGATTGACCAGCCTCCTCACCTCTTCGGTACCGGTTGTGGCCTGGCACACAGTTCTTTTGCTGCACCCTCAAGTGCCCCCTACTCTTGTCCCGACAAGCCGTTTCGTACCTCTTCGGTCTTTCCCCCCCGGAGCCCTCCCCGCCATACCAGTTCGCAAGAGTCGGTCCGCGTTGGTCGGTTCCCTTCTTCGGAGAAAGTGCTGCCCCCTTACCTTACAACACCCTCACAGGTGTTTTTTTTTTCTGCGCTGCTCGGATTTCCTGTTGCAACCCCTTTCCGACCGCTTTTTGGCCGGTCCCGGAGCCCTCGTATTCCCCCTTGTTCCATTTCGGTTGGTTTCCATTTCTGGGATGGGGGTCCATTTCGTTATGCCATCCGTTTTTTCATTCCTGGGCACCGTAAAGGTTGTTTAGGCTGCGCTTCCTATTAGGCGGCCTAGCCCCTTGCAAGAATTGTACCCCCCTCCCGACCCGCAAGGTATGTCAATATCTCCGTCCGTGAAGGGTATTCTCATACAATCAACCAGTCATTTGACTGGGCCCTCCCTTCTAAGTTCAACTGCATCACTCATTTTGTGCTTTCTCACCCTCTATTTTTCTGCAGCCCGGTTTTGTCTTCCTCCCCCCGTCCCTCCACCAGTCGGTAGTGGGATCAGCTGTATTTTTAAACACCGTTGGCTACCAGTTCCGTGGCTCATCTGGGCGTTACCTGATAAGGTTCCCCCTCCCTAACTGCTTCCACCCCCTTCAACCTTCCATAGGCTGGTCTGGCCTAGTTTCCTCCATGCCCGTCCTGCACGAGGTGATTTTCTGCCTTCTTCTCCCTGACTGATGCGACCTTAGTTCGCAGCTTTCCTGGCCCCGTCGACCAGGGTTCGACCCCGAAAAAGCACCCCTTTTCCGGCACAGTTAGTGTGCGTGTTTTCCAGACTCACCTAGGTTAGAGCCCAGTAGAATGTGTTTCCAGGTCCACTCTCCCCCAGAGGCCGCTTTCAGGTTGTTTCGAATGGGTACCCATTCCCCCCGGTACCCCGTCCCAGACCCTGTGCTTGTCGAGTCTATTTGCCGTATTTGGTTCACCCGTGGCGAATCCAACCTTTTGCGGGCAAGGTTGATTAGTGGAGCCCTCCTTTTTTTCTTATTTCCCTTTATTTTTTTCAGAACACGTCCTTCGCTGGACGAGAACCGGTCGCGGACTCCTCCACCACCGAACCTTCGTCCCTCTTCAGCGTGCGCCCTTTCCCAACTCCGCCTGAATCCGAGACAGGGCCTTGAGTACTGTGATTGTACCCGGGAGACCCGGCGAGTGCCGTGCCTTTTGCCACTCCTCCGCAGACACCCCCTCCGGCGGCCGTGATCGAAGACGTCGAATGGCGCAATAAGCAGGACCCAGCCATAGTTGGGCAAAGGGTTTTGTCGGCGTGACGCATACTTCGCGCGTCCAGGCATTTTTTCGTAGGTTTTTTCGATAACGTCCTCTGTGGAGGTTGACCCACCCCCCCGCGCTCAGGATATTCCCTCTCCTCTCGCCCTTCCCATGGCCTGCTTTGTTGTGTTTGTGTTCCTCGTCCACCCTAACCTACTAACCTTTTTCCCATCTAGGTTTCCATTCCGTATCTGTGCCCACATATCACTCAGTCAAACTCCCCTTACGAAGGGGAGTCGCTTGCCACTGGGTTGGGGTCCCTACCCCCCGTCTCTGGGGATGGTGTCTCCTTTCAGTGTGGGGGAGGGCTCTGTGCGCTGCGGGGGTTTTTTTGAGGGGCGGGGCGGGGGTGGCGCGGTGTTAACCCGATGCCTCGTCCAACCCCACAACACCCCACGGTTTGGGGATCTGGGGACCCTTTAATTCTCGTTGACCCTTTCTAACGCGGGCTTTTTCCCGACCACCCGGGTCTGCGGCGGTCCCCCCAGCAAACCTCTCGCGCCCCCGTTTTTTTGGTTGGGTTAGGGTGAGTGCGTTGAGTTTGGGGGGGGTTCTTACGAACCACAAGTGTTTCCTTTCCTTAGGGGTGGAGCTTTTGTCCATAGAAGTATTCCCTGTTCGTCCCAGAGGTGCGTAACAGTTGGTGCGAACCTTCAACCCTCGCGAGCACCCCACCCAAAGGCCCTTAATTATCTTTTCCAGGGCTCCTTAGTACAGTGCTTGCGCATTTTCAACCCATGCTCCTTTTAGACCCTCCCCTCACCCTGGTTGACCGACTGGGTTAGCAGGGTGTTGTAGTTTCCACTTTCTGATGGGTTACTTTTCCGGGCCCGAATAATCTTTTTCCCCCATGAGCGTTTTTAATGTACACCGTATCATATCTATCTCGTATAGCCGACTTTTTTTCTGTCCCTTATCTGGTCTCGTACCGCCAATCTTGAACGGCATTTTCTTTCATCTCCCCGACACGGCAATGTCCCCACCCCCTTAGAAGTAGCCCCGTCCCGCACACTGGCAGTTTACCATTTTTCCCGCGCGTGCCTTTAGCGATTTCCTGTCGTTTTTTCCGCGTGGTGACCTCCCTCCTCGTGGTCCCCTAAATTTTCTACGCGGCATCAACAAACTGACGGGTAGCGGAGTCCTGTCCCGTTTTGCTGCTCTGTTAACCCTTGATCCTCCCGTGGGCTCCTTTCTGAGCACCTCCTGCCTTCCCCCTTGCGTCTCGCACGTTTTAGTGGGCCCCCTTCAGTCATTGTAAGCGGGGTGGTGAGTTGTCAGAGTTTTTAGTTAGCGTCGCTCGCCGTCCCTCCCTTTTCCCCCGGGAATTTTCGTATCCCGGGACATCTTTCGTACGGTGCCGGGTTAAGATCTAATGCCTTCCCCTGTCCGGTTGTGTTTTGTGTTTGCGGTCGAACCCATTTTGCTGTATATGATGGGTCTCTTCTCCACGGCAACGCTTTTTCGTTCTTCAAATCATCGATCCCCGCGTTGTCTGAACCTTGTTCTTCCCTTGCGTTCAGCCGTGCACTGTGTCTTATTCAGCGGGGTGTGCCCGTGGGAGGCGGCTACCTCCACAAGTTTAATTGTGCTTCTTGTCTTCATGGGCCCTCCGTAGTTCTCTTTCTTCTCCCTGTCCCCCACGCACACCACCTACTCCCCTCGTCGACTAAGGCAAAACCTGCCTCTTGCGCTCCGCTACACCGAGGTTCGTGGACATCCCACACTCCGTTGTCCTCTTTGGTTCCGTTCCATTGAACGACCCCGACCTGTTTTCCAGATCCTGGCCCCCACTCACTTTCCATAACACCCTAGTCTATTGTTGTTTTTTTGAAGTCAGCAGTTTCGAAATCCCAAACTCGACCCAGGCGTTTTACCCTGTGGAGCCCCGTGACGTCTTTTGCGTCTTTTACCGCCGAGGATACGGGGGCGAATACCCCCCCCGCACCAGTCTCTTTTGTTTTTTTGTGCAATGTCGATCACACTTTTCTTGATTACCCCAATCAGGAGTCTATTTTTTTAAATCGTACACTGGTTAAAGGAAGTTTGAGCCCGGTCTCCGACTATCCGCTTTACTACCTCTAGGACAAAAGTTTTTTGCCCTGGCTGCTCTTTTTTTTTTGCTTCTTTCGCACGTGCTTGGGCTCGAGTTTGTGTGGACCGTCTTTTTTCTCATTCCCCTCACACGCCAAACCTCCCAATAACCGACAGCGACTGAGAATCAGGGCCCCCCGCCAGAACGTCCAGTGCCTGGGGACCACTTGCCCGGCTTCTTATGGATTTTCCGGTCCGACTTTTTCCCTTCGTGTGGTCCCTGAAACGAGTCCCCCCTTTCATTCGCTGTTGATGGATCACATTTCTCTTACATCACCTTTGGCCCTTCGCGTGTCGGGACCTACGTTAGTTCCCGTTCCCGACCCCGAGCTGGTATGATGACCATAATTGGCTTGGCTTCTGTTCCTTTGTTTGCCCGCTCACCCTCGTTGTCTTTTTCCTTATGGGCATGAGGTTCGTAATACACTGTGAGAGGTTGCTTTTACCCAGCTGCCTTACCACGGTCCCTTGTACCACTCTTGCCTCCACGTCGACTCAAGCGTAGCCCACCCGGTGTTGGTTCCCTTACGATCTTTGCGGGGCCTTGCTTCCCGTTTGTCAAACGATGCTGTTAAGCGGCGCTTGTCCATTTAACTTATATCCATAGTCCTTCTGTCTGCCCGCGTGAAACGCCGCGTCTTGCTTTTGCGGCTGTCGAACTGTACCGCCATTCCCCTTTTTGCCTTGTCCCCGAACCGTTCGATTGCGCGCATCGTTTTTGACACCGTCCTTCCCCCCTTATTCGTCCCCCTGGACGACCGCCGCTTGCGCGAATTTCTAGCCAAGGCGGGTGCCCCGGGCCTTCTTTTTGTAATTTCTTCTTTGCTGGCTGTTTTGAGTCAGCCGTTTTTCTATTGGTGTATTTTTCTGGAACTTGTTCCCTTTTGGTCGCGTAACAGGTCGCGGTCGCCCCCCCCCGCCGGTTTGGGTGTACCGTTTTCCCTTATCTCTGGGACGCCACATTTGGGCTATTGCGCTGGTACCCGTATTTATGTTGATCCGGCTTGCCGCCCTTTGTCCTCTGTCCGCACTGCCTTTTTCGTCTCTCGTCTTAGTGTCTTTGCACTAAACCTGCCACGCCCGAGTGGTCTCTCCATTTTTTCTTTCTTCCTCATCCTCTTCGTGTCGCTCCACGTCCTCTCTTTGTTTCCCTTGTCTTTCTCCCGGGAACTGACTCCCTGTTGCGGAGTCCCGCGCATCCCCCCAGCAACAGGAGAGTTCACGGTATTTGAGTCATCCTCGTTATTTCTCTTATTTTTTTTTGATTTTTTTGGAGCGCGGCTATATGTCCCGGTTGAGCGGGACCAAGGTTTTTGGTTCCTCGGTCATCTCGGACAGTTCTTCGCGCGGTTCTTTCCTCCCCCACCCGCATACAATAATAAACTCCGCAGTTTCGGTCCACTCTCGTCTGATCACTGTGTGCGCCCTCTGGCACCCTTACCAATCATAAGGTAGCAAACTTCCCGCTTTTTCGTGGTTTTCCTCACAACCATCCGGATCAACCCCATTATGCCCACCTACCCCCTGTGGAATTCCCACCTTCACTAATTTTCCTTCATCTGTCGACATATTTCCCTTATCTTGCGGTTCAGTGGACCCTCGCAACTCCTCCGGCTCTGTGTTTTTTTCTGTTCATATGCTTTGCCGGTTTACTTTAGGTCGGAACGCTGAGAAATTTCAAGTTCCCTACTGGTGTCGGTTATGCGTTTTTTAAGGAACAACGTGGTTTTTTTTGTCCGTTTATCCCTCTCCTCCCCTGGTTTCCCACGTGTTTACCGCGGTTTTTCATGCGCAGCACCCCCCTGCCACTGCCAGGAGCGCAACTAGTGTAGCACGGTTTGGTTGGTTGAGCTTTCCTTCTTTCTTTTTTTCGTCCACCGCCAGTTTCTGAGTCAGAACTGAGTGGCGGCGGGGCCACCCGCCTTTTGCACGTTCCCGTGCCTCAATTCGGAGGCGCGGTGGCTGCCACGACCCAAACTTTTTGCATCCCTTTAGATCCCTAGAGTCGCTGCTTTTTTTTTAGGCCCAGTGACGCGCAGCACTTTCTTCCACCCTTGGTCTTCTGTCTTGCGTTTTCCGCAGCCCCCTTTTCTGCGGGGGCCTTTCTTTTCTAGTGACTCTGAACCGATTCCCGCGTAGGCTGGGTGGTTCAGTTTTAGAGCGGGCCGCCGCTAGCCACCTCCAGACATTTTTTTCTTCTCTTCCCCCCTTTAAGGGGCGAACCTCCCAGTACCGCGCGGGCTGGCGCTCTTAATTTAATCTGAGTTCATTTGCCCCGCCCTCCTGATAATTCCAGCCATTCAGCCTCTTCTTGTTACATTTGGCACATGATGGTGCGCGCCAACCCGGTTTTTAAGGGAAAGACGATTTGCCTTCTGCGGCCTCCCAGCGATAGAGTCTTTTTCAATTCTTTATGCCCTTTCTCCCGCTCGCGTTGTCCCCCTCTGATCAGGTTAGCGCACCAGCCGAGCTTCGGTAAAAGCTCGTTATGATCGTTTCTGCGTTCTATTTTTCAGCATGTTTCCCCTTCAGAGCAGTCTTCCCTTTCCTCGCTTCCCCCCCTTACGTGTTCTTCTTCCTCACTGCCAGCCCCGGTTACAACGGAGCTTAGGGGGTCCTTTGGACTTGTTTTTTTTTTTTCTCGTGGGCAGCGCCTTTTCTTTTTTTCTTGACCACAACTCCCCGAGCTTTTCTTCTCCTCGGGTCCCTTTTCCCCCTAGGCTGTTGCTGATACGCCGTGTGGATACGCAGCCGCTGCCCGCCATCTTTTATTTTGATCGTGGGATAGTCCTTGGGGTGTTGTCTTTTCTGCGCGCTTACGCCCGCGCGCGATGGAGTGTTAAGGACTTGAAGTTGGTTCCCTTTACCCATCGACCCACCACGTTTTACTTTCCCCTGCTCCCACGTTTCCCAGGTACATCCTTGCGTCTTACCCCCTGCCTCCCTGGTCCAGCCCGTGTTCACCCCCAGACTTACAAGTTTTTTTTTTCCTCATTCCATCTTCGTCTCCTTCCTTCAAGCCTCACTGAGCGATATTCAGGTTTTTTTCGTCTGTGACTATGACGGGACCGGGATTTTTGGCGCCCGCGCAGCAACGCATGCCAGTCACCCCCCCACACCCCATGTCCCCTCTCGGCCTCTTTGGCCCCCCGATCGTGCTTTTTGTGGCGCGTGCGTCGGTGTCGAGCAGATGAAGTCAGACTGCGGTAATTTGTCCCTAGCCAAATTGAACGCATTACCTGGAACAAATTTTCTTCTTTTTTTTTCCTCCTTCCCCTGCCTGCTTATGATTTGAAATGGTAGAGGTTACTACTCGGGGTGGTGGCATGCGGATTCCAGTACCCTTTGTTAGTTGTCACGTCAGCGGCCGCGTTTATTTTTCTCGGATGCACCTAGACAGCGTTCCCCCCTCTCCATTCCTTTAATCCATGATGGTGTGTTTTTCCTCATTTTGCGACACCAGCGACCCGAGACGCGACGATATGCACCCCAGTCTCTGCAATGGCGTTTGGTCTATGCGTTTTTTCCTAAGGATTTCTTCTCCCTCTTTTCTTCCCTCTTTGCTTTTTTTTAGATCTCCTGATCTCCTATCAGTCATCTCCCCTTATAGGTTTACTCGTTGCTCGTGGATGTGTCTGATACCTTGTTTAGTTCCCCGCTGGAGCTTCTATCTCCTTTGGACCCAGGGGTGGGTTTGCCTTTATTTCTCTTTCGCCCCTGGTTTTTGGTACATGTAGGCTAAGTGTTGGTAAGGGTGTTTTTACGGGAGTAAGGACGTGTTTTTCTTCACGTTTTTTCCCAGCCCTCCTTGCCCCCCCCTTTCTGCAGGCTGTACAGTTTCCCTCCAGGCTCCTAGCCTTTTCGCCTCGACGGGAACTGATTCCCTTTCTTTTGAAGCCTTTGCCCACTTCCTTTTTTGCTGGGAACGCTTGACCGTTTCAAAAGAGCGCATTGCTGATCGCCACCGCGGCCAGATTTCGGCTGTGGGAAGCTTTCTGTGCCATGTGGCATTTGCCAATGACTGTGGTGTTTCCCGTGGCTTGCCCTACATTGCCCTGGCCCTTTTTGCGTTTCTAGTTCGAAACCCGATAGAGTTGCATACGGTTTTCCTGCCCAGGCGCCGCCTATGGGTCGGGGCCTTTGACCACTCCGTTTTTTACTGCCCTTCCCCACTTCGGAGCCCCAGCCTCCGGATTGTCACCTTCTGTGGTTTTTCCCTCGAGGGGGATTCCCGTACTGGTTTGGTCTTAGCGGCCGGACATTCTCCCCCACTCGACCGATGTTAATCTTTCAGTTCATCACCTTGATTACATTTCTTCCCCCTTAACACTCTCTTGCCTGGACAAGGAAACGCCGATTAGGCTTATTTTTGTATCTCTACTTACTTCAATTTCCACCCTGACTGTAGACAGAGGTATCCAGTGCCCGCCTCGTTTGCGTGTTCCGTTTGTGGGCTGCGGCTTTCTCGCGCCGGGTCTAGCCGGATGCGCTCGCCCCCCCTCACTACAAGAGTTCTTGCTGATACACGAAGCGTCGGCTTGATATGTTACCTCGCGTTGTCTTCTGGGTTATCTGGGCTTTCTGGGTCGGTTCTCCACCGACCACAGGACCTAACCCACAATTCCCTTACCCATGGTGTGTGATGTCTATTTCCCTTGGTTTTATTGTTTTTTTTACGGCGGTTTATTCTGTTTTTGTCCAACTTTCTTTGCTACTTTTGGACCTCCCTTTTGGGTCATCGGTCAGTTCCACGGCGTCACTCCATTTCACGAAACGTAACGTCGTACCGCCTTGCATATGATTTTAATTACTGTGACATTCCACGTGTCGAGGTCTATTCTATACCCGTCCCGCCCTCCCCGTAGAACCGCACAACCGTCTGGGCTTCGAGGCTGATTTCTTTGACGTCCCACTACCCCACGGCTCTTTTGGTTTCCCTTCCTTCCACGTCCTTTTCAATTTTTTTCCCTGTCTTTTTTCGGCTTGGGGGAAGTATGACCAGCGGAGCCGTTTTCCCCAGTTATTTGTAGGCCCTGTCGGGGTGGTTTTGGTCTCCGGCCGGCCCCGTAGGTGGGCCAAACACGTTGCTCTGCTGGCCATTTTGTTCCGGGTTCCCTTTCCTCGTAACCGCTATTGATTTGGTCCCCCCCCCGACGTCTACAGCGCATGTTGTCCCTTAGTCTATCATCTGGTTTATTTTTTTTTTGGGTGCGCTACGTCCTCTTCTTTCTTTTCTCTCCTTCCCTTACTCTCCCCCAGGTTGTGAACCCCTGATATGCCACCATACTGACCACGCCACCCGCGGTCTGCTAGACGCGCCCCACCCTTGCCGCCCCGAGCCGACCCTGTGGTGCCTTCAGCCACCCTTCTCCCCCCTTCCCAAATTTTCTTTCCAGTTAAACAAGGATGTCAACCTGCACTTCTCATTACTGGTTGCACGTAAGTTTCTCATGCGTCACCTTCCACGTGGCGCCACTCTTTTCCCTTAGGATCTCGTGTCCTGTTTAGACCGCATACATCCCGCGCGTATTTTTGCCAGTTGGATTTGAGGGTGGCTCCCGAGCCATCGTTTTTTACCTTGAGCTGTCCATCCTGAGCCTGGCCCCGGTTCACTATCACGCAACCACGGTCATTTCCCCGCCATTTTTTGCGTTTCCATGGGGCCCGTGTTGACACTGTCATTTTGTGGTGTGTGTCTTACGGGCCTCGAGTGCTCTTCTTTTTTCTTTTTTGTTTCTCCCCACTGGCCCCGCCCCTTTCCCACAGACAATTTACATGTTTCCGTGCCAATCTTTTTGAGTTCTTCGGCAGTTGCAGATCCTTTGTCGATACTTTTATGTGGGTGAGTGTTATACCGTGAGCGCGGGGCGCACTTTTCGGTGGATTAAGTTCTTTGTCTCTCTTTCCCCACGTCCCCTTTTTTGCGATGAGCTCAGTCGATGGTGTGATATAAAAACTCGAGCGCTTCTCGAACAGTACGCTAAGTCTTGCCGACAAGACCGACTTCACCTTTTTTTCCTCCCAGTGACTTTTTTTTTCTTGATGGTCCATCTTTTTGAGTACCCTTTCGTTCCCCTTACCGGAATCCTCATGTGCGGGCCTCGGACCATTGAACAGGCCTAGGCAACCGGGGAGTTTTGAAGCGCGGATCTACTGCGTGCACGACCAGCGTTTGACATTTTCGATTCGCTTGTCCGACCCATGAGTTCCTGAGGACCCAGCTTTGCAACACGGGGGGAAATTATTCGAGGTTGGGGGTTTCACACCACAGGGTGTACCTTGGATTAGCATTTTTTGGGTGGTTTTTTTTTTTTTCTTCTCTTTTCTTTGGGGCTCTAGGTTAGCTGTTTGTGTACGGACATTCGATTTCGTTACGTGGGGGAGTCCCGCCCTCATTTTTCTTTGACCTTGTTTGTAGTCCTCAATCCCATGCCACATCTCCCCGCTGGGCGTACCTCTCCCTGGTCGGACATCCGCCGCGTGGCCAACCCCGAGCATTCCGAAAACGATTTTGCCCGCTCGTGGAGTCGATAATCGCGGCAGCCTCTTTTAGTCCACTTATTCGTCCTTTTGGGTGCACTGGGTCCTTTGACCTTCCCACGACTCCAGGGGTTTGACGATCAGCTTCTCTTTTTCTTCGACTTTTTTGATTCTTGCTCCCAGTATGCCCACTTTCCTTCGTGTCGCGTTCCTCTCCTGAATTGCGTCCTGGGTCAGCACGGCAGAGTAAAGGCCGTTTCCCCAGACATAGTGTCGACCGATCTCTGACAGGGGGCATAGCCTCGGTTTTCGTTACCACTGTGGCGCCGCCGGTGCGGTGGGTGCCCCGATATTAACGCACCCCGCCTCGTGTTCCACCCGCACTGTGTAGGTTCTGAGGGGGTTCCTGTCGTCGTTTTTTTACCACATGTTTCACCCTTCAATATCTGCGGGGTCACCTGCTTTCAATGCAAAGCTTTCGCTTTCGGCACTCTGTAGTCACTTCCCCCTTTTCATGGTTCCGATTTTTTAGTGTGTTTGGGGGGTCCCATTTGCCCCCCCCTTAGGGGAGTCTCGATTTCTGTTTTTAAGTGTGCTCTCATACTGTCCCGCGCTCGCTCTCGGGGTGGCGGTTGGTTTCTCACTTGCTTCACTCGTAGACTTCCCCCGCCCCCATGAGACCTAATTTCGGTTTTTTGGGTATTGGGCGGGTTTGTCAAGCGGGGCTGGCGTTGGGCGCGTAATTCCATTGCAATGTCTGGTCTTCTCTCTGTTTTTTCTCTTTTCCTGACCCCCAGTTCTCCGTCTCGGTATACATGCCACCCCGCGGTGTCCCAGAACGAACTCGGGCAGTTCTTGTTGTGGGGTCAGTTTGGGGTCATTTTGTTCTCGCGACCCTGCTCCACATGCGGTACGCACCACCGCCTTCCTCCCCTTGGCTCCCATTTTTTTTTCCCTCTTTTCGTTCTTTCCGGTCGCGATTATTAGTTGGCAGTCTTCCACAAACACCTCCGGGCTGATCAGAAGGCTGAACGCAGTTGCGCGCTTTTCCCCAGGACAGCCGGGCGTTCCCGTGTAAGTCAGCACTTGTGTCTAGGTGTGTGTGTTTTTGTCTTTCTGAACCCCTCTTTTTGCCTGCCCCCGCGTGTCCCCTTTTTTTTTTTACCTCCCTTCTGTTTTGTTGTGAGAGATGGAGTGTCAGCGATTCTCTTGCCACATCGGTGTTCGCACACCCTCGCACAAGCGCTGACGTCTTGGCGTTTCCCGTTACGGCCTGTGCGTTCTTTTTTTTACCAGTTCCGGGTTTGCCGTGATCGCCCGTGATCGTTTTTGTTTTTTTTATTTTCAACGCTAGGCCGAGTCCTGAGGTCTCCATCTGCCTGCGGAGATCTTTCTGCGGTCAGCTGGACTTCGCCCGTGCGTTGCGCCCGGTGGTTTCCCTCTGCGCCTCGGAGGTTGGCCTGTTTATTGCGATGTTGCCCTCGGCTCGCGTTCCTTTCTCGATGCTGTCTGTCCTTTCCGAGTGCGCCCCCTATCTGGCATTCCGCACACAAGACCCAGGACAAATCATTGACTGTCGCTCGCGCATTAAACCGGCACAGAAATCTTTGCTGTCACTTGCAGACCGTCTCCCTAGGCCCCGGCATGATCTACTTTTTTTTTAGTACTTTCCTTGTCTCGCCTCCTTCTTCTCCTTCATCCTGGTCCGCCCCCTTTCCCCGAGATTCTCTTACGGTATTTCGTGGCGCGGGAGACCTTTTCCCTGTTCGTGCAGACGCGCTTGAAGTGGCACGTTTGTTCGTTCTCCCTTCTTTTGGACGATGCGCCCCTCGTTCTTCTTTTACCTTTCCCGCTCCTCGTCCTGGCACTTATGCTCCCTTCTAAGGTGCGACTGTCACCAACAATTTTGCTTTACGCGTGGTCGAGATGGTTTACGTCTAAGCGTTTTTTCGTTTGGGTGGTTTCTGTTAGATATCGGCATGAATTTTTTACCCCCCCCGGCGGCCCTCTTCTGCTTATGTAGGCCTTTTTTTCGGTTATTCTTCGAGGCTGACTCCTTTCTTCTTACTGGGGATGAGCGCCTAGATATAGGGGTTATTTCAAGGGTCTCTCTGTCCTTCCTATTTCTTATTTGTGACCACAACTTCCCTGTTTCGCCTTGTATACACGGGGGATTTCACTCTGAGGCGCGGGTAGCAAGATTTTTGGCTGAATTCTCCATCTTCTCGTAGACGGATGCGGTTCTGAAGAGACGGCTCTTTTCCTCGGTCTACTTTCTTTGTCCTGCAGTCGCTTCCTCGCCTTCTCCCCCCCTTTTTTCCCCGTTCCCCTTTTTCCCCCCTTGCCTTGTCTCTGGAATTATCAGCTATGGTGACCGTCTCGTCCCCTGGAATTCGGACCCATTCCAGGGTTGGTTTTTCGACTCCCTCTGCCATTAACGCCCGACCTTTGCTGCCCCCAGGTGAAAGGGCTTTCCCTCCCCCTCCGTCGATCCCCTTCCTACGCGTGTTCTTTTCTTCTTTTGCATCCTCAACAAGAATTACCCTGGTTTCTCCTCAATCTCGTCCCTATAGTTGAGTCCCTGCCCTTTCTTGGATGCTCACGGGCATCGGGTAGGCGGCAGATCTGAGCCAAATTTTCTGGGCGCTTTCTATCTCCTCACTACTTCTCAGACGGTGTGGTTCTGCACACGCCCTTTCACCAGTGACCTACCGGCTTGTGACCTCCCTCCTCTCTTTTCCTCCCCCTGATTCCCTTTTCTCAGGATATTGAAAATGACTTCTGAAGGCGCATGAACGAGGCGTTGCGGAGTCGCGTGTTTTTTTTTTTTTCCCTGTCCGATAATTTCTCTTCGTGGGCTTTGAGCCTTTGATGCTGTTGTCCCTTGTCCGTACCGTTCTTTCCTATTTTGCTCTGAAAGCCCGGTTGTTTCGGTTACCATGGTTTTCCTGGCTGTCTGTTACCGTGGCTCGTCGGTCTCCGCTCCTGCAATAGGTTTCCTCCCCCCCTTCTTTTGGTGAATGTAAATTTCTTCAGGCCCTTTCCAGCCAGCCAGCGATTGGACTTGGTTTTATCTGATCCCCGTACAGTTTTTTGGGGCCGGAACAATTTTTCAGTTACGAGAACCGTCTTCTTTAACCCTGTTGTTACTGGCCCCTTTTCCTAAGGAGGACTTTGTTGCTACACACCGGTTCGACGGCTCGACCAATTTCGCGTTCCGCCTTGGTCTTCTGCGCGCCGCAGGTCTACATTAACTCCCTTTTCTTTTTGAGGCTCTACTACCCTGCAGATTAGCATAGTTTTAAGCCTGAGGTGATTTTGGTTTTCCCTTTTCGGAATTCCTCAGCGTTCGTCTTCTTTCCCCGTTAGTTGCCCTCCGCCTCAATAGGACGGCCTCTTTGAAGGATCCATCACCAGGCGGCTAGACGTTCACCAATTTCTTGAATGTTCACTCTTTACTCCCCCGTGGTAGTGGATTGAAGAAGACCCTTTTAGCCTGCGCAGACGCTGCCGGTCTGTGTGTTTAACGCGTAGAGGTCGCCGGGCCGAGCTCTTCCCCTATCACTTAGCCCTCCTCTGTCACTCTTCAACGCTTCTGTTAAGTGAATGTTCTCCTTCAGAGTCCCGGCCCCCCGGCCTTTTTATGTAACCCCTTGTACGCCTGCCCCGGGGCTTGTAAACGATGGACAAGTGTGCTGATCCTTTTCTCGCCAGTGGCCAGCCCCCCCTACTTAGAGCAGGTTGATTGCATTCTGTGCGTTATGCGTCCGCCCCTGCAGCTCAGCGCTACGGGGTGTCCCCGGCCCCCCTTTTGTCTTGATTCCTTTACCCTGCTTCCCTTTCCTCGTCTATCGGGCCCGCAAGTACTGGCAGTTTCTCTTTGCGCCCCCATTTGTGATTCCGTTCCGATTGAAGTTTCTTTGCTCGCGTTCCGCATTCTGCATCGGCCGTGTAGGTCTCCAGGAACCAGGTAAGTTTACCCGGATTCCTACTGGTCCCCTTTCCTCGTTTTTCGTGTTAACGCCCTCTCCTCCTTCCCCGTCGCGGTTCCCCCAAGAGTTTCCAACTCGGAGTGCCCCCACGTCGGCAGCGGCTTTCTCCCTCTCTGTCCCGGCCCAAGTCGACTGAGCGTGATAAGCCAGTTGAGTACGGTCTCTGGTGTTAGCTTGTGCTACCACTCACGGCGTGCCATCCCGTTCATGGCCCATTTTTTCCGCCCTTTCCTATCCTTCTTCTCCCAACCTACTCCGTAATTTCTTTTTAGTTTATAGGCCCTTCTGCCCTTTTGATGGGAGTTCCCTCGCAAATTTCCACGTACTTCTCTCGACGTTTGTGGAGATCTTGTGCTTTTCTTACTTTCATTGTGTTTATGGTGGAACTGGTTTCCTCATACCGGTTGGGGTGGTCCCTTCCATTTGGGGGGGTGGTTGGGACCCCCCAAAAAGCTTTCGTTTTTCCTACCGCCCCGGGGATCGTGGAAATTTCCAACACGTTCAATACCCTTCCACCCGGACCCCTGTTCGGGCCTAGCCGCCGTCAGATTTTGGTTCGTTTATAATAAGAACGTGGCTTTAGATACTCAGCGAGTCGTTCTCTGTCCTTCCTTGCCCCAGGCTTCTCTACATTTCGTTGACTTTTAGTTGCGCGATTTGTAAGATTTTCTCGCGGTCGTGACTCCTCCTTTTTTGTCGACTCCGAGATCTGATCGTCACTCGCCCCCCAGCTCCGACCCCGGCTCTCCCTGTGCTGGGTGCATTCGTGGCTCGTGCATTTTTTCTTCTCCATGTGGTCTTTGGGAACCACAGATTTTGACAGAGCTTTTCGACATTAAGCTGCGGGCTGGTTTTGGCGGTTACGCTTGTGGGTGGAGATGGTCAAATTTTTCTTTCCTTTCCCACCCTCCTCCGCGCGTATGAGTTACGTTGACCCTGGATACCTTCTTGTTGCACGCTCCCAGCACGTTCCTAGGCCACTTGTACGGCTGTAACATTTTCTTTTTCCACCACCCTCCCGGCCGGACATTCTCCGACCCCTCATCAAAAAAGGACGCAGTGTCGCCCCCTTGGGTAGCTCCTTTGGAGGACGCCAGGCCCAACGCCCGATCCCTAACTCTCTTCTGCCGATTCTCCTACGCGAGGCCCTCCCTTCGCGGGTTGTGACGTTCGCGGATTGCTCTACAGATGGGGTTGCTGCCTTGGTCTCTTTTCCTTCCTAAGAACGGCTTTGATATTGTCGACCCCGTTTAGCCAGTCTCACTTTTTCCCTTGACCCTTTCTGGTGTGTGGCTTGACCTTCAAGATACCCGCACGTTTTGGTTTGACGTGGTGGCTGGTCCGCCGGGACGTTTGTTTTGTTGGCCCCTCTTTTCGCTGTTGGGTTCAGGTTTTTCTTGCGCTTTCATTCCGTCCAGCACCGTGTTGAAAGGTTTTTTCCGGTCCTTATTCTTTTTAGCTTCCCCGCAGAAGTCTGGACAAATGTTTGGCCGGTCGGTAACCTGTCATATGTCCGGCCGTCCTCTTTTTCCTTTTCCTGTCTCAAGACCGTGGCTGGCGCCGGGATGAGGCTTTTGTTATCGCTATGTCCCGGC
>Ga0179593_1634598_pt1 | contig 24453 bp, 19 predicted proteins | sample CZODoug2_1_08_16_FD_185931 | JGI IMG/M metagenome (GOLD analysis project Ga0179593, IMG submission 185931) | Vadose zone soil fungal communities from Angelo Coast Range Reserve, California, USA - CZODoug2_1_08_16fungal (PacBio error correction) | ecosystem: Environmental > Terrestrial > Soil >... | reverse complement strand
AGCTTCACTTTTCGATGGGTAATATTTGCCCCTGGTCAACGTTCATCGACGACGTTCGCTTTTCCAAAGCTCGGCGGAGCTCCTCGCTATTATGCTGACTACCAGAGATTCCTTTCGCAGACGTGGTTGGGTTCCCCCGCCTCCCCGGGCATGGCCAAACCTGACTTTTTTTTTTTTTTTTTTTTACTTAAACCCCCCATCGTGTCCCCTTTTGAGGGGATACGGTCGGTCAGCCTACAAACCACTCAAAGCCGTAGGTATACAGCACAATTCCTGTCCCTGAGCCTTTTTTCCCCTATTGACTGCCACGATTAAGGGACAGCCCTCTTTGGATGGCTGTTTCAACTTTAGCAGAGATTACCCCTCAGTTAGTTCATCTGCCCCTACCCCCCCCCCCCCCCACCCCCACCCCCCACAACCCCCACCCCCCCCCCCCCCCCACCCCTTGCTGTTGACCCGGTTGGTTCCCCCGACAGCTCTCTATTGTTCGCAGAGTTACTTCACACCCTTTTTGCGAGCATTTTTACCACGATTTGGCTTCAGAATGAATCTTCTCCGCTTGATCGCGAACCTGACCGGCAAGACCATCGACTGTTTTTACGTTCCCTTTCCCTCGTTCCCAATTTAAAGCCGATCTCGACTTTGTCTCGCGGACAAACGATGCTACCTACTCTTTGACAGATGCCGTTTTACAAAGTTATGAACACCTAAAGCATTCTCATCCTCGCATTCCTTCTTCTACCTCGCTGGCGTCCCCCCTTTGTTTTGGTGACAACCATCTATGCAGAGGGCCACCATCGCCCCCGGTGCTTGACGTGTTTCCACTCCATCAGCCCGGATCCTTTTATAACTTGTACGGTGCACTTTACCGTCCCCCAACCCTTTTCATGTTGACCTTTGGGGCATCGTCTCAGCTAAAGACTCAACTGTTTTCTGAGTTACCCCTCCGAAGTTCCTCCTCCCGCGTGAGATGTTCCTCTCAATCGCTTCACTTCCGAGTCTCTTGAAGGTCCTGAATCATTTTTCTTTTTTAGGCTGGCATGGGAAGAGAAGCTTTATCTTTGACCCCCTTCAATGTCTTCGCGCGGTTTATGTCCCGCTACAGTTGCGGATGAATTGTGCCTGCTATGAGACCCCACTTGCATAAAGCGTGATACGCCGTGCTATTTCCCGAACAGTTCCGTTCTCGAACGAGTTTTCTTCGCCTACAAAATCACTTCTTTTCGAGGTCACATCGCCCTTCCCCCCTACCGAGCGCATAGGCTCAGAGCAAAACATCACAACAATAGAAGCTTTTTTTGAAACGAATCCCCCTGTTGTTGCTGTTAGAATGCTTTCCCCCCCCCCAAGATCCTGAGATCCTTATTTTTTCCTCATTTGTACATGGCTTTACCCTATGTCGCCCGCATGCAGCAGTGTTGGCCCTTCCCTTGGTAAATCCTCGGCGACTCCTTTCATGTCTTTAGCAGGATCCCCCCAGAAGGTTTAGTCCCTCCCCAACTTTTTCTTCTTTATTGCGGATTTTATTATGAGGACTGTGAGCACATTATATCTCCGAGTCCCCTGTAGCCCATGATGTTGCTTCACCCTTTCCTCCCCATCCCTCCGATGGTGGAGTCTACCCCTGCCCTTGAGCCCTTGCTTCCAGGTGTTCACCCCCGCCCCCACGCCGACAATGAGTACGCGAAAACCCCATAGGCTCTTTAGAGTCCCTTTCTGCTCCGGCGGTCCCCCTCACGGCCATTTGTAAAGCACTTCCCCTTTCCCAGCCACGCATGTGGTTTTTCATCCCGCTCCCCATTTTTCCGCTGGGATGGACGATTTGCTTTTCTGGTCTGTTTCAAAGCGTACGGAAGCTTACTTGGCCCCAACTTGTGGCGCGTTACCCCGTCCCAAATCTTCCCTCCTCTGTTTTCGAGAGATTTTTGTCCGTTGCTCTTACCCGGTGTGAAGCACTTAGGCGTACGGGATTTAAGAAATTCTTTACCATTTCGCGCCCGCAAGCGGTCCGTGGTGTGTTGCTTGGCACATGCGTCCTTGGGGGCAAGTGGGTTTTCCACAGGGCCGCCTGATGTTGCGCTGTGGCTTCCTTCCCTCTTCCTCAATCGCGTACTTCGGCGTTCCTGTTCGTGTTTTTTTAGTGAGGATGGGATTGGGTTTTTTGGGAGGGGGGGTGTGTTGAGGGGTTTTTTTTTTTTTTCGGGGTATTTCCGCAGAGCGTCCACTTGGTGAAGAGTCCTTTCTTTCTTGACGACAGCAATGCTTTCGTGGGACGCAAACGATCTGACGTACCTTTGTTTACTCCCTTTTCTTTCCCTCTCGTTTCAGCTGTGACCGCCCGCAGTCCAGACCAGCCATTCCACGCAATGCCCTCGTGAGGCTTCTTGGCCTTTGCTCCGCTATCTCCAGTGCCTCCGTCTGCCTGCGCGAGTCTTCCTTAGGCAAATGATTTTTTTCGTTTCTTCTTTTTCCCTGCGGTAGCATTTATCGAAAACACCACCGATCTTTACTATAGATGTTCCTTGAATCGCATTAATCCCCCATTTGCCCCTTGTTTTCCCCGTCTCTTCACCAAGATTTTTACTGTTTTTGCTGTAGTAGTGCTGAGTTCTTTTTTTTTTACTTCGCTGATGTTCCTTGACCCGCCTGACCGCGACTCGTTATTCTTGCGTCTCCCCATCCACAATCTTTGCTAGTTCTTCCGCCACTTTTCGTGAATGGATATAGTCCTTCCTTCGCCTCTGGCTGTGGGTTTTTTGGTCACGATCTGACAGGGCCCTTGAGTTTATCTCGCGTGACTGCGAGTCTGCTTTTAACCCGCCGTGCCAGCGAGCGGCTGCCCCCAAATGGACGCAGGACCCCCTATTATTCTTGACCGTTACTTTAGACTCGTAGACCCGTCCTCGCTTCTTCGCGCTCCGCTTCTTTTTCTCGTTCTTACTGATTTGGTCCGTTGCTCCCCTCCCCCCCCAAATCCTGCACGTTGTCCATTTGTGTGGCTTTTTTTTTTTTCCCCTTTCTATCCTTCTCTCCGTTTGATACGATTGCTGACCATCTTGCCGGCTGGTTGGATTTTTTTTTTTTTTGTAACGATGTTCCCTCGATGTTTCTATGTTGGGGCCGTACGCGCCATTCCCCAGGACCCACACGCGTCTGCGGGACAAAGGACGTTTAGTTTTACGGGCTTCCGTTGGTTACCTGCCCTTCCCAAGCATCGAGGCAGATCGTTGTTTTTCCCTTCTTTGACACCCGCTCATTCGATGGACTTTTTTGTCAGAGCTTCATTCGGGTACCGTCCCCGAAGAAAAGTTTTTTTATGGTCTTGCAGGTCTTTTCTTCCTGGCACCCCTTTTCTAGAGTCGTCAGATGTGCGCTTTCCAATCTTCTTATTTCCTGGTTCCCCTTTCCACCAACAGTTGCCCCCTCCTGCAACCCACCTTGTCCTCCCTCCCCAAATTCTTTTCTACCACCAAAAACGCCCTTGACGGTCCCTTGAGTCTCCCCCTCCTGGGTAAATATCGTGATTTCTAAACAGCAATCCGAAATGCGTGGGTTTTCCCTTTCCTCTGCTTTCCTCGCCTTTGACACAACTTTGGGTCCCTCTTTTTATTATTCGATTTGAAAGTCGTTGTGGCCTTTTCTTGCCTCCCCCTCTCCCGTGCCGTGTTGCAACGCTGATTTAGTATAGTATTCACAGAACGCCCCCCCCGCGTCGTACGATTTTCGTCTCATCCCTTCAGACGTCTTCGTTTGAACCAACTGTGTTTCCCTTTTTGTTTAGCACTAACCGCTAATAGCTCTTAGGCCTGATCACTGCTTGCCGGCCCGCGTCGACTTTAAACGTACGGTCGCAGGCATATTTCACATACTCAGATTGAATCTGTGCGGTGGTTGAGCAGATTGTCCTATTGTTCTCAACCCCTGTAGTTATGACCCGGCCTTATTCTCGGATTAGGTCCCCTTCCAGCCAGTAAGCCAGATCCAATGATCCTCCCCCCACAACCGATGAGTCTGTTCGTGGTACCCACAGACCCATCTTTCCCCTCCATGTTTTTCTTCCCTTCGCGCAGATGGGGACCCCTCGGTGGAAAGGGCTCCACCACAGCGACGACTGCGACCGCCAGCGCTGAGGAGCTCTTTTTTCAGGATCTCTTTGCCCCGTGTGGCCCCTAGGTTTTTTATACCCCCCGAGGGATTTTTTGACTCCGAATCTATGTCCGGTACATTGAACCCATAGTGATACAGGAATTCAAGTCAGCATTCCCCCAGGGAGAACGCGTCCACCTCTTCTTCCAATCACCCCCTCCCTCGATGAAAAAATCTTCCAATGCGGTGATTTTTCATTCTCCTCTTTCCTTGCGTTTGGATGACCTTTTAAGAACACCAGATAAATCCCCATACACCTCCGCTTTCTCTATCTTTTTCCCCCACCTCCCTTTCCTTTTCTGTTAGATCGGTCATTATGCGGATTGTTTATATGTTATCCTTCCCCTTCTCAGTAATACCCCCTATCTAATTCTCTGCTGGGTAGCATGGCTGCGGGAGGTGAAGGATCAGTCTTTGTCCCCGAACTTTCCCCTTTTTTGCGGCTGCCTTTTGGCATTTTTTTGGGCGACCTTTTTCCCTTTTGGACATCCCTCGCTCGGAATACCAATTCATAAATCTCCCCCTGGTCAAACCTTCTTACTTAGCTATCCATTTGCGGTAGCAGCGGATCGCCTTTGTGGATTCGCCCTTTCCACTTGGGTCGCTCCCCCTGGTCCCCTCCCTCTTCTGATTTTTTTGTGTTTCATAGAATGCATGGGGTTCCCCATTTAATTCTTTCCGTGACGTATGCTTATCAAATCTCCAGATGGAAACTTCTTTTTCATAATACTGCCTTCTTCTCAGTCCCTTCTATTCCCCCCAACCCCGTCGGACGCCTTGTGGTTTCCTTCGCCTTTAATCTTGATGTCTGTGGACTCTCCGTTTACTCGTTTTCTCGCCATCCTCGTCTCTGGCTGAGCCGCGCCCTCTCTTATCTGCTTCACCCCCCTTCCCATGGAATTTCGATCTAACCCTGGATTTCTCAAGATCGTGCCTGCCAAACTGATACTTATAACCGTGGACCACGTCTCCCCCCGGCGCTGTCAGACTTCCAAAACCCGTGCCAAAGCGTAGGTATACCCAACCCCCGCTTTCCCCTGTCTTAGCCTTCCACCAGCCCCCTATTTGCCGGTATTATAATTGACAGACGTCAGGTGAGTGTATTCCCCGTAGACAGTTCTTTTCCTTTCATGAAACACCGTGCTGAGGGGACGGCTACTGGGCTGTTGGGGCAACCCCCTCCTATCCTGTACGGACTAGGGCACCATTCTTTTTCTGATGATCGTTGCATGCAGGCGCCATTTGGGACTTTTGGTTTGAAAGAACTACGGCCTCCGAATAGCTCCTTCCTGATTCAGCTTTCCTTTTTCATCTTCCCTCAGCCAACCTGCGATGATTTAGACGCTGCCTTCCCTCGCCGTGAAGCGGTGGTCCTCGTGCCCACAAATCGATCAGCCCTCTCCTTCCTCTTCTGATCCGCCCAAGCCCGCCTAACCAACGTCGTTTGTCCCCCCTAAAAGTATTTCTCCGCGACCTCGTGATTGTTCCCCCACCCCCCCCCCTTCGTTGGACATGTCCTTCACGTGGCACCCTTCCCTGACATCGTCTGGCTACATCGCCCAACGCCCGCAAGGGCCTTCCCGGTCCCGAATCGCACGGCTACCAACCTATCGAAACATGCCACAACATGATGTTCTTGTGCCCTCTGTTCCTTTTCGCTCCTTTACCAGGCTTTTCCTTTTTCCCACGATGAAGGACGGCCGAGAGATTTATGGCACCAATTCGTTCGACTACTACTTTTCCTTCGGCACGTAACTCGTTTGCTTGCCTTGCGTGCCATTTTTCCGGGTATAGCCCCGTTTGGCGGTGCAGACTCCCTTTTTCGTATCTCGATTTTCCGGAGATGCATATATAAGCCGAGCCCCCAAGGCGTTTCTATACTCAATTCACGAAAGTTGTCTGCCCTGGCGCATCTTTTCCAACTGTCCTTTGTTCGCGTTTGTGAATTATGACCCCACCCCACGCTTGAGTTTTTTGGGTAATCCTACAAAGCAACACCATCGCATGCTGGTTCTGCCCGCGCCCCTATAGTGTCGGCCGCGATTCTTGCCCTCCATGAACAGCCTCCCCCTATCGCACTCTACTCTCCCCCCGGGGAAAAACTTGTCGCTCTACCTGTCCCCTTCCTACCTTGTTCATGTGACCGTATCCCTTCTCCAATACCCCCGGTCCCCATTATTCCCGAGTGCTTGCCCCCCCTTGCAAGTCTTTAGCCTGAGCACAATAATTCGGTAGGCCCAACGGATGGCTTTTCATTGATTTGACTTTCCTCAATTTTGTGTGGCGGGCATAACTTTCGATTCCTCGACGTATGTCCATAGCTCCCTATGCTTTGACAATTTCAGCGCCAGATCCAGATTTCTGTGGTTCCCCAGCTGATCGGCATTCCCACCGTACGCTGGCAAACCCCCCCCAAGCCGACTTTAGTCCCCCGAAACCCCCACCATAGGGCCTAAAGTACGCGGTCCAATTTTACACTTCCCCACTTCCAACGAAATCCGAGTCCAAGCCACCCACAGTGCCCCCACAGCCTTGCATGTGCGCACCCCCACGGAGCTTTGCTTCCGAGCCGTTTTTTGCCTCATGTCCTTACGGGTGAATTGAAGAAGTTAGCGCTTTTTCACACCTTTTTTTCAAACATCTCTCTCTTTTCCATCCCTGTTGGTTGGTTTTTGTCTCTCTTCGTTTGTGACGCGAACAAGGTTTTTGTTAATCGTTACAGTTCCCTAGTACGCGGTTACCCTTTCCCGGATCATAACCAGCGCGCTCTTCAGAAAGTCCTTTCCGTTCTTCGGTGATGCGCACATTTTTTTCTGGGCTTGCTTTCATTTGTTTGCAGTTTTTTCGGTTTCCTTGACCTCCCGAGGCCTGGACTGCCCCTCGCGACTCGTCCTACTTTTGGTTTCGCGTAGGCACTGTGCTGTTTTCGTCGTTGGGTGTTGCATCCTCTTTGGTGAATGGTGACTTAATCGTGGTGTATCGTGCGGCTGATGAGACTGTCGCAAACCGGCATAGTCTGTTTTCCCGCGACTATTTTCTGCTGCCATTGTTATTTTCTCCCCTTCCTGAGAGCCCAAGAATTCAAAGCAATGAAAGCACATATTGGAGATTCCTACCAATTACCAATTGATCCGTACTTTAAAGTCCCCGCCTATTCACCGCCCCCCTTCCTTATAGGGGCCTTCAGCCTTTCCTTAATCTCTTGAGGATAGTTCAAGACCTTTCCCCTGACGGTCAAATCCGCTCCCGTATTTTTCCGATCCTATGGCGTGTTTCTGTTTGAGCTCCACTGAATCTCCATTTTCGGTTGCAGGCCACCGCCCAGTTTTCGAAGGTTTCCGGTGTATTGTCTGCTCCGCATACCGGAGCGGTTCGGGGTTGGTGATTTCGGACGTCGACGCCGAGTTTTCGTCTTCCCCCCCAGAGCTCGAAAATGTTTTCTTTGCCTTATAGCCCCATTTCTCTGGCTGCTTTTTTTGTTTCCCGGCGTATTTCTTATGCGGATAGTGGAAGGACGCCTGACTTCCGTCGCCTTCTCGGCTTCCCCTTTCATCTGCGCAGCGTTTCCAACCTGCATCCGTGCATCATACTTTCTAGTGTTCTTAAGCTATTTCCCGAGCGGCTCGTCTCGCGCATCCCCTTGATTGAGGTCCTCGCTGCTTCCCCCCCCCCCATATTTGTGAACATTCGATAGGTGATAACCCTAAAAGTCTCTGGTTTCCCGTTTGAGCCGTGGTGTTCGCCTGTAGTCCAGCCTCTTCGAGGTCAGATTCTTTCGTTTTCTTCCCATTTCGCCCCTGGTCCCCCTTTTTCTTGGTGTCCCAATCCTTTTTGGGAGTTCCTTTGTCTGGATTGCGCAAGGAAGTTTCCAGTACCCGATTTACAGGGACCGTTTAACCCGGCGTGCTTGCGATCGATATCGCTTATGGCGGTTCTTTCGTGTTTCCTCTCCCATGTCCAACTTTCCCGGCTCGATGTCAATTTGGCGCGAGAAAGCCCTAGTAGGCGGCCCCCAAGTCACCAGCCGCTCGGTCATTGCAGGCATCCCTCTCCATCCCTTTGACGCTTAGCCGTCAGCGGGCGGAATCTTCTTCAGCGTCTGCTCTACCCTTCTTTGGCACGTTCAACACAAGATCCGCCAACAAGTTGTAAAGATCGCCGAATGGCCCCTCTGACACGACTCTTTTCTGCCCCCAACCGCGTATTGCACTTGGCAATCTCCATGTCTTTTTAAATATTTGTATTTAACCAGCTACGAACATGCGACCATGCTGATGCTTCCTGGCACCCTTGGTTCCTGTGCAACCTGGAACGGTTCCTTTCTTTTTTTACTGTATACATTCAACTTGTTTTTGGCTTGCTGCCCAATTTCTTGCTGTCTTCCCCCCCCCCCTCTGCGTAAGCATGACGCAAGAGGCGCCCGCTAGGCCCCCCCCCCCCATTTTCCCCTACTAAGTACGTCTGTTTTAGGCCTAAGATATAAGCGGTTTTTCCTCCCCTCTCCTTTTTGAATTATCCTTTCTTTCGATGAATGGTTCCGGTATAAGTGGCCCACTTTTTCCCTTAGCGCGTCCCCAAGCCCCAGTCGTCTCCCGCTTGGAATAGAAGTGATTTCCCTTCCTTAGTAGTTAACCAGACTTCTTTATCTTGATACCTCCGCGTCCGGTCCGACCAGACCCTGCCCCAAACAAGGTCCGATCCTTTAGTTTACCCATCAGCGCCTTTTGAAAGGACTTTCTCCAGTCTTTCGACCCATCGAAAGGTGGCAGTCCCCCCCAAACCCCCCCCAAGCCCCTCTCCCCAAGTTGTTCTCTGCAGGATCTTCCTTGCCCCGGTAATATTTATGCGCTTGGCGAGTGGTTCGTCGGCAGGGATAGACCGATTGATTTGGTGTTCCGAGCGCGGAAGAGATCCCCGTTCCTTTCACCCTTCGCCCAATTCACAATCTTTTTTTCTCCCTTGCACCTTTACGGCAACATCTACCTCGGCCTTTCGTCTACACCCCCTCTCTGCGCATGAGAAGGTTTCTTGTCTTCATGTCATCGAATAGTATTAGAGGTTTTTCCCCGTTGTAATCCATCCAGAACCTCTAACCATCCCTCTCTTTCTCTTCTAATACGGTGTTGGTGTTTTCTAGGATTGTTAGTTCCCGATGCTGTTCCTGTTTCCCGCCGAGGAAGTTACTGATGCCCCATGCTATCCGATTGGCCTGCAGACTTTTTTCATTTTGATTGTTCTCTGCCCCCGCGTCTCCCTGTTTGTCCGCTGCTGTGAATTTATTCTATTTTTTCGGCCTTATTCGTTGGGACACATCCCCCCATCCCTACATCTTACCCTGATGGACCTTACCTTCGATTCATTCTATCTTCTCTCCCCTCTTTTTTTGGGGGGTCGTCGGATCGCTTTGTTGTGACTATGCCACATTTCCCGAGGATATGCGACTCTTTCCTTCGCGTTGGTTCTGTTTTAACCAGCAATTTTGTGGGTTTTATGTCGTGACTCTTTTTGTTTCGTTTTCCCTCAAATCTCTCTTCAAACTTATCGTGTTACTACTACCCTTTCTTTTCCTCTCCCAATAGCGACGCTGACCCCCCACCCCCCCCCCCCCCCCCCCCCCCCCCCCCCCTGACGTTTGTCCCTTTCCACTTCCACTCTTGAGTATGTTTTCTCGGCGACCCGGACTTCCGCCCGTCGCTCTTAAAGAGTATATACTTGCAGCAGCCTCTTTACTTTATACCCTACAGAGCCGTTCTTTTGGTGGCCAGGAGATCTCAATATCTCAGCTTTTTTTCCCCTGATATTCCAATTGCCGTCTGGGAGCGTTTCCAGGCAACTTCACCCCCCCCCTAGTATGTATTCCAGAAATTTCCTCCCCATGGTGATAAGTATCCCCGTTTTACCCCTGTGCCTTTCCCTTCTCAGTTAAGTTGAATTTTTCGATGGTTTTTAAATTAGACACTGATCCTGATCGAGTCCCTGAATTTCTTTTTTACTTTTAGTTTTACTGAGGGCGGAAGCTCGCTATGTGCCGTCTGGCCATTCGTTGCGATCGACCTTTCCCTTCTCTTTGTTCACAGGCCAGCGCCCTCTGACTCCTCGACGGATCGGTAGGTTTCTGGTTTTCTTCCATGTAACCCTCCCCCGTTTCTTCCTTGTGTTTTCATTCCATCCCGACTTTTCTCTGCTTCAACATTCCCCCCCCCGTGCCGTGACCTGGTTTTCTCTGCGGGACCCCCTCTTTTTTTCTCCCTCGATTTCACAGCTCCCAGATTTTTCCTCTGCCACCACTGGTAGGAAAACTAAACGTCCTTTTCGCAATCAGCGAATGATTGTTTTCCCCCTTCCTCCCAGCTGTTCCCCCTCGAGTACTTCCTCCCCCCCTTTTTTTCCCCTGACCTTATTGGGATAAATCATCACCCCCCCCTCACTTTGACGTATCTCAGCAGCACGGATCCTTTACCTCCCTCATGTGGTCCGGACATGATGTCCCGTGCACCTATTTCCGCTCTCAAAAGTCTTCGTTAAACGATGGATCTCTTCCCGATAGGAAATTTGACTATCGACGTCTTCGGCACTCTTTTTCTTTTTTTCAGGCTTTTTCCCCACTGCCGGCAAGGGCTTTCTTTCGGTTTTTCCTAGCCGTCGTAGCCTTTTTCTGCCTGAGATCTCTTTTTGCAGATTGGAGACTTCTTCTTCCTCAATTAACGGAACGTCCTTTTCCCCTCACTGGCGCCGTTTCTCCCATCCAAGCCTTCGTAGCGGCCCCGTGACCACATCCCCCCGGTTAGCTTTTTCTTAACTGACACTCTTCCCACTTCCCCAAAAGCGTCGATATGGGATGCAACTCCCCTTTTTGATCGCTGCTTGACCATTCGCATTTCCATTCTCCTCTCCGCTTTCTTTTTTCATGCTACCCTGTTTGCACGCGGAGTCCTGATCGCCGAATGTCGCTCTCCTCGGTCCGGAGCAGTTCCTCGGCACTTGAGATTTCTTTTTCCCTGCGTTTCTTTTCAATATTGCGCTTAATGAGGGGACTTGTCTGTCTCCGGCGGCTGCCGTAGCATTCACTCTACCCTTTTTCCTTCTCTCCCCCCCCCACGTCACGTCAGCATCCAGTCCTTGCCCCTGTGGCGTCCCACTCCGATAGACGGTTTTATTTCCAACTCCCGCACCCCCCCACCCACGAGGAACCAATGTCCTTTCCTCTACGCCAAACCTGCTCCCCCTCCGACTCGAGGAAATTTCGCCCGTTGCGTTCTTAGTCACCGGCCAGACCCCTGCAATACCATGTGTAAACCCCAGCCTCCCCATCTTTCCCCCAATGCTGTGGCACCCCAACGGTTCCCGCTTCTTTTAAGAGTTTTTTTCGAATCATATTTTTACCGTGCTTCCGAGAATCAAGTGACTGTTTTCTCGATCAACTTTCCCCTTTTTTCCTCCTCCATCGACCTGTGACGAAGCCCTCCCGTTGACTTCTCTACCCCCCCCTTTGTCAGGTCGCCCCCAATTCTTTCGGTTTTTTTTGAAGACCCTAATGACTTCCCGCCCGCTTCTCCCGCTTTTGAGACGTGCTGCGGTAGAAACTTTTTCCCTTTTTTTGGCAAGTTGAACGCCTGCTGGTTTGGCTGTCTTGTTTTGACGTTTTTTCTCATCCCGGTAAGTTTTTAAGAATTTCCCCTCCCCCCCGGCTCTTGTTTTCTCTGCCGCTTCCCCCGTTTTTCGGCGTTGGGTTGCCGCTCCTCGTTTTTTTTTTTGAGATCGTTTCTTTTCATTCGTTGAAACTCCCCCGTGAATCTGTCTGGACGCCAACCGCATCGGTGATCGCGTGCCTACTGATTAGAGATGGACTTTTTTTTTGCCCCCGCGCCTGAGTCTTCCAACGAATTCCCCCCCCCCCTCCTACTTGGGAGAACCCCTCTGGCCTTTGCTCTACCCCCCTTCCTGCAGTTCAACTTTCCGCCGGCGCCCGTGATACGCATTAATGTGCTGCTGAATCTTTGGCCTTCCTAGTGGTGTGAGAGAAAACCACTCCCCCCTCTCCCCTCATCTCTTTCCCTGATGCATCCAGCAGTTCCCCCCCCCAATTTATTGCTTGTTGTCATCCCCATTCGACCAGCTGTTCTTGCTAAGATATCTGGTTCGGGATGTTTTTTCTTTCCGGCCCGCTCCCGAGCCTTTCTTCCTGTTCACCTTGCTCTTTCAGCTTTTCTTCCTGTTCCCCCGTTGGTTTCATTTGTTTTGATATAGACACGGCACTTTGCTGCCGGTTTTTTTTAGGCGACTTCTCCCAGTGTGCAGCGCCTGTATCTGGCTATCTTTTCTTTTGACAACTCTTTTTTACCGCATGGTGTCGGTCCAAATGGCAGTTGTTCGTCCAGCACCGGTCTCAGGGACTGCCGACCTCTTTTTTTTTTCTTTCGTTTTTTGACACGAGTGATGTCTCTCTTCTCTCGCGCTTCGTCTTAGTTTTTGCCCTTGATTGAGGTCCGTTAGCGTGAACTCCACGCTCCTTTGTTTCTTGCTCGTGCCACTCTGGGATTAACTACAATGGGCTGCTTCGGTTGACTGGACCCCAGTCATCGATGTTGTTTTTCTCTACTTGTCGATGTTGGGAGTTCCTTACTCGCCCCTTGTTAATGATGAGTGGTCAACCACCCCCTTCGCCGCTGTGAGGGCAGACCTTCCCCTTTTTTTTTGTCGAAGACTTTTTCTTTGTCCACTGATTTGCCATCTCTCATCGCTTGGTTATTTTCTTTCTGTTTTTGACTCATCCCCGTCCTTCCGGGCTCCTTATGAATTTCAGTGAGACACAGTCGTAGTCGGATTTTCTTACGTAACCTTTTGGTTCCGATGACACATTCCCCTGACGCGCTCGTCCTGCTAACCCTTAGTCAGCGTAGCTCAAGTTTTGGTAACAAGTCTCCTCCCCATGTCCCCGCGCAACGAATGGCCCCTGCCCCCCCTCTCAGCTTAGCCCCCCCTAGCCTTAACTCCCCTTCCATTCACTACCCTTTTCAACATCCCGTCTGCACTTTCCCTGGACGGATGTAACTTTTCCTGACAAATAGGGGTACTGTGCCAAATTCTTCTTTACACGGAATTTCTACCTTCTCCCCCTCAAGTGTTTTTGGAAGTTGTTTCCCGTATCCCTCCCCCTTTGTCCCGCCCTTTCTTTTGATGGTTATCATTTTTTGCCCCCCGTGGAGAAGACTTACATGGCCAACCAAGTCTCTCGACCAATTTTCTGGTTTTGTAGCCCTTCCCAGTAGCGCTTTTCTGCGCTCGCTACTTCTCGCGTCGTCGAACCATTTCAGGGGCGGCGCTTTTTCCCAACTTAAGAAAGAGTCAGTCCCCTTTCCTATTGCTTCCCCCCCTTCTTTTTTAAGTTTTCGACTCACTCCACCCTCAGGTCTTATGATTCCCCCCCTATTTCCTCCTCTTCTGATTTAGGTTACCCTAGCGCCCCCCCCGCGAAAAGTCCCCCCAATTCGCCCAAAACAACGGCACATACCTTTTTGGTAAAACAAATTCCAGCGAGATTTGCCCGGCTAACCCCGTGAGTTCCTTTTAACGTTCTGTTGGAAAGGGCGCCTCCCCCCCCCCCTCAGTCTTCGATCGATTAGATCGGATATGAAGAACTCGTCGGTCCATCATTTTAGCCGGTTTTTTTAGAGAAAGATTGGATTGTTTTTTAAAGTTAGGATTGCCTGTGATAAGACGATGAAGGCATCTCAATCAGGGCATCGATTGTTACAAAGTATTGCATACAGCAGCCTCCCGGTGGGAAATTTACCAGAAAACAACCAAAAAATCAGCGCCCCCCCGTCCTCCCCGCTTTTCTTCACTCCCAGGACCCCCACCCCCCCTTCCGACGATCTCTCAGGTGGGTAAAGTTTAATTCCCCGTTTTTCCCCAGACTTCCTGATCCAATTCCACTCCCCGCCATTGATGCCATTCCCCCTTGCCCCCCTGTATAGCATGCAGACTCTCCGTGTGGGACCCAGGTGAGCACACCCCATCCCCCTCCCCGTCTATACCCATTTCTTTATTTCTTAACCTCCGTTTTGTTGTTTTAGTTCTGTCTATCGTTCTGTTATGGGCAAAGCTGGATATTTTTTTTTCTTCCTTTCACACCACCGCAACGCCCCCCAGCGCACGCTGACCCCACCCGCTCCCGCCCGAATTGCCCTTTTCTTCCGGGTCAGCTTGGGGAGTGATGCTTCCGGGAAAATCTGGTGTCCCGGCTGCGTCCCGGTTTCAGACTCTCTTTTTCTGGTGAGAAATGTTCTTTCGGGGACCTTCCTCGCTCGGACACGTCCCCTTTTTCCCTATCCCGGGTGACCTCATCCACCCTTTCGCCCCCTTGCTATAATCCCGTTGGCTTTTTTTTTCCTAGACCTTGTTCCATTGCCACTTTTCGATGGGTTAGGATATCCGATCTCCCCTTTTCCCAGTGGGGTTGGGTTTTTTCCACACGCCGTCGCCCTTGCTTTTTTTTTGTTCGCCTCCCTTTTTTCTGTTGGTCCTCTTTGGCTTTCTGTATCTTCCATCTAAAGGAACCCCTCCTTCCTTTCTCACGACAATTCTCGCACCTCTCCCCCGCTATGCCAATCTCTCCAGTTTATGACGCTAACTTCCCCCTATGACTTTAAGTCTTTCGGCGACCCTCACGGTTTCTCCCCCGTCCTACTTTGAGATTTCTAGTAGGTCACTCTCCTTTCCTGATTTTTTCTAAACTGCACAACTTCCGGCCTCAGCCTTTGGCAAGGGGCTTATCACTCCTTCTCAGCTGGCAACCTGATACTTACCCATCTTCCCACAGCTGGGTTTTTCTTTTCTCCGTGTCTCCCCCACACAAAACAAATTGCAAAATACTTTTCTCACAGTGGTAAAACCGACCTGTTCCCCTGAGTCTTTTACCTTTACCCATCCACGCCGCATCTAAGGGTAACCCCCTGCGTTCTCCAGTGTTCGACGCGCTAGTTAGACCCCCTTTTTCTTTACACCAGACGCGACACGCGCGCCCTATGCGCGCGAGATTCCTTTGAGGGCTTTCGGTGTCCCATTCTTACTTGCATGTGGGCCATTCATTTCTGACAATTTTTTCTTGCTTCTTCTGTGATCTTTTTCCAGACGCCTTGGCCCCTGACCCCTTTTTCGCTCGTTGGGTTTTTTATTGCGACTACCTTTTAGACCATTCGTCGGTGAAGTTAGACTCTTCCTTCTTCGCCTTCCCCAATTCAAGTCCCTCTCTTGACCCCGCGGGCCTCTCTCTTCCCAACCCCCATTCCCCTCTCGATCAGCACGCCGTTTTAACGCAGGTACAGTTCTCCACTTTCCAACTCGACACGCGACTCTTTTTTTTGTCCCTTCAGTCCAAATATTCCGCCAAACCCCCCTTCCCGACGAGGGATACTAGAATCCGTTCCACCCCCCCACCCCCTTGCACACCGCACGTTTCCTTCCCCTAAGCAGGTTGGAATTTCCACCCGCTCCTCACGATCCCCAAATGATTTTCTTTTTACTCATTTTGGTGACATTCGCGTACGCTCCTTTCCTTGCGTCCGTGACTGACGGAGAATCTCCCGCCTCTATTCCGTCATCGCTTCCATACGCCCGGGTACTGAATTTTTTTTTTGATTTTCCCCGGTGGAGAAGCTCACATTCTGAATTCTTCCGACGAGGTTCTTTTCCCTCCTTTCTATCCGTGTTTCTGCATTCCTTCCCCCAAACCTTCCGCGGCGTTAATGCCGGGACCTTAAATGAAATTTCTCCCCCCCCCCCCTCCCTAATGGCACATCTGTCCTTCCCAAGAAAGATCGTGCTTTAGCGACTTCCCCCATCCCTCCGACTCCTTCGCTTAGCAACGCTACACGCCCCCACTCTTTTGGTTTCAGATTCTTTTTCCTTAATCGTTCCGTTATTTTTTTTTTCCTCCTAGCTAAAGTTATCGTTGTGATTTTTTTTTTCTTTTTACCCACTGTTTCGAACTCTCGCCGTTCTGTCAGGTGATTTGAAATCCTCTCTTTCCTTCCCCTGTGCCTGTAGCTTTTTGCAACTTCCACGCCGGTCACGGTATACCCTTTCCCTGCTTATGCGATCTGGGCGTTCTCGAGCGTCTTCACGCGCCCCTCGCATCCCTATTACCCTTCCCCGTATTTGTTGCCTTCCAAACTCGAGATTCACGAATGATTTTCCCCCACCACGCGAGGCGTCTTCCCAATCCGCTCTGCTGCAACCGCCCCACTCCGACACCCTGTCATTCTAGCGACCCCAACTCTTAGAAGAACGCCCTTCGGCCTTTCTCCTTTTCGAGTCAGCACACTCGGCCCCCAACGTTAATACCTTTTTATTTACCCCTTCCCCCCTGACGCAAACGGACGCCTGTGGAGACTCCCCGAATCCCCGTCTTGTCTTCCTCTTCCCGGGGGTCTCCCGGGTGCACGCCTAAGCCTTGACTTCAACCTTGTGGAGCCCTCCACCCCCCCACCGGCCCTCTCATCTCTCCCGTTGTTTTGTTTGCGGCGTATATTGTTCTGATCGGCCAAAGGTTTTTCCAGCAGTTTGGGCCTCCGTACCGTTCCCTTCCTGATTCGCCCCGCGGCGTCTTTCCCTCCCCTTTTACGTGGGGATGAGCCCCAGCTTTCCTTTGGTTGGCTTGGATAACAGGGATGGCCGTTGGTCTGGTTTTTTCTTTCCTTCAGGGAGGCACTTTCCTTTTTGGCCTTGTTACTTCGGCGCCTAGTGGTTTTTTTTTTCGCCGTTTTTATCATCTGGTCGGAGTTGGGGGGCCTGCTCCGGATTGACCCTTTGCAGCTTTCCTGCTTTACACCGCATCGTGCATATGGCGCGTTTTTCAAACTCGATTGTGGCGCTCTCCTCTGGGCCTATTTTGAATTCTCTCTTTCCTTCTGAGTATTCTTTTTTCCCCGCAAGAATCATACCTTTTTCTCTCCCCCCCCCTTCTTGCGCTACATCTAAATTCGCCCCTCCCTCTTGATAGGCATGCTCGGAGTATTTGACTTCCCCACTATCCTTTAGTTCCGGACGTCTTTTCACTCCCCCAAGCTGTCGTCGCAGCATTAAGCCCGATATGGCCACTCTACAACATCAGTCTCGATCCATTTTTTTATGCTACCCTCGCTTGTTAATTTGAGACCTCAGCTGTATCCTGCCCTTTTCGGTTGTTGCAGGCCCTCTCCCATTTCGACCCCTTTTTTGTTTTCCGCCTTGTGTAAACCGTGCTGACTAAGAAAGCCATAACGATCGGGGGGTTTTTTGTTCTTGGGAGCCATAGCTTTCGAACTCGCCGAGTTTCTTTGCGGCCAACAATGCTTACACAGCGAAGGGACATTCTGACCCCTCTTGTATAGAAACGAATTCCTTCTTTTCATGCTTTGGTCACAGCTCTCGTGTTTCAGTTCGCTTTTTCCAAGGTATCGATGATCTTCGCGTTCTTGTCTCCCCGCGCAGGCTGTATTCCCTGATGATACCACCTGAGGCGTACTTCCCCCCTCCCCCTCATGAAGAAGGAAGAAGAAGACCACGGAGAGGACTTTGACCGCCGAATAAGTTATTTCTATAAGCGATGTGCTGCTTTCCTCTATCCGGATCGTTTCGTTTCCTCATCGTCTTACCGACAATGTATTGAGTCCCCGTTCCCCGCTGTGCCCCCCCCTTGCTCCCCTTTCCTCATCCCCTGTCGTTTTCCCTCGGTCATTTTTTAAAATTCTCATTGTGGGTTGCTTTTTTCCCCGTACCCCCTTGCGTGTTCGAGGGCCGCTGGAACATCCTGGTTTTTTGTTTTTTGCTTTCCTGCGCCCCATGAGTCCCCTCCCTCCAAGTCCCCATTTCAGGAGGAGCTGAGACTCAGTCCTTTGGTTCCAGATCTCCTTTCCCCTTGTTGAAAACGTGCTTCTCGATCGTCCTCTTGTATCCGTGGTTCCCCTTACCCGTTCCGTGACTAGAGGCAATTATTTTTTTTTCCCCCAAGCGTTCTCGTCCGGCCTTCAATCTCCAAGACCGGGTGTTTGAGTCTCCCTCTGCCAGAACGAGCTTAAGACCTTGGGCTAAGAGGAATCGAATTCCTGCGCGCCACCTTTGTGTTTCACAAGCGTAGATGTCCTCCCATTGTGTGGACTCTCCCAAGAGATGACTTTTAGAGTCGAGTAGCCCCAACACTAGTCAGCCCGGCGTCTTGAAGACCTCCCTTTCTCCGGTATACTTTTTTCGACCCCTTCCTTTCTTGTTCTCCTTTATAAATCCCAGACCTTTTACAGATCAGGCCGTCCTTTCAGCTCGTGGCCCCTTTTCCAATCGGGTTGGGGGAATTTTCATCTGCTATTTTCCCTGTAATTTTCTTTTTTTCCTTTTAGACTAAGGATTTGCCAGTGGTTTTTTTTCTTTTTGACAGATCCACCTTTTCGCCACGTGTATCTCAGTTTTGCCGCACTTCTCGGACGATATTGATATACTCCTTCCCCTCGCCCTTTTCCCGTCCATTGCTTCTACTCCCCGTAGCGGTTTGCCACGGCTAAACGAGGTTTCCCCGTCGTGAACCGTCGGGTTTGCTGACGTCATAGGACCCCCCCCGATTTTACGGTCCATTCCACCCCACGGTCTCTTTCCTCTGTGTTTTGTGCCTCTGCTGTCGTTTGATGAGACACACTGTCCATTTGATCCCCCCGTCTTAGTTTTTCCATTGGCTAGAGGTTTTACCCCTCCCCCCTCCGATGCCGCCCCCCTCTAGACTCCACAGGTCAAGGCCGGCGTTATTTTTCCCTCCAACATTCCATGCGCGGCTGGCCAGTCGAGCTCAGATAGACTCTGACTGTGTCAATTGGGTTCCCCCCCCCTCTCCCCCGATGGACCGACCAGCGATCAGGCGAAGTATTTTTTTCCCTTCATCGATCTACCACATGTGTGCCGAGGCCTTTGGTATAGACGTTTTAGCTGGGATGAGTTCATTCTGCGCGGAAGATGATTTTCCCGGCTCGGGGGACTTTGCCCACTTAAAAAAATAGTGATTTAACAGGCAACCCTTTCTTTTCCCCCCAGGGAAAGAAAGAACCTTTTCTCCAATTCACCGCGCCCCCCATTCCCTGCGGCTACAGGGAGCCAATGCGGTTGACTCAACTTCAGAGACCTGAGTTCATGCTTTCCCACCTTTGTGAAGAACGGTGACACCCGCACTATTGATAACTCTGCGACTCTACTTTCCTAATCCGATTGTTTCTACGGATGCAATTGATTGGATTTATTTTTTCCTCACCGTTGTCCCTCCTCCTTCATACTCCCTATGCAATTTGTTTGTTGTGTTTTTTGGGGTCGGGCCCTTGGGGCTCAGCGATGTTTTTTAGGTGTCGATACGCCGGTGACGTTGCTCCTTGTTTCATTTTTGTCCCCTTTTTCCCTTTTTGCGAAACCTTTCCTCCTGGGGGACATATTTGCCTTTTTTTCCAGGGTTCTACACCCTCGTCCCCCTTTCCACTCGACCCCTTACCTTCGAGTCTTCAGCTGCGTTTCTTTTTCCCCTTGTAGAGAGAGCGCTCCATGCTGGGGTCGCCGCCAATTCGATGGGTCGATCTGCTCCTTTCCTCGGATTGCTGGTCTAACACGCCGCTCCCTTCCTTGTTTTTTTTGAGGGTTCCCCTTCTGTCGGTCGAGGATGACGTCTTTCCCTCACAACTGCCAACTCTTGGATCCATATGGATTTTCTCCATTCTATGCCCCTGCGACTACTTTTCCCCCCTTTGAATGGACGCTACCCTTCCCCCCCCCTCTGGAGCTGGGTCTATGATCCATTCGCTTTGACGACCATTCTGTTTTTTGCTTGCGCCGCGCTGCTATATCAGGCCTACCCCAGTCGAGTATTTCGAATTTTTGCTTCTTTCCTCCTTAGATTTTGGCGCCCCACCTGTAATTCCCCCATCGTTGGAACCCCGTCAGCCTGGGGATATTTTCTTTCCAAACCCCCCTTTCCCCCGCCCCTTGTGTAACCCAAGAAAGTCCGGTTCCTTATTTTTGCACAGACCTTTTGGCAAGTACAGCGTCCCTTCTTTCTTGTTTACTCCTTCCCCTGAGCATTTACCCGCTGTACCTGAAGATTGAAGATTTTAGTTTTTTCTGGGAGCCTGCTTGTGAGACCTCATGGCGAGGGGTTTTTTTTGCCAGGGTTTTCGTTATGGTGAACCAACTTTTTTTCTCTTGGGGCCCGAGATGGCGCTCTGTTTGATCACTTGGATAGAGTTCCAGTTTTTTCCTTTCCCGGCAAGTCCACTTTTTCCGCTGGGGACGGTGACGTTTCCGCCTCATGTTCTTCACACATTCAAGTCGCCTTTTTTCATGACCTTTTTGTGACCATTTCGTGACATCTTCCCGCGATGATCTCTGCCAATTCGACACGGCAAAAAATCGTGTTTTCCCCCCCAATCCCCCCCTTTTTCGCAATCCGCGAATTCCTTGACGTTCTTTGGCCTCACACCTTTGGGAAATGTTTTTACGTTTCTACCTCCTTCGACATCGAACGGCTCGCCTTAGTTTTTTTGTTTTTTTATTCGTTTTATATCTTATTCGTCCCGCCCGGACGTGGTTCTTGACGTGCCCCCGGATCCTTTCTCCCTCTTTCGTTTTTGTTCTCACCTCCACAAATGATTCGCGGCACACGATTTTTTCCATTAGCTCTTTCCTCAATACATATTTTTACCCCCTGTTGTTGGGGAGAGACCTAAGGGTGTTGATCTTTGCATTTTCGTCCTACCTCCCCTTTTCCCTTTCTGAATAGTTTATTTCCTTTCCCTTTTGCCTTCACGCTCCGTCGTTACTGAACGGCGTTCCCCCTTTTCTTTCTTTCATCGCTATCGATTTGTTCCCTTCCCCCTACTCTCGCCTGCCACACCCAGTATCGAATGTTTTTTTTTTTTTTTTTTTTTTTTTTTTTTTTTTTTTTTTTTTTTTTTTTTTTTTTCCCTGGTCTCTCTCAATTAAAGGAAAGTCAGTCCTTTTTGGTGGAGTCCCTGAAGCTCTCGTCGATATTTCGAACCAACAATCCCGCCTTTTTTTCTTTTTTGCAGCATACCACGCCCCCAACACTAGAAGTTGGATGCGCGCACTTTTCCCCCTTCATCAATTGTCGGGACTGCTTGCTTCGACACGCATAAATTTTTAGATCCGTTTTCGGTTTCATGCTACCCATCAGGGTCACTTTTTTTTCCTTTCCTTCGATGTCGCTTTGTCTCGAACAATAGGCGCCGTTAGTTTTGTTTTTTTCCCCTTGAGGCATCTTTTCCAGGCAAGAAGGGGTTAGTTTGACATGTGCGGCCCTTTCTCTGTGAAGTACTACTGCTTAGGGACGAAGCCCCTCCCCCCACCACAGCGACCCACACTGCACTCTCACTACTTTTCGCGCACCTTGATGTACCCAAACGTCCGCCAGTAACTAATCTGTGGCTCCCCTCTTATGCTCGTCAATCTTTTTCCGCTGCAACCCCCAGCTGCCTCCATTACATCCGCTAAAACCCCCCCTCTTCGGACCGCGGCCCTTTCTGCCTTTTAGTCAGCTCCCCCATTCTAAAAACGGCCAATCTGTACCCCCGCCCCACGTTGCCCCCAATACGCATGGGGACCAGCCTTTCTCGCTGCTGTCGAGTTTTCCCGTCAGGTACGGAACGATACTGACCTTCGCTTTCCCCCTTGCTCTCTTGCAACGGCCATCCTTTCCTCACGTTTTGTTTTTTTTTCTCTCGATCGTTTTTTGTTGCGCGCAACACTGGTTTTTCCCAATGACCCTAGACTTGTCCTCGCTTTTCCGTTCACGATAACGGATTTCGCTTTCCGTCTAGTCCTTCCACGCGTGGATGCCTTTTGCATGCGTCCCCTGTTTTTGTCCTGTTGTGCCTTGGGTGCTCTTTCCATGCTGCTTGACGTAGTGTCTGGTTGCGATGACTATCGGAGGCTTTCCTTATCTGCTTAGTTTTTTTTACTTCCCCCCCCCCCCCCCCCCCCACTTATAGGCAGATTTTTTCGGCTTTGGGGGTTTGCGGACTTTCCCAAAGGCGTTTTCTTTTTATTTTTTCCCGAAACTATTATCTGGTACTTCCTTTGGACCCCCAGAATACTCGTGGCCGGTTGTAAGTCTTTCTTCGTTGAATGCTGACGATAAGATCTCGAGTCCGCTTTCCACGCAATGCCCTCCACCTCTGGGTCAAAGACTCTCCCCTTCATTTTCCCGTCTTACTGCAGACTGTGTCCGCCCGGCGGCTACGGCGAGCTTTCCTTTATACTCTCGTTCTTCTTACTTTCCTTCTTTTCAAGCCAGTTTCAAGACTTCGCTTTTTAGGAGTTTTAAACCCCTTTTATACGCTTACCCTTTTATGTCTTGTTCATGAATAATCCAGCAGAGCCGCATTGTAGCCATTTTTCCTTTTCCACTGTGTGCTCGGTCCTTTTCGTGGTTTTGCTTCCAGTGCTAGAAGCCTCCGGGTGGGGTCCTGTTTGTATTTTCCCTCCCGCGCCCCTGAGGGCTTTCTTCGGAGTTCAAACCTCGCTCCAGTTCGAGGACCTCCCCCAAAACCGTTTTGACTGATTAAGCATTGCTGCCTAGCCTGCCGTTTTTACTATTAGTGATGTCTCGATTTTTCTTACGGTTTTGTTTTCCGAGGAGGAAAAAACCCGCGTTTACACCGTGGTAGACTTCTCCTCGGCTGTCCCCTCTTCCTGCCTTCCTCAGCACTTCGGCACCGTGCAGAGAAGTCTTATTTTCATTTCTTTTTGATCCCGGGCGTTCGTCCGGCATCGGTCACCTTTTCTCCTCAGTCTTGATTGTGCGTCCGTTAGTTTTCCTTCATCCCCAAATAATTTATTCACACATTTTGTTCCTCTGTTGACCTTCGGTAGGGGTGATTAAAGGATCGTTGCTGTTTGCTGGACAATCCTTCGTTTTTGTTCGGGCCATGCAGCTCGATTTAGCTTGGGGGTGAAGTGACCAGTTGCACCATTCTTCTTCTCGTTTGACAACCCCGCCCACCCCCCTTGCCCCTTTGTTTTATCCCTTCTTGCGAAAAGGTCTTTGTTTTCCGAATAAACGTGGGACTGCGTCCTTTCGGCGGCGAACCTTTTCTTTGTAGTGTGATCGTTGCTTGTCCGAGAAACTGTTGACCCCCCCCCTTCCTTTCCTTTTCTGGGCCTTGTTTGACTCGCTACAGTCGTAGTCAGGAAACGTCATAAGTCCTTTTATGTGGTAGATTCTGCCCATCCTGTGCGCCCGTTCTGGGTCCTCGTTTTTCTTTGCTCCGCGTGGCCCCCCCGCGCCGAAAAGTTTCAACTTTTTCGCTGCATTTTTTTTCCAAATCTCTTTTAGCCCATGACCGCAGTATCTCCGTCCCCCAGAGCCCGGCAATCTCCCTTGGTCCGGCAATCCGACCCCGACTCTGTAACGTAGATGCGTGGCCCGTCACCAGTTTTATTGCACCCTTCTTCCCTTTCACTTTCCCTTTTTTTACGTATCCCTCCCTGTGCGTTGTGGTTTTAGTGTTTTTTCCCTGGATACCCTCCCCCAGCTGAGTTTTCTGTGGTCTTTCCCGTATAGTTTGCAGACACCCAGCCCGACGCTACTCTTTTGCCACGTGGAAATTACCTTCCGTTTTGGGCCTCCGAGAATTCGTCTCACGCCAGAGATTTCCTTTCTCCCCTCGTCGATGAAACGGGCTCGTCTTCTCCATCACTCAAGATTGATTTTTGGTACTTCAACCGAAATTCGTCTTTAGTAGTCTCCTCAATCCAGTTAGTTTCCCCATGATTAGTCCCCCTCCCTTTGATCTTGAGGAGCACTCCGCCCTTTTTTCCCCCCGTCTTAAAGGATCTAACACCTGGGACAAGCCGGGGCGTGGTTTCACAGAAACGCGCATTTTTCTAGCTCCTCTTAACATCGGAAAGGTTGGGGGCCCCCCCCACGCCTCCCCGGCGACCGTTCCAGGGGACACGGCGCCCACCGTATAGTTGGCCTCTACTTGAAGTCCAATGGTTGAGGGTGAGATAGAGTGTTCTTTGTGCCCCTCCCCCCCGAGCCTTCGACAAGATCTGTCCCCTGTTCGTTTTTACCTTGTGCAACGAAAAATAGCTGCCGCAGCGGCCCCCTTTTTTCCAAGAACGGGTCGCACACGGCCGGACTCCTTCACACCCCGCCGCCCCTCGTGTGCCAGCGCAGGCCCCAAGGCGGGATAGCATGGTCCGTTGCAGCGTTCATAGTATTCTGCTTTTAAACTTTAAGAACCCCCATGCGAGCCCCCGCTATTTCCTCCCCCTCCCCTG
>Ga0179593_1425123_pt1 | contig 24455 bp, 17 predicted proteins | sample CZODoug2_1_08_16_FD_185931 | JGI IMG/M metagenome (GOLD analysis project Ga0179593, IMG submission 185931) | Vadose zone soil fungal communities from Angelo Coast Range Reserve, California, USA - CZODoug2_1_08_16fungal (PacBio error correction) | ecosystem: Environmental > Terrestrial > Soil >... | reverse complement strand
TTTTTCCCTTTATCTTTAGATTTTAAAGACATTATTTGATCGACGACTTTTTGAGTCCCCTCCCCCCCTCTTCCCCCCCTGCCTTCCTATTCCCCCCCTTGCAGTGAAGTTCCAGCTACTCCCCTTTTTTATATTTTCTGAGAGCCAGCAGGCTCTTTTAGAGGAGACGAGACTTCCTTCCCCCTTTCTCGCTTCCCGCAGACGGCCCCCCTCCGATTGCTATATGGCGGTCCTCCCCTCTTTCTTGAATCTAATACCTCCCCCCGATGACGCCCTTACTCTCGACCAAGTGGCTTGTCTCCCTGTGCCTTTTTTCTGATATCTCCTCCCTCCCTCCTTTCTCCCAATTTCCCGTGTGGGTGACTCCTTTTCCCCCCTCTTCCCCTTGAGTCTTTGCCTCTGATCTTCAGCCATAATTGAGGATTGAGTGTTCAATGCCCCGATTTCTATCCCTGCAAGAGCAGAATCAACTCATCCCCCCCCCCCTTTTTAGGACTGAGTGTTTGAGTACTCTATTAATTTTTGTTGAGATCTTGAACTCGCGACTTTTCCCACCTTCGTTTCCGCGAGGTGGATGATTCCGTTTTTAAGTGATAAAGTTCTAGGGCGGTGACAGTGATGACTAGGAGATAGCTGTTTCTCGCTTCCTGAACGCGTCCTCCCCCCCCCTTGGCCAGTTCCTTCCCCAAAGCTTGTTTGAAAGGCTATTCCTTTAATGGAGGTGACAAGCGGCTCTTTTAGAGCATGCCCTCTCTTTCCCCTCTCTTCCAAGGCATCTAGGAGGCTCCTTCTTTCCCCAACAAACCCTGACTGCGGGAAATCCCCTCCCGCGTTCTTGCACTTGATTCCCCCCCTCGTTCGGAAATCGTAATAACTGGGACCCTTTCCTGAGACTTCCCTTGTGAGTCTGTTTATCTCTTAAGTGCGGAACCTCTTCATTCATTTCCCTCTCCTCCTTCGCTTTTTATCGACAACCGCAACAGCTCTCCTGGCGTAAACGTTTCAAGTTTTTTCCCTTTTTTTGATCTGTGTCTTGGCTTTCCCACTCGGGAGTTTTTTTTGCTTTGAGGTTCTGATCACTCCCTTTCCCGAGCTACCTTTCCGCTTCTTTCCAGTCTTTGAGTTCCCGAAAGAAAGCGGACTCCGAACCCTTGGCCTTTTTTTCGCCCTTCCCCCCTTTCCCCTCCTCCCAACTCCCCCAAGATGATTGCGGTAATGCTCTTCCCCTTTTCTGAATCAACCCGTGGCCATTTGATTCGTTTTTTTTGACAAAAGCCCCCCGAGACGTTTCCATTCCCCCCCCCCCAATTCATTTTATCGACATCGGCCGTTCTTGTTTCTCCGGTGGCCCGGTGCTTCAACTTTTTTCGAACGCGGGATTTGTTCTTTGGGCCAATTTTTTTAGCACTTCCCCCAAGTTTTCCTTGCCCCCAACGTCGCAATTTTTTTTTCGTGTACTCGTAGTTAATGTCTTCCTACGCTTTTTGTTTCCGGCATATGTTCAGTGACAGGTGAGCCCGTTTTTTCCTTTGCCGACGTCCTTTCCCCCCCCCCCTTTTCCCCCTGCGGCCTTGCTGGAACCGATATTGATTTAGTGGCCCTCAGAACGATTCATCACTGAATTCGTGACCACTGGCCGTTTTTTCCCCCTCTTGTTAATGATAGCCCAGAGGAAACGATGGAGTCCCCTTAGGCTGCAACCAACCCACACCCCGGAGCCCTTTCTGGCGAGCGGTTTTTTTTCCCTTTGGGCGGCCAGGGGTTACTTAGTGGAGTTTTTTTGGTTCCCGAGATGAGCGTTTAAAATTTTCGTTATCCCGGAGATGGCACGGATGTCCCCGCAGCTCCATGTTTGATTACTTTCCTTCTGTTTCATTCTCTGGTTCTCCCAAACTCCTGCCAATCCTAGTACGGTCGCCTCTTCTCCTTGATTGCTCCGAGCAGTGGAGCGTCTCCTAGTTGTTTTACCGCAAGAGCACTCTTTGTATTTTCTTCTTTTTCCTTCATGTTCCTTCCCCCCCGGCGGCTCAACGTTCCCTCCTTGGCGTCAACACTTCTTGGCACCTCCTTCCTTCTGATAGGCCGCGTTATTCTAACATGGCCGCTCTTCTCGTTTACCTTTCCTCCCCCTCCCCCCGTGCCCTTGTTTCGAAGTCCCTTCTTCCAACTCGTCTGGAGTAGTGACTTTGGGTTGGTTTTTTTGGTTTGGAAAGCGTTCTTTCGAGAAGCCCCCCCTTCGATTTTTTTTTTTCCCTCCTTCCCCCTCCCTCTCCTTTTCCTTATGAACGGACGGCAGTCCCCCCCTTGGCAGGTGTGCTATTCTTTCCTTTAGGCTGCCCTTTCTCCGGTCCAAATGTTTGTCGAGATATAATCTTTATCCAGTCGTGATAGCCCTTTTCCCCCAGTGAACTTTCGATCAATTCCTTTTCCTCTCTTAGCAGGGGTACCTATTATCAGTTTTGTCATTGCCAAGTTCTCTTTGAGATCTGCGATTTTTACCATAGACTAGGTTACACCCTCTACGTCCCTCTCGCTTCCTCTGGCTGCTTGGAGACCAGGGTTTCCCCAGATCGATCTCCCCCAGGGGGTCGCTCCTTTTTTCATGACGATGCATGCCCTTTCAGCGCCCGCCTGCCCTTTCCCCAATTTCATGAAGGCCTTTCCCCCCTCTTTTCATTCATCGCCTCGGAACCTTCCGGAAGTACCATTTGAGGGATGGCCTTTTGGAGGGTGTTGCCTTTTTCCTTTTACTGTAATGGTTAAGGGTAAGGATCCCGGTGTGTTTTTGAGTTGATGCCTAAGGCCCCTGCTTCGACACCCGATTCCTCTCTCCCCCCTCTCGACCACAGACACGGCACTTTCTCTTTTTTTTTTTTTTTCGTTGACGTCCGGTGGGATCAAAGAAATCCCCCGGATCTCACATCGGCCATGTCGTTTTTCTCTTTCCCCTTCCTCTGCAGGGAGATGTAGAACCCCCGCAGGTTATTTACTGGGAGTATCCCGGAGTTTTCCCGGTCAAGGATGATCTAGTCGCCTTTCCTTTCCCGTTTTCCTTCCTCTTCTTCTTTTTATGGTCTGGAAACATCCCTTGTTCTCGTGACGCTTCCTTAACCCTTTTGTCGCAGCTTCGCCCTCCTTCTTTCCCCGAACTTCCCTGCTTGACGCCATTTGCCCCTTTGAACAATCCCATCCTGAAGCGTCTGAGCTTTATTCAACGGCGCTTTTTTTTCCCCCGTAGAATTTTTTTAGTCGATGGCTTTTTTCAATTATAGCTAGAATTCCTGCCCCCTGCTTTGACTTGAGAGTAACGATTTTAGGAGACATTCTCTAGGTTTGCATTTTTCGATGGTTGTAGTTGGATTTCCCCCTACAGACGCGTCGTTGTGTAAACCTCCCCCAAATAACAGACCTTCTTTCTGATATGAGACCTTTAGTTACTTTTAACCTCACGATAGGCCACTGTTTTTCATTTTCCCTGCCCGAACCCCCATTCTTTCCAGATTTTAAGCGTAAACGCGCTCCCCTGTCCAAATGTGTTACTCACTCTTTTTTTGAAGTCGGGAGTTAACCGTCCTTCTTCTCCCCCTCCCTTCCTTCCCGTTGCGCCTATTTGGTTTTTGCTCCCCTATCTAACCACCCTTCAATCTATGTTGCAGGATTTAAAAGCAGAATGACTTCTTCCCCTATTCGATATTTCCATTCCCTTGTTTGGTGATTTTTTTTTTTTTTCCCCCCGACATAATTAGTGCGGTTTTACGTTGTCCCACTAAGCAGCGCGTCGTTACGCGTCTCGACTCGCGGTTTGTGGCTCGCCTCCCTTTTTTTTCTCCCTTTGCCGCATAAAATTTTCCCCTTTTTTGTATGAACTTCTGATTTGTGTTTCCCACGACAGTTTGCGACGGCCGCCAGCTTTTTGCTCCTTTGCCATCCCTCTAGAAGTTCGACCCCGTTTCCCAGCTGTGACTTGCTACACGGGCCTCTGGTTCTTAATTACCTCGCCGTCTTTCCTCCCCCCTTTTCTATTATCCCAAGAACCTCATGTCTGATTCTTCGTTACCCACGCCCAGGTCTCGGATACTCGTACGTTGGTTGAAATTTGTTCCCCCCTACCCGTACTTCTTTTTTTCGTCGTCATGGCCTTCTTCACAGGTAGAACCCTACCTTTCCTCCTCCCCCTTATATCCCCGCGCAGTATTTCTAGCTCCCGGGACCCCTTCACTTGAACCCTTTGATCCTCCCCGAGCCCGCGATCATCCAAATGGTTGTAGATAGTTGTCTTTTTTGTGGAATTAACATTTTCCCCCCAATTTCTCGGGTGGATAAGCTCTCATTGATTTGTCTAGACTGCCGCCATGTTAAATTATTTTTGTCGTGGGGCTGTGGCAAACTGAGGACTCGCCCCTCCCTATTCTTTTCCTTGGGTTTTTCCGGCCGCTTGTCACATCACACTTTCTAGGTTTGCTTCCTTATACCTTGCCACTTTTTCTTTACTCCCTACCCCCTGCGCCCTACTATGCACATGGAAGCCAAACCCAATCGCTTTTTCAGCCCCTCGACCCTTTGGAATCCACTGATTTTCCTTCTTAGGGTCTTCCTCGTAATGAAACGCTTGTTCCCCCCTTTTTTTTTTACTTTGGGTAATCGATCGTATTCATACCCGGGATATTCTGATGGTTTTTTGACCCCGTTTCCAACTCTCCTCTCCCTCATCGCTTGGGTGGTTAAGTCCACTTGTTTTTATGGCCGATACCGCCGCGCCTGCCGCCTTTTTCTTTTTCCCCTTCCCCATCCGAAAGATGTAGGGTCCCTCCTTTTCGGAGCTTGTGTCCATTTTCCTTTAAATGTAGCCGTTTAACGTAGCCCATTAGTTTTGGTTTACCCCTTTCTTTAATCAGTAATGATACCTCTTTTCATATGGGCAGGATGGTCCCCCGAACATATAACCAGCATTTTTTTGTTTTGACGGGCCCCTCAAGTGTTTTTTTCGTCTGGGCCTTCAGTTACGTCCCCAAGGTCTTTTAGACGGCTCCGTTCCATTGGTCCTTTCCAATAACCTTTTAATATTCCCACTATTGTCCCTCCTCCTCTCCCTATATTTCGTTTCTGCTTCTCCCCCCTCCCTTTGAATGCATGGTAGAGTCGTTTCCCTCAGGATTTAGGTTGGACGTTCGTACGTCTCACCTATTTTATTTCTTTGAAGAAGGAAGGACGACAGGCTTCTGAGCACTAGAGCACATCCGAAGATTAAAATTCCAACATTCCTGGCCTCCTGTTCCGCTACCACTCATTTCCAATTAGAAGACACATCTTCTCAATCGTTCAAAATGATCCTCCGGACCATTTTCTTTTTGCGCGGTTTTATCCATCATCTTCATTTAATAACCCCTGAAGAAGATTTTCCCTCGCTACTTTTTCTTTCTTGCCCTTTTTTGGTTGGGAAGCTGTAATCATGTTATTCCCAGTGTCATTCCGCTTTTTTGCCCTTGCGTCCCCCACGTTTATGCTTCCTGCGCTGATGTCATGTGGCTGAATTGCACAGCAACCCCGACGATTTTTTTACATCTTGTTCTTCTGCCCCAGCGCTGGCTTTCTTTTCACCTTCTTCTATCTGCTAGTTGCCTTTTCTCCTCTTGTTCCGCAGCCGTCAGCGATGTTTCCCTCTTTCCTCCTTTCCCTGTTTTCTCACCGGTCCGGGTGCTTTTGCGTGAGAACAGCTGTTAGTTTGTTTTAAATCTTCCTCTTTGCTCCCCCCGCACTTTTACCTTCCTTTTAGATCATTGGGTATAGTTCCCCACACAGAACCATAAGCTGTAGTCCTACCCCGCCTCAAAGCTTGCAACTTCCTTTAAAAACATGGTCGGAGACACACAGGTTTCTTTTTTCCGCATTTGGCCTTTGACGGCCGCCGGTCTTCGAATTACGTCTCAGGCATGTCAACGAATTCTAGAGACCCTTTCTTCACTTGAGCCTTATAGCAGTACCTGAAAATATCAGTAGTCTGCGGTTAAAGATGGTACATGGACTTTCTTCTTTTCTCGGGTTCGCGAAACCTTCAAGAAGATTTTCTCATGTCTACCTTCTTTTGTATTGATGAGTTTGATTTATGCCTTCAAAGACAAATCCTTTCTTGCGGCCAATTTTTTCTTTTCCCCAAGGTTTTTAAGTTCCAAGCTTCTTTCCGCATCGAGGGTCCAGTCCCCTTGAGATTTTTGAGATTATTAAGGTTGTCGTCTAACACTCCGCAGGAACTCGAGCCTGGCTTCACTTCCAGGGACCTTAGTTTTCTCAAGCCACGGCCGTTCCCTGCCCCACGATTCCCAGAGTGGCATGAGAGGCCCACCCAGTCGCCACACCTCCCCCCCCGGCCGTAACAATTTCTCTTCAGAGCACAGCCATAGTTCGGAAAAGTGTTAATCCGTCGGCGTGATATCATCCCCCCCCACGAATTCCCATGACAAATTTGTCTCCTGCTTGCCCCGCACGTCCCCTTTAGTTCCACACGCATCTCCCCTCCCCCCTCCCTTCCAACGCCGTCAACGTCCTAGTTGAGGAGTTGACCCCTCCCCCGATACACGGAGTTTTCCTTCGCGATGGAGCGCCTTAGTGTGAGGTCTTCCGCTTCGCGACGTGAAACGTACCAAAACCGACGCCCCCTCCCAGCCTTAGTGAACAAGGAGATCTCTGCGATAGAAAGTTCAGCCTCTTGAATTTCTCATCGTTTTGATATTTCGTCCAAAGGCATATATCTGAGAGGAGACCCCGCACTGAGACCCCGGACATTTTGGGACGTGAAACGAACATGACTGCGTTCTTATCGCCGACCATTTAGGACCAATGGACCATATAGACCTTGTTTTTCATTTAACTTCCCCTCTCCCCTAGGTATTAATAAAGAAGTGAATAATCTAGGACCTCGATGGAAAACGGTCTTCTTAAAACTCTTTTTAATTTCCGTTTTTGTTGATTCTTTGTACTTCTTTGTTCCTTCTCCGAAACGTTGTTCCAAATCGCGTTTTTTTCTTTTTCTCCCCGAGTGTCCCCACCCAGATCATTGGAATTTGCAAACCTCCGCACTTTTCCGTATAGTACGGCCATCCGTTAGATTCCTAGTGCCCATGAGATTCTGGATAGTACCTGACTAAAGGACTCACATACCACCTCTAAGACGATTCTTTTTCCTAATTTTCAGTATGAACTGAGGTCGCAAAAATAGATGATGTGGTCCAAACCTGTTCTCCGCCCTACCACCCTTTGCGCCCGCTCCCTTACTTTCCGGACGATCTCGATTACCCCCTTCCAGCCTGTCGCCCCCCCCCCCACTGATTGTGATTCGCATGATTCGCCTTTTCGGCCAGGCTCTCTGAGGTCGATTGTAGTGTGTCCCAAAAGGACATCGGCCTTCCTGTCCCATGAGACCTTTGGTAAAGTTTTTCCTACACTGGCCGAGCGGCGTTTTCTTGGCCAAATGAGGAATCCCCCACTGACTTACCTTCGACGGCTAAATTCCTTTGGTTCTTTTTTCAAGGATAGACTTTACTTTAGGGCTAACAACTGAGTCTTGCGGACCCCCACCGGGGACCTGATAGAGCCGCCGCTTTAGCTCTTTAAGACACACCTTCCCTCCTCCCCCCCCGAGATCTCGACTAGTTTGAATTCTATGTTCGCAGTTTGATCCTTCCTTGCTTTTTCCTTTCCGGCTCAATGTTGGTGGAGTGTTTTGCGACAAACTTCCTTCCCTTCGTAAGTTTTCTTGTGCTGTTGTCTTCGTTTCACCTGTTGCTCCAAGCAAGCGGAAATCCCCCCCCTTTTCTGACTTTTACTTAGTGCAAAGCCTGTATGCCGTTCCGGTTGTATTGATATCGAATATTTTTCTCGTTTCCTTCTAGCTCCTCTCTTGGTGAGACCGCCCGATGAAGAAACTCGTCTTCCCGCATAAGAGCGAGAATTCTGGGCTCCCACGCAGATGGGGGGTTGTTTTCCGGGAACACCCGTTTATGGTGTCCTTGAAGCTACCACAGTTTCCTTGATGAAAATTCACCCCCTTTTTTTGGGAAAAATGCGGGCGTGTCCGATATGTGTGTTTCCCGACTCCCTCCCTTTTCTAATATATGGGCGCCAGGGCGGATTCCGTTCCAGGTTTTCGCGTCTACGTTAAACCGTGAGATTTCCGGGATGTTTTTCCCAACGTCATGAGCTAAAAAATACGAACCCGATCCTTATACCTCTGCCAGTCTCAATAGCCTTTCTGGTCGGTCAGCTCCCCCAGGCGGTTGCCTTTTTCCCAAGCCCGATTATCCCCCCTATGTCTGCTTTCCCGAGGCGGCTCCGTCTGTCGCGCGGCGCGAGGCCTTTGAGAAGTTTTTTCGAATGGTGTTATTGTCCATGTTTCAAATTCGGATACTTTTTGTGCAAGACTGTCTGCGTTCGTGAGTAGAACTTTGCATAGTCTACCCCTCCCGCCCCCTGAGGATTATTTCGTGCACGCGATGCGTGTCGAGGTGTGTTGCAGGTCATATTTTTGATTCTTTTCTTGCCTTTTTCCTTCCCGCGTTGTCCTGTAATGAATGGATTGGCCTTGGGCATGTTGATTTTACGTTTTTATTGACGCTTTTACCACCTTCACTCTCGGCTCGTCATCCTCCCAATTTCTGATTGGCGCCTGAACGGAGCCCTTCTTTCTCTTGATCAGCTTTTCGGAGTGGTGCGGTTCCGAGCTGAGATTCGGTGGACTTGGTTTTTTTTGGGCTCCCGTTGCTTTTGTATCGTGAGCCAGACCCCCCTCCCGCAGGATACATTTTTCCATGGCCTTTCGCCAGGTTCACGGGACTCCACACCGTTTTTCTTTTTTTTTTTCTGTGTGCTCAAGATTGATATTTCGTACGCAGCTCGCATGGTCACTCCTTTTTCTCGCGATGAGCTGTGTTTTCCGTCTTTCAGCGGTAACCCTCTCTCTGTAACTTTCTAATGCGGCGACTTGCTCTGTTTCCGGGCGTTCGAATTTTCGTTAAGTTTGATCTTCGCAGATTTGTCGTCCCTTGTCAGGGAGGCGGGTGGAGCGGCCGAGCCTGGAGCCTTCCACGAGTCTCGACTACCTTTTAGTGGTACAGCGATCGATCGGCCCGGGGGTGTCGCTTTTAAGAATGCGAAGATTCAACCGCTCACGTATCAATGCACTCAGTTTTCCGCTCATCTCTGATCTTGTCTAAGGTTCAGGTTCTTCACCACTTGTTCTTCCTGTTTTTTACGGACGATTTCTTCCGAGGTTTTGCCGGCTATGCAGATTTCGGCGCTGTTGGGGGCATTAAGCGCCTCAACAGGCTAGACCCGTTATCTTTTCTTTCCCCCTTATCGAACATCCGCGCCGGCCCCCCCCCTGATCCTCCTATTGGACTGAGGCGAGGAGTCCTGGTGTGCTCTTACACACTCCTCCGATCGCACCGCTTTGCGCTTCCCTGCGGCCCTTCTAAGAGTTCAGGCCATTATTTCTTCCCCTGAAGGTCGTCTCCTTACCCCGGTCCAATTTTTTTTCTGATTTGCGCTCGCCCGGCTTCCTGAGTCCCGTCGTTTTGAAATAAATCGCGACCTTCCTTTCTCTCGGCTGTCGGCTTCGGCCTCGACCATTTCCCTTAGCCGAGTGACGCCATTCCCCCGGCACACTTATCGCAAAAACCGTTATCCGTCCCGTTCCCGCCTTTTTTTCCCGAGCCCTGCCTTCTCTTGGCCCCTCGATGCTCTTTTATGCACGTCTGCTCGAACCCCTGCTTTGCTTCGTTAACCCCGGATTTTCTTCATTTTGGCACGTTCTCCGAATTTTTTCTTCTGCGGTAGGCCCAAGCTTTTTTGAAAGCCCCCCTTCGGTTCTCAGCCCTCCCTATATCGTTTTCCCTTTCCAGCCCGACTTCTTTAATCCCTCCTTTTTCTCACGCACAGACCCCGACTGTCTGTTCTACCCCAAGCCTTGTGACACGGACCCCGGGTTTTTGCCGGATGATATCCCAGTCCTTGCGGAAGAGTCCCGCCACCCCGGCACCTCCTTCATCGCTCTGTCCTTCCCCCTTCTCTGCACTCTTCCTCTCTTTTCTCTTTGTTGAGAAGAGTTTATCCGTCGCGCGCCTGCGATCCCCCCTAGTCACTTTTCCTTGAGCTTGGCTAACGTCGCCCTTCTTTCTACGGGGTCGTAACCTCCCCAATTCTTGATTTTTTAGCTTGGAGTGTTTCCCGCGTCATGATTGGTTGGAATTATGCTTCTTTCCTTTCGTTTTTTTTTGGTTTCATGTCGCAGTCTTCGTCAGTGTCTGCAGCTTTTTCCTCAACACTAAGGCTGCTGGATTTCTTTCCCACAACGGCTTTTAAAGCTATATCCTCTCCTCCCCTACTCTAGTTTCCGACCCCGGTGTCGACCCTCCCGGCTTTTTTGAACGCGAGACCTGCAGGTGTTTGCTTGACTCCGATTTTTGTTTTTCATCTCTGCATCGCCCTTGGTCCCCCCCTTTGACCAAGGGAGGATGTATAGCGGATTAGAATATCTCGATTTCGCGGCACGGCTTGTCGGCCAATTTTTGTTTCCAGGTCCGTGCCCCTTTTCACCTTCAAATGAATGCTATCCCTGAACCTTATGGTCGGAACCTCGATTAGCGAAGAAAGAGTCTCGAGAATTTTCGATTTCCCTCCAGCCTTAATAAGCAGGTCAGTTTTGTGGAAACCTCGCTTTAGACAGCGAATCCCTCCCCCAATGTGTTTAGCTCCTTTTTCCAAGAGTGAACCCGACCCCTTTTACTCCCCCGTTGGGTGATTCATCGCTTTGCTTTCACTTTCCTGTTCGCCCCCTTTTGAAGATGTCCTCCCTTTTTACGATAGGTTAGAGTGTGTGTATTCGGTTCCCCCAGGGTCATTTTACGCCATCGAGGCGTTTCCTCGATGGGCTGTCTATTAAGCTTGTCAATCCAATCGGAATCTTAGTTCTCTCCCCCCTTCTCGCCTTTTACTCCCCCCACATCTATGAACTCCCCGCCCACACCAACCCCTCTTTAGACCAGTGTGGGCTCTTCCAAACTGCTGTTCGCTTTATTCGTGCACTCCCCCTTTTTTAATGCTAGTGGCCTTGCTGCGTTCTCTGCCTTTGCCGCCCCATTTTGATCGAATTGCTTCATGTATTTCGTCGCACCCCTCCTGCTGCCCCTAATCCCCTTTTCTTCACTTTGCTATACGTGAAACTTGGTCTCCCTTTTTGGTAGAAATTAGTTGCTGTCCCCGACGAAATTGCCTCCAATAGCGAATGGCAACACTTCCACGCCAGCTTCATTTTCTATTCTCTGTTTTTTTAGTAATGTCAACGAGATGTTTTTAACGTTTCCATGATCCCGTACAGAGATGAGACCTGGCGTGTCATCACGGATGGACCCCCCTCTCCCCCCGATTGGACGCTCCGTTTTACACACTCTCACTGCCCATCCCGTTTTCACCCTTACCGGTTGTGGAGTCTTCCCCCCCCGTTCTTTCCCAGTATACAAAGTTGTCGCTTTGATTGGATTTGCCATATTACTTTCGCCGTCCCCCCCTCTTTTCACGACCCCACCCTACCCCCCCGTCAGCCGCGAAGTAGCTAGTCTGCTTTTTCTTTTCCGGTCTTCCGACCTAACTGGATGCGTGCTTCGACGTGCAAGCGATCCGATAGCGTCCTAGATTCCCGGAGCTTTCTTTCGCCTTGCTCATTTGACCGCCGCCTGTCATCCAAGCCCTTCAATGTTCCTGCAAGAAGCCAAGCCACGATGCTTTCACCGGCCTTATCCAGGCCCTTCTTTGCTTCTTTCGCACCCCTCTTTTGCCTCAATATGATCCGCCGAGGACCCTTTTTGTTGTTCGAGTGACATTCGAATTCCTTCATCACACCAAGATTGTTCTTGACATCCCAGAGACTGAGAGCCTTTCCCTAGGTTGCATCATTTGACCCCAAGCCTCCGCCTTTCTACCTTTTCCGCCACTGTCTTTTCCCGCCTTTTTAGCAGCCTACGACCCCCTATCGTCCGATGAACTACCAAGCGGTGCTTTACTTTTCCGTTTCCCCCTCCCAACAATGGTTCTGGGCACGCTTCCCCGGCGGGCGTTAGGCAATATTTTTTCCCCTCCCCCTAATCTAGTGTTTAGATTTTTAACGGCTTGGGTTGCATTACTCTCAGTTCTGCGAGAGCTTCTCTGCGCTTTACCCCCCCGCTGGTAGATTGGAAAAGGAACAACATCCGAACCCATCCCTCCGATTTTTTTCGATTTATTGCGACCCCCCCATGGTCTGCCACCACTAACCTTTGTCGCTCGCAAAAGCCTTTGGCAAATAAGCTCCCCCAAAACAGGAGTGGCACACCACCCCACCCCGGAATTAGATTCCTGTATTCACCGCTTTTTTGGATTCTTCTTTTTTCTGTTTTCTTTTTCCCTTTTTTTCGCGGACGGTCTGGCCGACAGGAATTTTGGTGTCATCCTGTTCTGGAAGATCGCCCAACGCCTACAGTTTTTCTCTGGATTCACGCGTCTTGCGTTTGTTTTCCGTTTTACGAGGCAGAATACCCTCACTTCCCCCACAGCACTTTTTTCCCTCGAAGAACCATCTGCCAAGAATTAATGGACAGCCCTTTTGAGGTGATCTCTGGAATTCGTGTTTTATTGTTTACTGCGACCGCAGAACACGCCAAAGCTGAGAAGCAAAAGCGCCAGATCGAGAAGGTCATGGTAATATCCCGATTCCCTGAAATTTTTGCGGCGTCCAACTAGTTTAGGATCTTTTCTATCCACCGAGAATCGGCGAGCGAGCACCTCTTAAGTTCATCTTTATCGACTATCCGTCTCGCCTTCTTACGCCCCGGCGAAGTAAGGGGCTAGTTAATTCTCCCCCTGAGCATACTTCCTTCTCCTTTTTCCGTTATTGCTTCGTTGTCCTATGCTTTTTTCACCAAATAAACCCCGCTTTTTCTTCCCCTTTCCGACGCGATCTGCTTCTGATTGCACTGACCGATGACCCTGAGCGATTTTAGACCGCTTCTGCCCTCCCCCCCTCATCTTGGTGGTGCCGACCTTTCAGTCTCGGCATCGCGATGCCCCCGCAATAGCTCGCGGCGTTATTCCGTAGGTTGCGTAGGAGGACACTCTCCTGAATCTGAGATTATCTTCCGGGTGCCACAAATCTCCACCCCCCCCCCCCCCTCCCCCCCTTTTTTCGTCACCCAGGGGTTCGAGCCGAAACGTTTTCTTAGCTTTATCCGCGTTCTTTTCGGCCGGCGAGTGCCTCACAACATTGGAACGCTTCCCGACTTGCTTGCGACTTCCTTTCCTTCCCGTCGGATGCGATAGGATGACGGTGTGCAGGCTACACAAGTTTAAGTCGACCTTTTTTTTCACTCAGGCACCCGGCGAATGCCGGTTTCTGATTCTTCCTCTCCGCGTAGGCATCGCTGTAGGAGGCGATCTGTGCAAAAAGTCCTCAAGGCGAAGTCTGAAACGGGGTTCCTACTCCGATTTGACCTCCCCGTCCCCCGCTTTCAGGAATTCGAGAATTTTCCTTGCTTTTGCTAAGTGTCCTGTATTTTTTCCGGAAGCTCGTCCGATCTTCACGTCTGTTCCCCTCCCCTGCTCCCAAAGATGGAGCGTTCGACCCGCAGACATCTCCTTTTTTTGATGGTCTTTTACAGAGATTGAACTGGCCTTGAATCTACTGCGCCTTGATCTTGGCTCAAGCGGTTGGCGTGTGAGTCCGTTAACACCCCTCTTGCAGCGCTCGGGCCTCTGATCTTCCCTTTTGTTTGGTCGTCGAGTCCTTTAGAAAAACGCGTACCAGGTCTTTTCTTTTTTTTCCCGTCCTACCCCCGCCTCCTGCGCCTTCCCGTACGGTCATTCAAGAGCGATCGCCGGCGGACCCTTTTTGCGCGCATCCGACACTTTTTTTTTTCTTTAGGATGCTGCATCTGTGAGTCTTTTTCTCTCCCCCATTGTGGGTTTTTGGTGTTTTTCGAACGAACTCTTGGTGTCAAGCTCCCCTTCCCTAAGCGTTTTCACCAGGAGTAAGTCTTTTTCGCCCTCCCTTGTGACTCTAAGACAGTTCTCTGCATAGATGACTTCCCTGGATCCTTTTTAGACAGGCTCGGTTCCGTCCCTCCCCCTTCACTTCGTCCCTTGCCTTGCTGCCGAAACCGAGATGACCAATCCCGAGACGGATGTCTCATACCAGCCGAAATGGCTAACGCTTTGAGTCCAGGGGTGTTTGCAAGCCTCGCTTGGCGTCATTCGTTATTATCTGCCCCCTACCCCTCTTCTTGATCATGGCATAGGAGGCGGTAAGAGAAGTTGGATTTCTATAAGGAAACTTCGGAACCTTCCTATTCAGTATGAATTGCTTTCAGGAGCTACTGGCTGTTCCAAGATGTAAACGGCGATCGTGATGGCTTCGAAGTGATGTTTGGGAGTCCCCCCCCCCCCCTCGCCCAATCCCTCTCGGCGCGTCCGGAGATTACTTAGTCACCTTCCAAGCCGCCTAAGGCTTTTAGAGGATCTTGGGGGTTTTAAGAGGCTGATGCGTCTATTCAGATTCCCCCCTTGTGACCAGCTGACGTACTTTCTTGGCGGACTGGTCAGCCCTCTCCGTCAGAGGCGGCTTTGCTGGCAATCTCAATCATTTTCCGGTACCTCCAGAACGAACTCTGATCATTTCTTTTTCAGTTAAGAAACTTCCTTTCATTCTTTCCTTAGCGACGCGGGTGGTGGTTTGCCTTCCGCAATCCATCAACTCTTCTTCGTTTTCCCCTTTATTTGAGGGTTGGTTCGCGTTTCTAGTTCGTTTCTTCCCTTTTCCTCCGTTGATCATCGATCCAGCGACCCTCTGTTTCCTCTGAAGCGGCTGAGACCACCCCCCCTTTTTTTGTTGGTGTCTCTATGTCGCCCTCCCCAGCGCCGTGTCCCCAATCGAGTTTGAGGGAGGATTCACCGTTTTTTCGCAGCACTGGAACCGTTAATTTTCCCTTATGTAAACGATCCACTTGTGTGACCCGTTACCTCTTTTTTTTCAGTTTCGTAGTTGATGCCCCCCCCCCCCCCCAACGGGCATGCGGCATTGGGGCTGAGCTTTCCGATAATGTTGCTCTCCCCTTTTCCCCCCCCCAGCCCCTGTCTCGCGATCGAGGCTCTTTCGCACCCGGCGGGTGCTCGCGCAGTTTTTTTTTTTCGATTTGACGTGTGAAACCTTAAACTTACAGAGAGAATCGCCTTTCTTCCAGGACCGTTCGCTGACCACTTTCCGGTTTAGATCTCCCCCCCCCCATTTGTGAGGCCGATTGTTGCGTTCGGTTTTGTCCCCTTTTTTTTTTTTTGACGTCGGGGTCCGTTGGTTGTGCGTTCTTTCTTTCCTTCCGACGTCAAGATGCGCCCGTGATTTCCCCCCTTCTAGTCCTCCTCTATTCCAAGGCCCTCCTTATACGCGCGTAGGCGATTTCCCCTTCCTGGTTTTTCCCGGACACCCGAAACTCGACCGACGACCCGCCTCTTTTTTTTTCCGCTTGAGTTTCTTCAGGGGATTACGTTAAACGCGCGGTGATTTTCCCGCGTTCCCCCGTCTCCCGGAGCCCCACCACTTTCCCCATGATATTCCCCCCTTCTCCTGTCGTGCCTCGGCCTTTCTTTCCGTTCGGCGTTTTTCCTCCCTCAAATACTGATCGCGCTAGTCTTTCTCCTCCCTTTCACGTTCGCCATTTACCTACTTGTCCGATTTTTTCCGCCCCGTTTACCATCGGACACAAAAGCGAAAGACCCGCTTCCTGGGATTGACTTCCGTCGAAGACTCATTTTGCAGGGCCCCCACCCCCTCCCGTCTGGTCCTCCGGTTCGCTCATTAAGCAAAGAGGGGGGGTTTTTGGAAGTGTGTGTGTCTCTCGCGTTCCACTCGGGCTTTCGCCTAAGTTTCATTTTTCTCCCTATGCTTTTAAGAGCATTTTGATTTTCCTTACTGCGGTTGTGTCCCCCCCCGCTTCCCAGCTTCGTGATATGAAGACCCGTTAAGAAAGATGAGAAATCTAATTCCCCCCTTCCCCGGGCATTGAACGACCTACAAATCCCCCTCTCGATAAGCCGACCCCGGCTTTTGTACACCGGTTGAAGCCGTCTCTCACCGGCCTGCCTGCTCTCTTTCCGCCCCCCGATGCCTTTTATCCTAGCTAGTTGACGCTTGTTTATGGACTCCCTATGAAATCTCTCCCTTTTACGTTGTTAGGTATTGAAATTTCCCTTTTTTCCTTCTCAAGTTTTCCCCCTCCCAATATGGACCCGAATTTGACGAGTCGGATCGTTAGGAATCTTCCGCCCGTCTTTTTTCCTTTTCTTACCCCCGGTTCAATTCGATTTCTTTTTTTCCTTTTAATGAGGGTCAGATGGGACATCTAAAGTTCCTTTTATAGGTCTATCAGGGAGGCACGTTTCCCCGGCTTTCTCTCTAAAGAAGGGATGAGGATCGAGTTTTCCCCTAAACCCTGGATTGGTTGCATGATACCTAGGCCCCTTCGATACCCCTTGCGTCATACTTCGGAGCACATTTATAGGCAAGACGAGGAGCGTTTCCCCCGTGTTTCCTGACTCTCGCGAAGGGCCTCAGGAAATCTTTTTTGCAATTTTTTCATTTCTTTTTAAAACAGCCCCTTCGCCGGATAGCGGCAGGCTTTTCGGCAGGAAATTTTTCAGATAAGTGTCTCTTTCCATTGTACACCACCCCCCCCCCCCCCATCTTCCCCGTACACCGATCATCAAATATGTACGTCGCGTTTCGTAAACCGCCTTTTTTTTCCCCCCTCTACGCCTATTTCCCTTTTTTTCCACTCTTCCCCCCCCCCCCCCCCCCCCCATTGGGAGTTATTACGAATGCCCATTTGACCAGAAAGAAATCCGATGACTGAACCCCATATCGAGCCTCTACCTTCGACCGACGAGAAAAATGGAAAATGTGGGAGCTGGACAGCGTTCCGGGCGTGATCCCCCCCGTCGCCTGTTTTTTGGCACGTCATCAGCTGAGACATGCCTGAAGGCCTGACCGGTGAAGGCCGTTCTTCTTTCTCCTCTTTAGTGGTCTAGTTTTGGCCCAAAGGCAATTAAGAGAATGCGAGAGGGAGGAATTGTCTTCGAAGTCTTGATCGTCTTCTCCAACTGCCCCCCTCAACAACTCAGCACTCCTCCCCGTGTATGCGCTTCCCTGCCTCCCTTTCAGCAACCTGCGGTCCGAAATCCCACGAAAGCTATTAATTAAGACGCGAAAATCGCCGCCTTCCCCGTTCAATTTCTGATCTTCCACCAATGATGTTTTCCCCCCCCCTTGAGGATAGAGGCCAGCACGAACTCTATTGGACCTCTCGGGCTGTCCCTTCCCTGTTCCCCCCCTCTTCACTCGAAGTCCGGAGAACCTGGAGCTTTCTTTGAAAGCCCCTGGTTCCTCCAAGCTCTCCTATACTCACTATCTCGGCTGGTGGATGGGGAAATGACGAGTTGTTGCGAATATTATGAACTCTCGCACCCCCCGCGGTTCAATGCCTCCACTCCTGCGCCTTGCCAAAAACCAACGACCCTGTCGGCGGGCCAACGTGCTAGTAGTACCTTTTCCCCTGAGCCATTTTCTTCGATCCGTTAACCCCTTTCCCATCCCCACGTTCCCATGGTTAATAAAGCGCTTCTATATATAGCCACCAATTTTTGTACCCCGGATGATCCCTTTTCCATACCAGCCTTATAACATCGTAGACCCGAAAGGGGGGTGCGAGGCCCCCCTTCCGCCAGACAGAGCTCCCCCTTCTTGATGATGGATCTTCTGATCCTGCTTCATTGTTATGGATTGACTTTCAACGATTAAAAAGCTTAACCCCCCCCCACTCGACTACCGCCGAGAGATTTCTGAGGTTTCTTCCGGGACGCTTCGTTACCCCCCGACCCCTGAGTGTTGAGGAGGAAACACTGGCAGTAGATTTAAGTTCCGGCGAAACCTTCAGCCCGTTCTTGCTGTTGCTTGTGTTTGATTTGCCGACCCTCCTTAGTTTCCAACCCTCCTTGACCCGTGACTCTCCGAGCCCGGCCCCCTGCCCCTGGGCCCCGAAGGCAGTAACTACCTTGACTGTCTCCCGTCCTCTTGTTCTCCATTTCGCTTTCTTTCTCTTCCAAATAGCACATCAATTCGTAACTCGCAGGTTCTCCTGTTTTTCTCTTCTTTGGTCCTACCTCTCCCGAGGAATTACACTCAATAAGGAGCCTCCAGGTTGTTCCGCCCCAGGCTAGTTTCCCTTTGTACGTCTTCTGGGAATCCTATCCCCAAAACATATTAGCGCTGCAGCTCGTGCCAGTTTTTCTCTTCCTGTCTTTTTACCTCCCCTTACGGTACTTTGATAGAATTGGAACCCTCTTTTTCATTCAATTCCCACCGCCTTTCGTCAAACGGGTACCCCTCTCACTTTTTTTTTGGCACAGATACCTTTAGTTAGTATGGACATCGTTAGTGGCTATTACAAGATCCATTTTTATCTGTTAAGTCGCACGGGGAATGCTCGTTTTCCTGATCGACGTGTCACTTGCCTCTTGCTAACGAGTATCACTGGGGAATCCACCATATTGACGAGGAAAAACAGTTTTCTCGTTGGAAAAAGAAAAACTTTCCTCTTTCTCTCCTGGTCCCCAGTCCCCGACTCGATGTGTGCCAGGTGGCGTCCTTTTTTGCTTGTGCGCCCTTTTCCCCCCTCCCCCGCCAATACCTCCTTTCGTTCCGGACGCGAAGCTTGCAATACCAAACTGGAGGAGACAGGCGAGATTTTAAAGTACAGGATTCTATCCTGGCCGGGACGGTCTCTCACTTTTTTCTTTCATCCCGGCGCCCTCGCCTGAGCATTTGATGATTTTTAGCGGCCCCATGCATTTACCTTCACGGCATTACAGCTAGCAGGTTTCGTTTTTCGTCTTTTTCCTTTTCTACGCAGACTAATGGATGAGACGAGTTTCTTTTTTCCTACGGTGACTTCAGACCGCCCCCCCCCCCCCCCCCATCTGACGCTTTCAGTCCGTGGACCGGCGCTTTCCCGATTCCTTTTCTTGAAGTTTAAGCTCACCCTAACCTTCTTTTCAAGCGAGCGCAGTTTTGGAGAGCCCCCTCCTTTCCGGTCCCCTGTCGCCTTCCTGTTCAAGCAATCAGCGCGGCGACCTCTCTCCTCTGTCCCTCCCCTGTTGTCCTTCCATCAGAGAAAAGTCCCTTCTGCTCCATTCATCTTGAAGAGACGATGTTTCTTCCGGACAATCTTCTACCTAGTCCTCCTCTTTCACGCAGGCCCCCTTTAAGTGTTCCGACGAATTCAGCCCCGTCTTGCGGTTTGCCTTTCTCCGTAAGGAGATTGAGTATGACTTTATCTAATTGCAGCTCCGCCCCCTCTTTGATGACTTTCTCCCCTACCAGATCGCCTCCCCCTAGCTGACTGGTACCTACGCTTCTCCTCCTTCCTGCCCCCTCTCCGTCTTCGCCGCTGAATCATGTTTTTAGACCAGGTCTTCCGTGCCTGATGTAGCTAGCCTCCGCTTTAATTCAAACTTTTTTGCAGCTCTGGTGGACCGTGACTCCCCCCTCACTTCGTCTCGGGCTACCCAGACAAGGAGCTTGAAGAACATTCTCGCAAGTCTCGAGATTGCGGCTGAGCCCTTCCGTCTCGGTTTTTCTGATCAATCAGGAACTTTTGATCAGGAACTCCTCCACCCCCTCGCGTCCATTTTTTGGGTGCAAAGGTTTTTGTCACAATATTTTTCCTTGTTCCCCCCCTTTGTTGTTGTTTGTTAGATTGGAACTCGATTCCGTTTTTGCCCACTGCTCTAGATCGAGAGTTTGGATTTTATTCATTTTCTGCGTTCCCTATTTGAGTTCCGAAAAACCCCTCTGGGCAGGTTTTCCCCTCACGCTCCAAGTTCTCGACGCTGTCTAATTATTGGCGTTAGATCCTTTATCGGACCTCCAGTGAAATTTCGCGGGTAAGAGTCCTTACACAGAGCTTCGACTTTTGTTTTGCCGGCGATCTAGTCCCCACGGCCCTAGGTCCCCCGAGAACCCCAGATTTGCGTCCGAGCGCTGTGTTAGTCTCCCCCTGCTTTTCCCCCCCCTTTCTATAGTAGGAGGCGATTTTCTTTGAGCCAAAGCCTCCCCCATCTCTGAAATTCTACCGAAGCCCTGGTTACGACGAAATCGGACGTGTTAGCTTCCCTGAAAGTCTACTCTTCAATCGCGGTCAGTTTTATTTCCAGTCGGCAGCTCCCCTACTGTTTTCTATTTCTCTTAGGTCGGGATTTCCCTGCGCTCTGCCGTTGATCGTTAACAGCGGAAACTCACTGTATCTCCGCCTCTTTTTTGCCGGCTATTACAAAACTGCAAGCAGTTCCATCCAGTCGTTTTCTCATCCTTTGTCCTTGAGTGAAAACTTTGCGATGAACCTGCCAACTTTCTTTCTTTTCTCCTGCGCATTGTCTTGCCGCTCAAGCCGTCAGGCTTTCGTTTCTCGTACATATGAGCCCTCCCTTATCCCTATAATTTGCCCCTGCCCCTGATGTCATTATTTCCTTTTGTCGCGATACTGTCGGCTCCCTCCAAGGCGGTCCCCCACCAAAGCCAGACCCCCTTGGATGATTTGAGACGCATGTTACCATCCGGCACCAACCCCCTGATCGCGTAATGCCGTTCTTTCATGCGATGGCGATCGTCGCCTTTGAAGCTCAGTTCCCATTCTCTTCTGACGATCGCACCTCATGTTGAAACCGGTGCTGAGTACCCGGCCGGCCATGTATCGTCCAATCCATGCCTTTTGAAGAAGAAAATTGCTACGGCTGTTTTTTTCCGCCCCTTGTGGTGTGCTTGGACAAGCGTTTTAGTCGCACCTCCTTTCTTGCTTTTCGGTGGCCCCCTTCGCAGCACGCCCACTTTTCTTTCTAGGCCAAATTCAGCCTGTAAAAGCATCGCGTTTTCCTTGTCTTGTTGGCACGTTTCGGGCCCCCCCGCTCTATTTGAAATTTCTTTTTCCCGACTCCATCTTTTGTTAGACTAGGCCCCTCTTCTTGACCTGCCAGCCGGGGCCTCTTTCGAGACCCCTTCACTTTTCTAACAAGTCCCTTTAAACTTCCGTGTGTTTGCACTGCACCCACCTCATGTGAGAGCTGTCAAACTCGCCCCTGTTTTCGTTGTCATCCCCATCCCTCGTAAAAGGCTCGCCCCCAGCAGCCTTTTGCCCTCGATTTTCTTTTATTTCACCTGGGGGATTTACCCGCGCGCTTGGCGTTTCCCCCTCCTGCGTCTCTGGAAGTCATATCGGTTTCCTCAGGCCGTCGGAGGCGCGGGCTCTTTTTGCGATTTATCGGCCATTCTTCGATCCTCTTCTGTTTCCCGCTTTTATGATTCCGCTTTCTTTCAAATGCGCCATTCTCTTTGTTCCCCAGTGTCCAAACTTCGCTCGGGATGTGAGGAATCTTGTCATAGGGTATCCCCTCGAGCCAATCCTTTCCGTCCTAGTGAGGATTTTTCCTATTGACGCGCCGATGTGCTCGGGCGAGTCAGCGGCTATGATTCAGACTCTGGACTGTGACCGCCCATCCCCCCTCCCTCTTTGTATTTTTTCTTTTTGTCGGTGGGATGGCGTCCTTCCAGGTCAGCGCGGCTTAGGCGCTGGTTAAAGACGCAATAGGTCGTCCGGTACGAACCTTTTTCCAGCAACGCGCCTTTCTAATGGCTGCAGAGTTCGACGAACGTGTCTTGCTCTCTTTTTTGCCATTCCGCCTCCGCCCTTTGCCTGAAAGACAGTTTCGTTCGAAAGGGTCCCTTACGTTCCCTAGATAGATCGTGTTTTGCAATAGCGGTGAGGTTTTGAACTTTTTCTCGAGTACTGCTCTCCAGTCCCTATGCCGCCGTCCTTCCGATCCCTGTTCGCCTCGTTTGAGTTCTGATGCGACGTCAGACCCCAAACACGGTGTTTTTTCCGCTGGTTGCCTCAAGGCTTCTGGCGCGGACCGCGCGATTACACCCATTGGCTTTTGATCTTCGCTTTTATCCAGTCCGGTTCGAAGAAATGGAACCGGAGCCGATGTAAATTTCTCGTTATGACCGTGCTGCCACATTTTTCCTTTTCCCGGTTCCCCCCTTCCTTCTCCCGCCTTTTCCGTCGACCCGAGGCACCTTTTTTTACTTTGATTGACCATTTCTTGGCGGCTGAGCGGTGGCTGTTTAGCGGACCGATCAACGTTGCTCCTCACCGTGTCTCAACTTTCCACCAGTCTTAGAGATGATGACTTCTCCGGAGTTGGCGACCCAGCGTCAAGCGATGACAAGAAGGTGTGATGTGGCCCAAATTGATGCGCTGGTTTCAAGCATTCCCCTCCAGTCACTCCCTCTCACTTTTTGCCCAATAGCACCCCTTCACCGAAGGCGGGCCCCTTCCTCTTCCTCGATCTCACATTCAGGTGCATGTTCCCGAAGCTCGCCACCACTGTCCCCCTTCTTATCGGCTTCTATTTTTGTTGCGTTTTTGCTTCAGGTTCCTAGACGGTCGGGTGAAGCATTATGTCCTTGCCGAGGGGCCGAGGAAGGGAATACGACTCGTGAGGAGCGCCTCTTTTTTCAATTATTTTCTTTTCTACCCCCCCCCTCTCTCTCGCAAATCCGGCTGCCCAGACCCCCAGGCCTCTATAGATGCAGTAGGGGCGGGGACGGTGGTCCGCGTACACCCCGAACTCGACGTCTCCTGCACCGCTTTTCGGTTTCCTTTCCCATGGGACGCTGCGATCATTGTGCCGAGATGACCTTCCTTCCACCTCGACGGGGTTTTTGAGGCCGGAAGTTAAAGCTTAAAAACTGTCCACTTTTCGGGATTTTCGCGTTTTTTTCGCTCCCCCGTTCCCCCTTTCCCCCCTCTTCGATGGTTCCCGCCCGGAGGGTACCAATAACCCCCTCTGCCAGAAGAGTAGATTCGAATCGTCTTTCAACGTCGCGGTCGTTTTCCAGGATTTTACGGGCCATATCGACCTTCTTTACGATTGTTGCAATCTTGACAACGGCTCCGTAACAAAATTCCCTGAGACGTGCTCTTGATTGGCCCCATTGTTGCCTCCCCCGGCTGCCGACCATTCCGCTTTGCGTTGGCCCCAGTCCGAGCCGGGATAGACACTTTCTCCGCTCGAATTGCCAAACCCCGCTTTGCCGGTCGCTCCTTTCCCGCGCTTGGACTCCGCTTCGCTATTGGCCTATGCCTAGGGTCTTGTGTTCGGCAACCTCGTTTTCTGTTTGGGAAAACGCTCCGCATAAGCACTTATTGCCTGGCAGACCTTGCCCAATTGGTCGACCCCCTTGCCCCGCTTATCCAAAAATGTCGCGCATTAGTCCTCCCCCTGAACAAATCGACTTCTAGTTAAGCGTAACAACGTCGCCTTTCCCCGGAATTGTATGTTTTTCGACACCGGACCGACTTGGCTTTCAGATTTATAACCCGAGCCGCTCTCGGTCAAGGCCGGGAACGTTGACGCCTATGGAGATCCTGCCCTTCTCGCGCAACTTATTGTGAAAATCATATCTCTCATACTTCCTCAGTGTTTCTCTGCTTTGCATTATACATACTTCGCGATTTACATGAGGCTCTCCGCCCTTTTTTTTTTTCGTACCCCCCTTTAGGCCTTTGCCGAGATTGGATAGGTGGAGGAACTCTCGCATTAAGGATTAGGATAAGTGTAGTAAAACCTTTTGAACCTCCGGTGTCGCTCTTCGTGTTTTTGTCCACCTATGTACTTGCCCCGATTGGTATGGTAGAGATTCATTTTTTCCTATTTAGGGGGCGATTTTTCTGATTCGTTACCTGTCTGTCAGCTCACTGGGTTTCTTTGTCTTTTTTCGGACACAGACCCTTGGGTAAGACTTTCCTACGACGGTTCGAGCAGCCGTGCCCCCATGAGACGATTCCATTCCCCTCCCGGTTACTAGAGCGGTACTTTGAAAGCGTGGTATTCCTTAGAGTCGAGCTCTTGCGAGGCCGTGCATGACTTGGGTCCCCTCCCCCAGGGCTCAGTGTTCTTTTCGATTTGCCCTCCTCAGGATAGCGGCCCTTCTTGGGCAATGTGTGTTACGATAAGTTCCGTGGTCCCTGGCGGTCATCGTCGACAGTTTATATTCCCGTCGCAATCCGGTCGACCGCGACGTTCGCGACGACCGTCTCTGACTCTCCCCTCTTTATTTCTCCGAACGGAACTCAAGAAAATCCTCCTGGACCACCGCGGGCTCGACCCCTCCCTTTTCTCCGCAACCTCTTCCCTTTTGGTCTCCCGGAGAAGAATTTTCTTGCCTGGGAAAAATCACCCGCGGTGTGGCTACGTCCGCGCCTCGCCATCTCTCGGCAGCCATTGCTGCAAAAGCGTTCGTGAGTCGGTTTTCCTTCGGACCACTTTCCTGT
>Ga0179593_1405634_pt1 | contig 24458 bp, 31 predicted proteins | sample CZODoug2_1_08_16_FD_185931 | JGI IMG/M metagenome (GOLD analysis project Ga0179593, IMG submission 185931) | Vadose zone soil fungal communities from Angelo Coast Range Reserve, California, USA - CZODoug2_1_08_16fungal (PacBio error correction) | ecosystem: Environmental > Terrestrial > Soil >... | reverse complement strand
CATTTTCTCTTTCAATCACTTTTTGATGGTTTCCTTCAGCTTTCATTGAGGGTCCACTTTTTTCTCGTCACGCCCCCTTTTAGGACCTTTTGAAAATTAACACCCCCCCAAGTTTTCATCCTTCTTTGGTTGTTTCATTGTCGGGTCAATTCAATGTTCCATTTTGTGTCCTGGGTTTTGGTCGGTTCCCCCAATCTAAATTCACTGGTACTTCCTCTTCCCAGGCTTTCCCGGCGGGCCTGTTATTCCTTTTTTTCTCTTTCGTTGCAAGCTTTCCCCCCCTTTGGTTTGAAACAGGGGACTCCTTGTTTGACAGCTGATTGTACTTTTTTTTTTTTTTCAACAGCAGGCCCGGGTTTTTTTCCTTCCACCCTATAGTCTGTTTTTACACCTCTTCGCACCCCCTTACTCCAAAAATCCCCGGACTTTCCTTTAAGTCGATCATCTCCTGTACCCTAGGTTCCCTTTTTGGTATATTTTCCCCATTCTTTCGATTCACTTGACTACACCGTGTTTCTTTCACCATTTTTTTCCTTCTTTACACATTATATAAACAATGATGTGTTTGCGTGTTCCCGGCATGCCGTCCGTTTTGGTCGATTTGGTGCCATTTTCTCTTTGTTTTGTGGTTAAGTTTTACCTGTTTTTTGGTCCGTGTGCCGACTTTACTTTTTCCGCAGGGGTTTGTCACCTGTACTTTGGGACCCCCTGCCCTGGAAGTTCTTGCTTTTCCAAGATCTTTAAAAATCACCCACCAGTATTGTTTTGGCTTTTTTTTCCCCTTTTTTTCGCTTTTTTTTGTTGACCTCTGCTGTCGGGTCTCTTCCAAACAGTTTAATTTAATTTTGAGATCGTAGTGCTTTTTCCCCCTGCTTTAGTCGCTTGTCAGTCTTTATTCCGGGTTGCAGTTTACCTCTTTGCAACTCTGGCCTCCACTTTTTTCTCTACTTGTCTGTAGATGTTGAATTTTCCCAGTTTGCTGTTCTTTGCTTCCTTTGTTAGCTAATCTGCATGTATGACCTTCGTTCCGACTTGTATTCTCTTATTGTGTTTGGATTATTTCCCTGGTATTGAGCTTCCGTTAGTATTTCCTTGAGTATGTGTGGCTTTTTCTCTCCCATTTCGCTCTAGGCTGCGGATGTGTGTCTTTTTGTCTGTGTGATAGAGGTTTTAGTCCCCTAGGGTCAACTAACCGTCACCTGTTTTTGGCGGCCTTTTGTCGTTACTCAGGTTGTGGTTACATTTTCCCCTTCGTCCCTTTCTCATTTTCTCTCCGGATTGTTTTCTTTCGTTTCTCGTGCCCGTCCCCCTCTCCACCCATTTTGGCTTCTGTGGGGAATTTGTTCCCCTAGTTTCTACAACTCCTTTTTCCTCTTTCTTTTTGTTTTCTTTTCTTTTTTTGTCCCGTAGCTTTACCTGTTTGTCGTGGCTTTTTCACCTTGCGTCTATTTTTGTATCTTCCCCTTCCCGTTTCTCTTTTTCCACAGAGCTTTGTTTTCCCTTTTTCAGGCTCTCTTTTTTCCCCTTTCTTCTTCCCAGTGTCAATTTTTTTTTGCCTCCCCCCTTTTCGTTCATGAATCTCGCATTGCCCATGATAATGCAGTTTCCCTACCGTACCCCTTGCCTTGGTTCTGAATTGTTTTTTTGTCATTTCCTTCCTTGGTACCCTTTCGTGCCAGGGGACTGCCAGGCATATTTAGATTTGGGGACTAGTCTTTCTTTTCTTTTTTTGTTGGCTTGTGTGTTCTCCTGTTTTGTTTGTTTGAACTTTTTTTGTGGTGTTTCTTGCCCCCTTTGGTTATCCCCCCCCACCCCCCCAGGAAAGAAGGGGATTTCCCTGTGTCTTTTTTTAGCTATTGTTTTTTTCTTGCTTCGCCTCTCCGTAATTCCACACCTCCATTCCCTCCCCCCTTGGTCGTTTTCACTTTAACAAGTGTTTTGCTAACCTCCTTTGTTCCAACATTTCTCTACCCTCAGGCCCTCACGATCTTTGTCCACTGTCCTCAGATACGTCTTGTTTTTTCAAGTCTTGCCCTTTTTTTCTCGTTTTTTTGGCCAATTCACTTTTTTTTGAAACTGAAACCCTTTGTTCCCTCTTGCAGGTTAGGTTTCTTGGCCCTGTTGTTCCCCCTTAAACATGTCTTTTCGTTTTTTTTATTTTTTCTCTTTATTTCTTGGCTTATAATTTGTGGTTTTCCTTTTTTAGGTGTTTGCCACACTGTCTCCCTTTCGTCGTTGGTGTGGGTTTTTTATACTGGTAGCTTTTTTTGTTTCTTTCGGTGGCCGCGTCGTGTCTTTTCTGGTTCCGCTTTCTTTTTTTTAGCGGGACTTGTTCTGACTTTTTTTTCTGTGTTTTGTAGTTTCGTATGATGTTGTCGTGTATTTTCTTCCTGGCGTTTGTTTACTGCTCCCTGTGTGTTTATTGGTTTTGGGTCCGGTTTTGGCACTTTACCCCCTTTTTTGACTATTTTCACCCATATAAATCTTTAGTTGTGTGCATGTATTTGTTGGGCGGTCATGGCCCTCCTTTGCGGGGCGGTTTTGCCGATTTTCTTTTTTGTAAACCGTCCTCCACCACTGGTGTGTTGGTTTGAGGGGGCTCCTGCTTAATGAAATTGTATCTACTCCTCGTTTCCTTCAGGCCCGGTTCTCCGCTCCTCTTTAGACGTTAGTTCCCATCCCCCTTGGGCAGGGTTCCACTCGTTCCTTTTTTTTCTGTCTTTTGACGCTTGGACTCCCCTACTTTTCCGTAGCTGTTATCCCTGCTTCTTGAACAACCTTCTATCTAATCACACGTGCGCATTTTCCGGCTTTGTTGGCTTCTTGTTTGCGGTGGATCCGCAACAATTAGTGCCCTTTCTTTTCGTTCAGCCTTCCGATATTGCTCCTCGCGTTTCACTTGGAATTTTTTTTTCCTTGGTTGTCTCCTTTCCGCGGAAAAACGGGGTGGTTTGTTTTTAGTTTTCTTTCTGCTTCGAACTCCGTGTTTGTCTTTTCTCCTAATGATACTGTCGTTTGCTTTGTGCTTTCCTCCGCTCTTTTTTACTCTGGCCCTCATTCGTATACGCTTCTTGTTCCCTGAGCCCCTCACCCTGATTTTCCAAGGACCAATTATTACTTTGTGTGCGTGGGTACCGTGCTTTTTGGTCCTAATCAATTTTACGCTATGTGCTGGTCTGCTTTTTGGCCACCTTCTTGTTTCCGTACAGCCCCCCTGGTGATATCCTTTTGACGGGACCGAACTGCACCCTCTATTTTGTTTCGCCATATCGTAGGAGTACAGCGGAAGTGGTCTCCCCCGTGTACAGTTTTCCGTTGACACCAACGCCCCCCCAGGGGCACCACGGTGTTTCCACCCGTAGTTTCCTCTTTTTCCTTCGGAACTTTTGCAAGACACCCCGACTTCTCCAACGGTCTGCTGTTTTTAGGCCACACCGTGATGGTTTTTTTGTAGGGGTTACGATGTTCTTGAAAATCCCAGTTTTTGGTGGTTTTTCACCCGGCATTTCGCGCCCCCTTCCCGTTTTTCTTAGATTTCTCCCTTCTTGCAGGACGGACGTTTCTTCCTGTAGGAAAACGGGGGTGTTGCAAATCGTCTGCGCGGGGGTTCCGTTTCCTCTGGTGATGGTGCCGCTGTGGTGGCGCGTTCTATATTTGGTCCTTGTTGTGAGGAAGCAGTTGGTTTTTGTTTGTCGCTCTGGTTTGTACGGAGTGTTTCGCCGGGGTTTGTGTTGCACAAGATGTGGCTGGTTTGGAGGTGAAGTTTTTTTGTTCGCGGGTGTTGTCCCGAGTTGTCGCTTTTGTGTGGTTTTTTTCCCCAGCCAAATGACGTCAGTTCTTTTTGAATTAGCCCCCAAACTACCTGGCTTTTTTCTGCCACCCGGGTCCTTCTTCGCGGAGGGTTCATTGTTCAGTTTTTTAGCCTGTTTAATTTTCTCTCTCCCTTTTTTTGTGTGTTTCTCTCACGGTTTTTTTGACGCTCTTTCCCGCTTTCTGTGTGCCTCCCTCTCCCAAGCATACACTCCTCTCCCCCCTTTCAAGACCATCTCTTTCCACGGTTTTAACATTGGTATAACCACCAGAAATAGGGTTGGCCCGGCTCCTGATCTCCTTCGTGTGTTTGTACCTTGTTTAACGGTGGTTGTCTTGTTTGTGTTTTTTTTTACGTTTCTTTTTCCACCTCAACGCCTTGAACGTAATCTCCCTACTTGTGGGTTGTGAAAGGGGCATGTCCCCTAGATTTGTGTGTCTTAACTACAGGATTCCCCTTTGCCTAGGTTTTCTTCTTCTCTTTTTCTTTGTGTATTTCCTTTTCATTATTTCGTCCTTTTTTCTTTGTTTAAAATCTTGTTCTTACCGGGTGTTTGACTTTGTTTCCTCCCTTTTGTATAGGAGTTTTGCATTCACCTGGAACGTTCGCTTTTTCCCTAGTATTTTATTTCAAGGTGTGTATTTTCCGTGTCACTTTTTTGTGTTTTTTTCTTTCCTTGAACTGACTTTTAACCAAGAAGTTTGTCTTTCCGTGCATGTGAAATTGCACGGTGGGAACATTTTCCTACCACTCATGTTACCCAAGTAGTGGTTAGTGTTGGTGTCCCCGTGGTGGGTTTCGGTGGTTTGGTTGACCCATTCGGGAGGGTGATCTTTTTTCTTTTTTTTTTTTCTTTTCAGCGGGGGGTCCGTGCCTATTTGACGAAGTAGATTCCCTTGGTTTTTCTATGATCTTTGTTTCAACCATTTTACGGCCTTTCTTATTTCGTCCACTTTACCCCCCATCAGTGAATTTGGTAGCGCTTCCTTTGTTGTTTCCTTGTTGTGCATGACTTCGCGCGTCACCCCTAAACCCTTTCCTGTCATTCCTAGGGTGCCTTCCTGGTTTTGTCCGTTGGCTGGCCGCCGCCGGCGTTTTTGTTTCGGCTTGATTTTCCCATGGGCGTTGGTGGTCGGGACACTTTGTTGTGTGTACGACACTTTTTGGGGCCCCGTTACTCTATTGGGACATCCTGTTCTTTGCATTGGCGGTCTTTTTTTATTCTATTTTCCTCCTCCGTTGTTTTTTCTATTTCTGATCTCTTTTAGGTCCAGCCCACGGGCATGAATTTTTCTCCTGGGTGTTCTCTTCCTTTTTGATTTAAAGTCTGTGTCTTCTCCCCCACTGGTTTTCACAAGGAAGAACCTCCCTTTTGATGTCCGCGAGTTTTTCCCAGGTTTCTTTGTTTGGAACGTTTGTGTCTTGTCGCCTGCTTGTTCCCTTTTTTCCTTCCCGCTTTTTTCTTTTTTGATTAAGTATTTTTTTTTGACGTTTGATGGGGGTAGTTATTAATTTTTTCAACCAATGCCTTCCCCCGTGCAGTCCGTTTTTTCCCCACTGTGCTCTTGTTTCACCCCTCGTATCTCTCCCTCTTTTTGGCCTGGTGTTTTTATCTGGATTGGTTTTCCACCCGCTTGCTAAAATTCCTTTGCCGTGGTTTTGTGCACGTGATCCCAAGGCTGGGTGTGGGTTCGTAATCTTGTCACTTTTTCACCCTCACGCGTTGCTTGAAAATTCTTCCGTTGTATTCACTTTGTTTTCAGCTTATGTTGTCCTCTGTGCTTCTTTGTCCCCTGAGCATCTTCCACAATGTTCCATTGGTCTTTGTTGCTTTTCTACAGTCTTTTTTTTTTTTGATATATCCCGTGCACCGCTTTTGTTATATGTAACCTGGTTACGTCTTGCTTTTAAGTCTTTTATAGCGGCAAAGAACTCACTGCCCGCGTTTGTTTTGCGGCCCTTCGCGTCATGGTTCTTTTCCTTTTTCCGGGGGAAACACACCCCCCCCTTTTGTGAAGGAAGTGTAGTTGTGAGTGTGTTTTGCCCCGTCGCTGTTTTCTTTTGGTCATTTCGCCGCCTTCTTGCCGTCAATTATATATAAACACCCCCCCACATCTCTTTTTTTGATCTAATTAAACGATGAAGCTTTGTTTTATTCGCCATTGTGTGGGGGGGACTGTTTTTTTTTGCTTTTTTCAGATGATTTAGGTATTCTGAGACAACTCCCAGTATTCTGTTCATCTGTTAAGACCTTTTTTTTCCTGTTTTTGTTCTTGGTCGTTTGCTCTTTGTTACTTGGTTAGTTTCCAGTGCTTTTCCTTTTTTTTTTTTATGTTTTTCCTTTTTAATCCGCGTTTTGCCTCACCTTTTTTTACCTATTAACTGTGACTTGTTCTTTGTTCGGGTTGGCGAGGGGCAACCACATTCTGTCGCTTCCACGTTTTTCCCCTGCGGCGCCCGCCACTTTTCTCTTTTGTGGCCGGCGATATTGGGTGGTGTGCGACGTCCGTGCCGTCCCCTTGTTTTCCCCTGCTCCAGGCTCCTTTTCATCCTCTCCGCCCACATCCCGTACTGGCCAAGCCCTCCCGTCCGGGGTTGTCCCCAACGGAGACCCTTTTTTCCTGGGGGAATCACCCCCTGAAAGGACGGTGGATTGTGAGCTGTGGCTCCTCGGAGTGATTATGCCTTTGGCCTTTTCTCCCCTGACGTTTTTTTCCCCCCAACCCCCAACCCCTTCCTGGTTATCTCCTTTTTTACCCACCTCTCCTGCATCCTGTTTTTGTTTTTATCGTCTGGCCTTTCTTGTTTTTCTCTTTTTTTTTGGAAACCGGGGTCGTTTTTTTCACCGTTGTTTTCTTGTTCTCTTTGGTTCTCCTTAGTTCCAACCTCAGTTTCTAGCCCGGTTTTTTTTTGGGGGACCCTGTGCTTCGGTTCCCTGTTCACACTGACTTGTTTGGTCGTCTTTGTTTAAATTGTGCACCCATTCCACAGTCCTCGCGAGGTTAGTGTCACCCTAAAGTCTTCCCCTGTGTACTTTTCCACACATTTTCGGTTCCTTTTTGTGAAACCCCCCCTGTTTATGCGTCTTGGAAGTCCTTCTTTCATCTCCTTGTTAGGCAGGCCCGCCTGCGTTTTTCACAATGTCTGATTCAGCGCACCCTGTAACACCCCAACACAAACCCAAGTTGGGTCTCTTCGTCCTTTGCGTGTCTAGATGTTCATTGCGATTACTCTCCTTAATTCCAGTTGAACGTGCTTGGGGGTGAAAAAGGCTGTCCTGGTTTTTTTTGTTTTTTTTCCAGGTCTGGGTCTCGGTGTTGGTGCCCGCGTGGTCCTTGTGTCCTCTCCTATGTCAGGTCCCTGTGTCCAGTCCCTTTCCACGTGTACCGTTTTTTTGATGTCCTTTGGCTCCCATTTTCGATACAACTCTCTATGTTGGACATCTTGGCCACCGCGTGGTTCTTCCGTTTCCTTGGTCCTTTGCGTCCCCCCCATTGCAACTTGCCAAATTCTTCGACTTTTTGCTGGAGCGCGAATTCTTTTTTCTACAAAACTCCTGTGTGCGATCGTGGTCTAGGCGAATTCATTTAGCTCTTTCGCCAAACACTGTATTTGACGGTGGTGTCCCTTCAGGTTACCCTTCTGTTCCAAACTTCGTGTTTGTTACGGTTCTACACCTATCCAGCCCCCCCCCCTTTTTACCCTGGGAGGAGCAACCCAACCGGCTTTTTGGGTTTGATACTGTTCCGTTTTAATTTAACCAATCCCTGCATGCAATACCTGAAACGTTGCTCCCCCATCTGTTAGAGTTTTTCCCGACCACCTAACGCTTCGCAAATTAGCCCACCAATTCTAAGCGGAACCCCCCCCTGGGGGACACGTCCCTTTACATTTTTTTCAACTGTGGGGCACTATCTTTATTGATACTCTTTTTCACCTCCTTGTGATATTTCCCCTTTAAACGTTGACAAACTTCCCCCTTTTCGTTACGTGAACCGTGACTGTGGGCGCAGCACCATGCGTCTTCCCCAGTCTCTTTGATTTTAGTCGGCCTTCCACCCGTTTTGAGGTGTTCTGTTATTGGTGTTGTTTTCCCTAAATCGCGCTTGACAATAGTGATTTTTCTTGTGTTCTTTCCATGGCCCTACTGAATGAATCTGTTTGCAAATTGCCCTCTTTTTTCCTTTGCTTTTTTTTTTTTTTTTGTGTTTTTTGTTTTCTATTGCTCTTAAGGTTTCTTGTTTGTCAGCGGCTCCCTTCCCGTCAGACTAAAACTTTTCTTACTACCCCGATTACTGTTTCGTTTTCCCCCCACACCCCTGTGTGTCTTGTCTTTTTGGTACTCCCCCTTATGTTCCGTGGGAATTTTGTGCTTAACCGATTTTTTCTTGGATCTTAATGGCCCTCGTCGCCTTGGCTTTTTTCTGTTTTTTTTTGTCTTTTTTCTTTTTGTTTTTCGTGTTTTGCCTGGGTATTTTTCCCTTTTGCGACTCTGGATCTTCCTTTATTAATCCCTGTTTACCTTTTTCCCATACCAAGGATTTTCGTATGGGTTGTTTCCTGAGTGGTAACCCTCCTTGGGAGTATGTCGTTCAAAGTATTCGGCCTGCCTGTTTCGGTTTTTGTCTCTCGTTGTTTTAAGGTTTTTTTTGTTTTTTCGTAGTCTCAGGTTTTAACCTCATTCCCCGTTGTTTCGCTGTAATCTGGGAACATTCTTCTTTTTCTGATTGTATTTTGACGTGTCCTTTTGGACCCCCGTCTTCATACCACACACAGCCTTGCTTTTTTTTTTTTTCTTGATTCTTCTTCCCCAGTCGATTCTTCTCCCTACAAGCCCCAAAATTTCTCATGGAGGCGTAACCGTTTTCGTTTTTGCACTTGGTGTCAGTGCGTGCCTTTTTTGTTCCCGGGTCCTTCCCCTTCACCGTGTATCCATACACCTCCTTTTTTTCAGTTTTTTACGTTTTCTTGTCCCGTTCCCGTCGAACCCTGTCTCCCTCTTGGGGGGGACAGTAACTTTTTTTTTTTCTTCCCTTACACATCCTTCCCCCTGGGTGTCAAGGTTGTTTCCTCTTTTGTTTGTTCCTCTACCTTACCTTCCCTGTTCCCCACCACCTGGCGACGTGTACCCCCCTCAAGTTTTTTTTTTGGCTTCGATCTTTTGTCTTCTCTATCTTTTATCCATAATTTGCGTTTATCCTGCTTTTGAAAGTTTTTTGTCCCCGTCCAAGTTTTATTCACTTTTTTTTTTTTTTTTCCCCAGGTCTTGCAGTGCAGCCCAACACCTTTCGGGCCTTGCGTGCTGTTTTCCTTTTTAGTTGGTCCAAACTTTCCACACACGTCCCATTCTTCTTGCACCATCCCACCTTTTTCTCCTCCCGGCCAGCCGTTCTTTTGCCGTGTTGGTGGCCCTGCTCCTGCCTTTTAATTTTGGCCGTTCTTTGGCTCCTTTCTTTTTTAATTCATATAGCCATATTTCTTTCCTCACGGGGCATTGTTTAGTGCTCCTAAATTTTATGTTAACCTTTTTTTCGGTTTATTTTTGGTATCAATCCTGTGACTACATTCTAACGGTTTTTGACGAGTCTGTTGTTCATGGACCGTTCCCTTCGAAGTTGTTCAAGGTTTTTCTATTTTGCAATTCTGTTTATCCATTCGTTCACCCTTCCCCTTTCCTCTTTCGCTTTTGGTGTATACTCACGCGTTTTGTCATGTTCGGGGGTCCGGGCGTTTACCGCCTGGTCTCTCGTGCCCTCCCCCTCTGTGTGCGTTTTTCGGTTTTTTTTTTGTGATTTTTCGCGGTTTTTCTTTTTTACCCCTTACTAATGTTGGTTTCTTTAGGTCATGGTACCTCTTGGGGACCTTGTTTGTTTTTTTTTGTATTTTGTAAGGTTCTTCTTGTGTCTCTTGTGCGGGCGCGCTTGCCTTTTTTGTTCGTTTCGAGGGTGGCTTTGGACCATCCTTTCCATACTCACCTCAGGTTTGAGTCCTTCATTTTTTCCTATCACTGTCTTCCTTGTCTTGATTCTTTTCTTCTACCTTTTTCTTTCTTTCTTGTTGTTTTCTCTCCTTTATCGATGATCAGCGTCTATCTCCCACTGGTGGACTGTGTTTTACTCCGCTGCCTCTCTTTCCCTACTTTGTGCATCCACTTACCTTTAAGCACCCCCCCCACCCGTTCATCCCTAAGGGCCGGTTTTCTTAGTGGTTTGGTTTGCTAACACACCTACTTTTTCCCTTTAAACCACCCCGTTTTTTTTTTCTTTTTCCCAAAGCGCCCGTTCACGCCCTGGTTCCTTTTTCAGCGGAATTACCCCTGCTACAGCACTTTATACAGTTTTGGATTTTTTGATTGTTTGTGTGGCCTGCTTAATTGTCCCTCTCCTGCTGCCCAATTTGTGTGTTTTCTCTCTCAACGAGTGTATTTATTACCCGTTTCTCCTCCTTGGCCTTTCTGACGTCCTATTCACCCCACATCTTTTTTCTACATCTTTGTTCCTTTGGTCTTCCTCCCCTTTTTGTTTACCGTTTTCCGGTTAAACTCCGTCTTGTTGCCCGTCTCCATAAAAAAACTCCTACTTAAAACCTTTTCCTTGCTACCCCCCTTCTGCTCCTTTGTGTTGCTAGTGGTTTTTCTATTATTTCCCTATAGATTATTGTTCCCCCCTTCTTCGGGGACCCTTTTCATTACCTGTGTTTTTTTCGTGGTCACATCCTGCCCTTTATTTATCCGTGTGCCTGTCCCGTCTTCTTTTATCTAGTTAGTGTTCCTTTTCTGTGCCATGTCGTTTTTTCTTTGGCTTTGATGTAGTGGTTTCTTTTTTTTTTGTAAAATCTGGTCTTTCCCTCGATTTCCTTGTTTGATACACTTCTTGTTAACTTTAATTTTTTTTTATATATGCTTTTTGGTTTGGCCCCTTCCTTCCTGTTTTGTTTATCCGGATTGTTTGTGTTTACTTTCTTTCTCCTTTCGTAAACTCCATACCTTATACAACTTTGTCGCTTTATTGCCTTCTCTTCTGGGTAAAGTCCCCCCCCCCTTGCGTTGGCGGTATTATTGCCACTCTTTTTTTTTTGTAGACCAATCCACAATCCTCTTGTGGACTAACGTTTCAGTTTTGGGTGATTCCCAGTCCGAGGGGGGAATTGTTCCCCTTTGCTTATTAGTTTACGGTTGTTTCACACAACCACTTTTAAATGTGAAGTCCTGTTTCCTACTGGATTAGACTTTTATTGCGGATACGCGATTTTTTGATAGCCACTTCGAGGGAAGTCTTAATCTTGGCTTGGGTGTCTTCGGTTCTTCCCTGGTTTTTTCAGTTATTTCCTTTCAGAGTTTTTCTTTAATTTCATAATCATTCCGTTTTGTCCTTTTGGTTTTTGCGTGTCTTTTTTCGTTGTAAGTCTTCCTGAGGATGGTTCCCCTAAGGAACCTCCAGGTTGGATGTTTGGACTGACGGGCCTGAGTCAGTGCGTTGCCATCTGTTTGTCATCGTTTCTTTCCCTTCCGATTTGTAGAAGGGATCTTGTTGGTCTCCCCCCCCTGTCTCGGGCTTTTTTCCCGGCTTCCACAGTATCTTTTGTTTTGCAGCAGGTTGTTAACTCTCCTTGTATTTGCCCTCAACCGTTTCACCTTTTTGATGTTGGGTGTTTTTGGATGTGATCCCTGTTTTTTTGGATTATCCCGCCCAAGCCCTCCTACCCATCCCTAAGTTTGTGAATACGTGGGGCCCTACCGCCTTTTTTTTTTCTTATATGCCTTGTTCATCTTTCCCCTGTTTTCCTTTTCTTCCATCTTTTCTGTTGTTTTACCTTTGTTTTCTGTCGTTTTTACCCAGTGTTTTTTTGTTGGTTTTGTTTCTATTTCTTTTATCTTTTTGCTTGGCATCTGTTGTCCTCCTTCTCTGACCCCCCCCGGTTCCTGACAGGGTTTTTGTTATGAAATGTTGCAGATAATTTGTTCCCTCTGTCTTTTCTTTATGGCTTGCGGTGTTTTTTTGGACACTTCCCCCCATATATCTTAAATAGTGTCTCCCCCTCAAGTTTTGTTTCTGAAACCCACAGGTTTTCTTCTTCCCCCCCCCCCCCTTCTGGTGACTTTAATCATTCCTTTCCACCTGTTTCTATGTTCAGATTCCTTTCGTGGTCCATTTCTGGGGGGCCCCCCTTGTTTCGTAAGTAAAAACGATCCAAACGGGTGCCTCTTTTCTGTGGTTTTCTTCTTTTTCATGTTGTTGTTGTTAGGGGGGTCCTTTTCCCGCTTGGTTTACTTCTATTTCCTTTTTTTAAAGTACTAGTTTGTTTTTTTGCAGTTCTGGTGCACTCCCCGGTCTGGGTTTTTGGATTCTCGGGGTTGTTTTTCGAAGGGTTTGATTTTTTTGTTTGTTGGTCCTCCTTTTTTTTTTTTTTTGTCGATGGACGGGTGGATTGCGTGAGCTTGTTTTCTTTTGGGACTGGTTTCCACTATCTTTTTTTTGGTAACGTTCTATTGTTTTTTCCTTTTCGTTTTTTTTTACGCCCTGCGGTTTGGCCGCTCTTCCCCCCCTGGGTCTTTGTCGCGTTTTAACACACTGACAGAACACCTTTGGGGAAACCTATAACTTTTTCTTTTCTTTGTGTCTTGTTCCTGTCGATCGGTTTTTTATTTCTGCTTGTGGTTTTTTCTCCTTCCCTCCCCTGTTGGCCTGTTGCCTGCACCCTCCCTTGCGGTTTTTTTTGTTGGTCGAGTTGCTGCCTCCCCTGTATTTCTGTTCGTTGGCAGTTTGTCTTCCGGTTTGGCCATTTGGAACACACATCTTTCACAGGTCCCAGCTAGCCTTGGTTGTCCGAACAACCCGCGGTGCCGTGGTCCTCGATTTTCTGCCGGTCCCCCGTTGGGGTCCCATCCTTTGAGGATTTATTTGCTCCGTTTTTTTCTCGTCTGCGCGTTTTCCTGTTGGGATTTTTTTTCGTCCTGCTTCTTCTTATTTACCTTGTTACTCCCATTGCTCGTGAATGGGGCGGGAAATTTTCAAACCAAAGCGTTTATCCAGGGTTTTTGTTTTTTTGACCGCCGTTTGTCCCCCGTCATGTTTTTTTTTCTGTTTTTGTTTTTACTACCGTGGTATGTTCTCTTCACATACTTTCCGCTGATGCTTTGGCCGTTTTTGCCCGAACCCTACCCTTGGCTTGTCATTCTTTTTGCTCTCGTTTTTTCTTTCTTTCTCTGTTATCCCCCTATTCCCCCCGTCCTCCGTGTCTTTTTATGTTGACAACACTTTGATGTTCGGTCTTTTTTTGGGTGCCTTTTATCTTTTCTCACTGCATCCCCCTTTTGGTCAAAACCGTTTTCTCCTTAACTCTGTTGTTTCTCCGTTACGGCCTTTTGGCTTCGTGGGGGACGCATATGAGTTTGTCATTACAATTTCCTTGGTTCGTTTGTTCTGGTTTTGCTTCTGTCCCCTTTATAACAAAATTTGCTTCCCTCGCGCCACGTTTGATTTCCCTGACGTGTTACCTTATTAAGCTCAGCTTTAACGCTGTTGGTGAAGCTTAAGCGGGCGGGGGCGGCTTTCCGTTCTCTGTATTAAAACATTTCAACCCCGCCCAGGTTTCAATTTTCCTCCAATGCTCTTATTGTTTGCTTCCTTTGGATTTTTCCTCCCCCGTTTCTCTTCTTTTTGCTTTATTTTTTTTTTTCTTTTTTCTTTTTTTTTTTGTCCTTTGTGTTGGCGAAAATGTGTTTTCCAAGCCAACAAACCCAACCTTTCTTTTTTGGATTCTTTTCCCCGTTGGTGACCTTTTTTCCTCTTTTCTGCTTGTTGAATCCCTTTTTAAAAGTGAGGGTTGGCGGGTCTTTTTTTTTTTGGTTCCAGGGTTTATGGAGTCGTATTGGAAGTGGGTTCTTTGTAATCTGGACTATCCCTCCCTTTTCGCCAGCGTCCTGTTCTGTTTTTGTGTAACTTTTTCCAATTGGTAGCGGTTTTTCCGTCGTCCTGGTTGGATGGTTTGGTTTGACGGTTCGTTTTTTGGGTTGTTTTCCGGTGGGGAGGTCTTTTTTTCGAGTGATAGGATGTTTTTTCCTAGTTTGGGTGGAGTTTGGCTGTTTTTTGGCTAAGAAGGGGATCGTGGGATGCGCTGTTTTCCCTTTTTCACCTTTCTCCTTGAGTAGTCTGGGTTCGCGGGTCCAAGTTTTTTCTTCTCATTGGCCACTGAACGTTGTGGTTCCCAGTCCCAGCACTATTCCAATGTCAAGTCTTTACTTTTTTTTTTTTTTTTTCCCACTTCTCTCTCTTTTGTGTTAGCCATTCCGTGTTTCGTCCCCCACCTTCTTTTCTTTGCGGGAGCGGGCTCTGTTGTTATAGCTCAATCTTCTTTTCTATTGAGGTGTTGGCTTTTTTTTAGGCCCTCTGCCTCCTTCATGGACCCCTACCCTTGTTTATAACCCGCTCCCTCCTTCACCCATCAAAGGCCACGTCCTTTTTTTGGTAAATATGTTATGACAAAAACATGTTCTTCTTGTGTTTGTTTGTGTTCCTTCCTGCATTTTTTTGTAGTTTTTTCTCGTCCACACACTGTGGGGCGTGCTTCTTTGATTTTCCACTTTCCCTTCTCTGGCCTTGGCCTTACCCTTTTATCACCTAGCACGCTGCTTTTCCGGCGTTAACCCCCTGGCTCCCACACACACGACAGTTTCTTTTTGCTTACCCAGGGCGACTTTAGGGTGATTTTTTTTCCGATTTATAGCTTGTGTTTCGTCCCCCTTTTTCGGCCAATCTTTGAAAGTTTTTTACCACATTGGTTCCCCTTCCTGGTATTTCTTTTTTTGGCTCGTGCTGCCATTGCCCTTGCTGCTTGTTTACCCCCCAAGTCCTGGTTCAATTTCCTTTCTTTTCTTTTTTTCCCGCATTAGAGGTGGCCGTTTCCGTTGACCCCTCATAAGTGGCTCCGGTTTCAAAATTGTCCACCTTTGCCCTCACGTCCGTGCGCGGCATCTTCCCATTCTCTTTTGTTCCCCCCCCCCCAAAATTTTAGTTCAGGCTGGGGTTTCTCTTCTTTTTTTTTTCGTTGTAGCGGGTATTTTTCTCCGTCCGTAGGCTTTGGTTCCGGTTTTCCCAGGTGGCAGTCTACCTTTTTTCGTCGAGCCCAGTGGTTTCTCGGTCCCTACTCGAGTTTGCGGGGGGCTCTTGTCCATCTATCTCATTATGGCTTCCTTCACCCTCCTCCTGTGTTTCCTTTCTGGGATTTTCTGTGGTAAGGGAAGATACCCTTCACATTCATTCCTTTCCAAGGGGTTGCCATAGGGAGTCGTTTTCCGGAGCTGTTTTTACTGGTCGTGGCCTACTGCGGGTTTTTGCTTTGGGGCCAAGTGTGTCGAGCTTTTTTTCTTTTTTTCCCCCGGGAATTTTTCCCCGTTTTTTTACTGATTTGAAGGGAAGGGTCGTCTTCCTCTTCTTTTGTCCCTCATTACGTGTGTTTGTGGTGTCTTTTTGACGTTTTCCTTGCCAAAGGTGTTGGATCCTTTTTTTTTTTCGGTTTAGCGTCATTGTTTTTGCCGTTCCGTGCTACCCCCCTCTGTCACCTTTCCCTCTCTAACAACCCACACATTCCTTCTGGCGGGTTTGCGACTCTACCCTGCGGGGCCTCCTTTGTGCATTGTTCTTAGTGTACGGGCTGTCCTGGCCCTCTGTTCCCCTCGGGTGGCTTGCCCCCTTAGTAGCGACGTTTGCTGACTGTCCTTCTTTTTCTCGTTTTTTTCAGGCACTGTCATTTGTTCCCATCTTCACCCTTTGCCTATGAGTTGCCTGTGAGCGTGACAATCCCCCGCGAACTGCCGCAGGTTTTCCCCGGCTTTTTGTTGCTGTGCTTGGGCACAGATCGTCCCCCTTTTTCCCCCATCTTTTGAGATGGGGTCAGCTCTGGCCCGTGGTCTTGTTGTTTCTCTTGTTTTGCCTGCATTATATTTCTTTTTGGGTCCAAAGGCTGAGGGGGGTTCCCGAGTCCTCTGGGCCGGGCCCCCCCAAGCTTTCGGCGCACCCCGCGTCTTTTCCCTCACTTGTGGATTTTTTTCTTTTTTTTGTGCAGGGATTTTCCGCCGCCTTCTTTTGTCCCTTCCTTTAAAGTAGTGTCGGCTTTGTTTTTTTTTACGGAGTGAAATCCCTGGACGGCTCCCGGGCCCCTTGGGTTTGGTTACTCCCCGTCGCATTTTCGCCCCCCAAGGTACACTTTCATTCTTCTCCTGTTGGTTTGTCTGTTTAAACTTTCTTAAATCCATCCGAGGGGTGTTAAGTTAATTTTCCGGGGGGGTGACACCCCCCATAATGCCCGAGGTGTAGCTTTTGTGGTGTTGCGGTTTGTTTCCCGGCCCGTTGCCGGACTTTCTTTTTTTAATTTGGTTATGCTTTCTTTTTTTGTTGGTTGAAAAAACACCTTTCCGCGTTAATCTTACCCCAGTCCCTTTTCGTTTACTGTACAGGGGAAGGTTGACTTTTCTCGCTTTTTTTTTTCTGTTTTTTTCTTTCTGAAGAATGGTTTTATCCCCTCCCCTTTCTTCTCTTTGATTTGCAAGGTTCCATCTGATACTTGCAGCCGCAGGGAAGGGTTTTGCGGCGTTTTCGTGTTTTTACAACCTGTATTTTTTTTCTTTCTATTTACAGGATGGAGTGTTCTCTCTGTTTTTTTTGGGACGACACAACCTTCCCCTTCCTTGTGCAACTATTGTCTGTTTGCGCATGTGCATTCTTCCAGGTTTAATGATCTCGCGCGTTTCCGCTTACCTGTGTTGGCCGACTCCCTTTGCCCCCTTGGTCCAATTCTTGCCTCCCTTGTTTGTCTTGTTTCCCTCTATTTTTTTCACCCGTCCTTTCCTTTCCCCCCATTCCTCCTTCCTGATGGTTGCTCACCCCCAGCTTTCTTTCTTTTTGTGCGCCAGTTGGACTGGGATTATCCACCGTCCTCTCGTTTTTTTTCCGTGTGGCCACCCGGTTGGGCCTCATTTTCCCCTGTCCGCCTTACGCCCCCTCTGTGTTTTACTTTCCTCCTTCTTTTTACCGACCCCGGTTTAATTTCTTTTTTCTTTTCCCCCCCTTTTTGTGGTCTTTGTCGTTTCAGGTGTCCCCCCCCACACCCCACTTTTAAACAACAATGCGTTTTTCGGTGATTTCCTCTGTAAATTTTCCGGTCTTGTTTTTTTTTTTGTCACGTTCCCGTTTCCTTCCTTGTGTTGGAGTCTTACTTTGACAACACTGTTTTTGGCCACCTCGTGTCTCTTGGTACTTTGTTTTCCTCCCTTTCCATTATTGTTTTCTTTTTTTCTTTTCGGCTGGCATCACCCTCCTCCTTATGCGTTCTATGGTCCAATGAATGCTGTCTTTCGTGTATTTCAACCCTATCCTTGGGCGGGCGGAAGTCTCGTTCCGGAATCCTTCCCCTTTGTTTTTAGCAGCGCAGCTTCTTTTCTCCCCAGGGGTTTTCTTTTTTTTCTTATTTTATCGGTACCAAATGGTCTCCTATGTTCTTTTTTTTCGTTCTTTCTTTACTACCCCTACCTTCTTGTTGTTTTGCTGTTCTTTTTGTTCTTCCCAGTGGCTTGTGTTGTTGAAGAGATCTTACTTTATGTTTTCGTTTCATTTCCACTGGAATAGGTTGTGTGTGTTCCCCCCTTCCCTTTTGCTCTTTTTGTTCCCCCTTACTTTCTTTTGTGACTTTAAACCCCTCCCACCCTTTTGTTCTTTAGGCAGACAGCTCCTTTTCGATTTTGGGACTTGGGTGACTTTCTTCAGGGTTGTTGTTGTGACTTCTTTGCCTTCGCTACTTTGGCTTTTTCTCTGCACACCACCGGCAACGGGCACTCTTTTTTAGGTTTTTTTTTTACTCTTCTCCTCCTCTGCTTCGATGTCCTGTCTGTGTTCTCTTCCTTTTTATTCCCCTTGTTCCCGTCTGAGGTTCTAGCACGCTTGGCTAACTTTCTTGTGTGGACGTACTACTTCTGATTGGCTTTGTTTTTTTTTTTTACCTGTTGTTTTGTTTTTTACCCTCTTTGTTCTTTTGCGGTTCGCGAGTTTTTCATTCCCCGCAACGCGACTGTTTTTTAGCTAATTTTTTTACTTTGGGACAACCCGTCCGTCGTTTTTTTATTATTGTTGACCTTTCCCGGAATGGTTGGTGGTTGTTCCCCATTGCCTTGTCATTCCCCCAATTTCTATAAGGTTTTTTTCCACCCAACTGGTCCCTGTTCTGGTCACCTTCCTTTTCTCCCCTTTTTTTTTCCATTTTTATTTTTTTAGTTTGCGGGTGCCCCCCCTCCCCCTTTGTTTGTTTTTTTTTTTCGTTGATCATAATGCTTTCAAAAACCCCGTCTTTTTATCCAGTTTTTGGTTTGTGCCAAAGTTCCACTTTTACCTTTTTTGTAATACCGTGCCCCTCCTTTTTTTTTTCCTCTGCTTCCCAGCCCCCTTTATCTGACCCCGCGGGCGTTCGTTTCCCCCTCCGTTTCTGCTGACTCTTTATTGTTGTGTTTTACTTTTTCTTTCCCCTTTCCACCCTTCCCCCCGATGAATCAACCTTTTTACCTTATTTTCCCCCCCGGGCTCCTTTCATGTCATTACGGTTTGTTTTTTTTTCCGTGGGGGGCCTGGTTTGCCCCTTTGCTACCCACCCTTGTGCATCCCACTGAGTGGACTGTAAACGTTTTTCGGCGCACTTTTTTTTTTTTTCCACATTGTTACTTTCGATCTCTTCGGAAGGGCATACGTTTTTTTGCTCTCTTTTGATTGGTTAATTCAGTGCTTTTTATTCTCTGTTTCTTGTGAGTGTGACTTTGTGGTTGCGCACCCTTTTAATCTTGCACTGTATTTCTAGTCTTTTGCTTCTTAGGATTGTAATGCTGGTGTTTGTCTCTTCTTTTGCTTTTCTACTGTCCAGGAGTAACTTTTAGCTTATCCGACCCTTTGCGACACTGGCCGTTATACTTTGGACTTTTGGTTCCTTTCTTTTCTTTTTCACTTTTTGCACCCCCTAGGTGAATTTATGTCTTGGGTTGGGGGTGGTTTTTTCTATTTTCTGGGTTATCTGTTTTTTTTCGTGTTTTCCCTTTTTTTCCTTTTATTTTTTTTTCGGTCTTGTTCTTTGCGCACGGGTTTTTCGTTTCTCGAAGGAGTTTTCTAGTTCTGTACTGTGTCATCAACCTCTACCCGTGCCGTCCTGGGGGTGGTTTTCCCTATTTTTTTCTCTCTCCTCTGCTTTACTTTCGTTCTTTGTTCTGGCCCCACATGTTGATTGCCAACCACGGGTTTGGATTAGTTCGATCTTTCTGCTTGATTCCAATGTTTTGTGTGGGGCCGCCGGCGTCCTTTTCCTCCTCTTTTTTTGCGCTGTGGTGTCACCTTAAGTGTCTTGTGTGCTACGTTTTTTTAGCTTGTATTTTTCACCCTCCACGAACCTTTTCCCTGGTTTTTTTGTTTTTCCTTCTTTCTTCCTACCACAGTTATTTTTTAACCCAGATTAGGGAAGGGAAGGATACTCTTTTTTCCACCTTTTTATTTTCTTTGTTTGTCTCTGTTTTTCTTTTTGTTTTTTTTATTTCCCATGTTTGAGAATGTTTTTTCCCCTTGCTGTCGGCCCCCCCCACGTTTTTCCGTGTTAAATAGCCCAGGCCCAAATTTTTTTTCACCTGTCGATTTGTCTTTTTCCCCTCTCGGATTTCGTGCAGCATTGGCTCTTTTCTCCTGCTTTTTGATGACCCCCATTTCTCAGTCCTCTTTTGCACATTTTCAGTTTTTCACCTTATATTTTCCCCTGTCTTTTCCTCGGGCATTTTGGATTTTGTTCTTCGCTGTATGTAATTAATCTTTTTTTTTGCAGGACCTGTCAGGTACCCGGACGGTCCCTTTTGGGCAACCCATTCATCCCCAACCTTCTTATGCTTCCACGGGGTAAGTTTGTGTTCACCTTTAATATTTTCCTGTCAAACCCACGCCCGTCTTGCTTAGTATGCTGCTTCCACTTCTTTTTCGTTCTGAAATTCTGGTTTTCCCCAAACCTCTTCCTCCCTTTTTTCCACTGGTTTCTTTTTCTCCTTACTTAAGGCTCAGAAACCCCGTCAGCTGAGCACCCACTCCACACGACATCTACAACCGACCGAGTCATTGCGTGTGCACTCATCTGTGGCGTCCCCTGTCCAGGGTTTTTCCTCCCTCTCCCATTCGTTTATCTTTGAGCGCTTGGGGATTAATTAGTCGGGGTTAACTATAGGGGGTCTTACCCCTCGCTCATTTGTTTTTGTTCTCCATTGTGCAGTTGTCCTTTTTGTTTTTTCTGATGGGATTTAAAACTTTACTTCCGTGACCCCCCAACGGGGACTGTCTTTTCTTATTCCCTTGGTGTGAAACCTCGTTTGTTGTAAGTTTCCATTGCAGGTGTTATAGTTCTGGTTGTCTCTGTATCGTGTGGTGTTTTCCCTCTAGTCCGCTTTTCGGTCTTAGGATTTGTTTTTCCTGTGCTTTCCCCCCCCCCACCCGTGATACTGTCTGGTAAAGTCGTTTATGGATTCATGGGGACTGCTGGTTTTTTGCCCACGGTCTTATCACTTCCTTGCTCCCGGGGATGTTCTTTGCTGTTTTTTTCTCGGAATTCTTGTGGGTTATGGTCTTTTCCTCCGGTTTTTTTCTTTTTGTATGGTTCGTTTAAACGGGCGGGCTTGTATGTTTTCCCACACCCTCCAATTTGTTCTTGATCATTCATTCTTCTCTCAACTTGTTTTTTTTTTTGAAGAGTCTGGTCTCTTTTTATAGGTACACCTGTCTTTGTCCTCTTCCTCCCTCTCCGTTTCACTTAGCCAAACTTCCGCACATTGTGTTGTGTTGTCTGCCTGGAAACGCCATATCATAAATTTTTGACCCTTCTTTCTCCCTCTTTTTGTGTGTTTTTTTTTTCTGTCGTTGGCCATTACCCATGCCCCCCCCTCTTTGTTTTTTCTTTCTGTCCTTTTGGCACAATTTTGAACCAAGAACCTCTTCGTGTTTCGCTTCCGTTTGAGGGTCCCGCCCCGTCTCCACCCCACTTTCTTTCCTGTTTCACCATCTTTCCCCCCTCCCCTTGTCTTTTTTTTTGCTTCCCTTTGCCCAAACCGTGTTTTTTAGTCTCCGCCGACAGCCTTTTTTGACCCTTCTTTTTCCTACTCATATTTTAGTGTTTCTTTTTCAATTTTCCTATATCCTTTACCTTTTTTATTCCTTTGCCCCCGGGGGGGAATTTACCTCCCCCTCTTTTTGTCCCGTTTTTTTTCCATAGGTTTTCTTTCTTTTGTCTCCCTTTTTCCTTTATTTCCCCACCTATACCACACCCTCCCTGTTTTGACTTTCTTACCCGAAAAACCAATATTACCTTTGCCCTGGAGGCCGGTTTGTTTCTTTCTTCCTTTTCACATTCGTAACTCATTGGTACCACCCGTGTTTCCCCCCTAAAAATTTTCTGTTAGGTTGTATAAGATGATGACTGTCTTTGACTAGCGGGTTCTTTGTGTTTGGACAAAACAGTGTTACTTTTGCGTTTTCTTTTTTTTTTTTTTTTTCTTTTGTGTGTCTAGTGGTCCCTGATAGGTTGGTAGAGTCGGGGAATGGTTAGGGTGGGGGTCGCGAAGACCTGGTCTCTCCTAGTGCTTATATGGGTTTTACAATTTCCCGCTTTTCCTTGGAACCATGTGGCGGTTTTACTCTTCTCTCTCCTTCGTTGTCTTTGTACTTGGGGTTTTTTGGATTCACTGACCTCCTTTTGGGGGCCTAGTGATATTCGTTTGAGCACCTTAGCTTTACTTCGTGGATATGACTCTGAACTCCTTTCATGTTTTTTCTTTTTGCCTTCCTCCCCCTTAGTCGTTCGCGGTGTCCTTTTCCTTCGTTGATTAGGAGTGTATCAGCTTCCATCGTGTGTTGAAGGGGGTTTTTCTCTTGTGCCCGCCGCTGCTTTTTTCTTTTTTTGTGAATCAGTTTCTTCCCCCCTGGTCCATTTCCCCCTTCCTCCCAATTGCTGCACAGAAAGGGTTCTCCTGCCTGGCGGAATTTGTTGTGTTTTGCTTGGTTTGTGTCGTTTTGTTTTTCTTTCTCTCTTTGTAGAATGTTTTTCTTTTTGGGAAATTCACTGGGCTTCCGTTTTTTTCTTTTGTCTTTTGTTTTTTTGTTGTTCTCTGGGGGCCATCCCCCTTTCCCTCTTTCTGAAGGTATGTCTTCACTCCTTTCCCCCCGTTGTATCGTTTTTTTTGTTTGTTGGTGGGTTGTTTGGGGTTTGGTTAATGCTTTCTCGCTTATCCTTTTTCCTTGGCCAAAGCTTTGGTCCTTTCCCCTCTGGATTTGCCACCACCCGCTTTCTAGTTTGCCCTTCTCTCCCCCCGTTTTTTTGGACTGTCGTTCCACTGTTTTTCCCTATTTGGGTCTAGGAGGCATTACCCCCTTTTTGATGTGGCAACCTTCCCGTGCTTCACCTTATACCCTGTTTGGTCAGGCCGTTCCATTTGGGACCCGCTTTTCCCCCTACGACCGCTGGGTGACCGTTTGAGGTGGGGACAGTGCACAAAAGAGGTCCTGTTTTTTCCTTTTCCCCTGCCATGTTATTTTTTTATTTTTTTCCGGTTTTTTTTTTTTGTTCCCCTTGGGCCTGTCTTCCTTCTTCTTTGTCTTCGTTCTTTGAATTTTTAGAAATAATGTTGGATTTTTTCAACTCCACCCCAGAATTCCTAACTTTCTCTTTTTGCTTCTAGAACTTGTTCTATTTTTTTCTGTTTCTGTTTTTTTTCTTCCCCTCCCGAAATAAAAAAACCGTGTGTGCTTTCTTACGGCCCCCTCACTTCATTGGTGCATCTCTCTTTTTGGTCCCTCCTCGATTTCAATACCTAATAACAGAAGAACCATTTTTTCCTATTTCTTCTGTGTTCACGCTTGCAATTGTTTGTCGTTTTCGCCTTTTTGTTGCTGTTTATGCAAACTTGATTAAACAACGGGGCGTGGTTTGGTCCCATTTTTTTTTCTGGGTAGGTTGTGGTCCCTGTTTTTTTTAACGACTGCTTGCCTCGTGATTTTTAGGTTTTTGCGATCACTCCTGAGGGGGTAATCTGGTGCTTGGTTTTTTTTTTTCTTTTCTGCATTTGGATTGGGTGTTTTTGGTTTTTTTTTCCGATTGGGAGGGGTGGTCCCTCTATTTTTTTTCCTTTTTTTTTGTCGTGTGTTTTGTGGACCTTTGTTTGGATTATCTAGTTTGCTTTTTACGTGGTTTCTTTTTTGTTCCTTTTTTGTTTTTCCAACTTCTCTTTCTTATTTTGTTATTCCGTTTTCTCTCTTTTTTTGGTGCTTTGTTCCCTTGTTGTTGGAACCCCCGCCCTTTTTTGTTTTCTTTCGTCTTCCGTTTTTTTTCCAGGGCTTTTTTTTTTTTGTGTTACTTTTGTGCGTCCTTGTGGCCCCTCCCTCCCCCCTTTTTTTCTGAAATGGAGATTTTTTGTTTCTTCAGAGGGGCGTGTTGTTTGTCTTGTTCAATTGCTGTTCGTTTTTTTCCCCTGCCCAAATCAAAGGAAACCCTAATTTGATGGGCATTGCGTGCTTTTTTTTCTCCCTCTAGTCGTGTTTCTCCGTTACTAAAAAATAAGTGACGTCTCTCTTGTTGGGGTCTTCTTTCTTTGCTTTGCTCTTTGTTTATACTGGCCCCGTGTCTTGGCTTTTTTGGAAGAACAGGCACAACCAACTTCTTCCTTTTTGCATGTTTTCCCCTGTCCCACCCCTGATAGATCAAGGCTTCTCTGTACCCTTTCCCCTTTTTTCGGCTTTTTTTGTTCGCCTTGCGAAAAACACTTTGTTAAAATTTTTTTTCCTCTTCTTTCGGCCTTATTCCATTTTACGGTTTGATGCAGTTTGGGCCCCCCCTGATTAGGCTGTGACTTGCTTCGTTTGTTCCCACTGAAGTTGGGTCGCATTCTCATTTTTTTCTTCCTTTGTTCATTTTCTAGTCTCCCCGTGTCGTTGGACCTTGGTGTTGATTGTTTGTCTGTTCATCTGTATCATATCCCTTACGTCTTTTTTTTTGTCTCTTGTTTTTCTGGTCACTTTTTTTTTTTCGTCTTTTTTTTCCGTGTGTTGTAAAAAAAATCGTTTTCTTCTGGCAAGCCCCTGTCTTCCCCTGAGTGTGCCGGCCGACCCTTTTTTAGCTGTGTGTGGCCAATCAGTTTTTCGCATGACTTTCTTTTTCTTCTTTGTGCTTTTTTTACCCATATTAACCTCCTTCCATTGGTTTCAATCCTGGGCTCAATGGTTTGGGGCTTTTGTTTGTGTTCTTTTTGTTTTGTTGTTACTCTTTGCTGGTTCTTTGCTTTTCTCCCCACACCATACTTCCTTGTTCACCTGTTTTTGGTTCTCCCTCCTTGTGTGTCTGTTTCTTTTCTGGGTCCGGGGTAAAGAGTTCATTAATGTCTACAAAATACTTTTGGGGCTTGGTTTTTTGTCGTCTGTTCTCGTTTTTTTTTTTTTTTTTGGGTGGTTTGTTTTCCTTTTCTCTCTCTTCCCGCCTTGTTCTATGGTGGGGGAAGGTTTTTTAGGTTCGGGGGGGGTTACGTCCCGTTTTGGCCGCTCAACTTATTTTTTTTGGTTTTGTTAGGTGCCCTATTTTTCTTTTGTTGCACGGTCGTTTCGTT
>Ga0179593_1453266_pt1 | contig 24459 bp, 25 predicted proteins | sample CZODoug2_1_08_16_FD_185931 | JGI IMG/M metagenome (GOLD analysis project Ga0179593, IMG submission 185931) | Vadose zone soil fungal communities from Angelo Coast Range Reserve, California, USA - CZODoug2_1_08_16fungal (PacBio error correction) | ecosystem: Environmental > Terrestrial > Soil >... | reverse complement strand
TTCCCCCCCTCCTCTCCTGGCCCCCACGCAGACTTTTTTTTTTCCGTATCATCCCTCGACTACGCAAGGGACAAGAAAGTCGTGTTTCCGCAGCCACCCGGTTCCCTTGCAGGCCGTTGTTTTTTCTGTCCCTGCTCGTGGGTCTTTTTGTATTTTTTCTTTAGCGACAGTCAGCGGGGAGGGCAAAAATTTTCCTGCGGAGCCAACAGGTCTTTCCCCCCACTCGTTTTTTTATTAGCGTTTTTTACACCCCCCCCTTGCTTGTCTTGAACAGGCGGGTGAGAAGGCACGTTCCCTTTCCTTCTTTTCCTTTTTTTTTTTGGATTTGACCCTGCATCCATCCTCCTTCTCCAGATGGCTTTCGTTTTTGAGTATAATGGGTCCCTTCTATCAGATGCGTGAGCAATTTACTAGAACGGGTCTCTGATGTGGGCGGGGGAATTTTCTTCTCTTCGCCTCGTTCGATCTTTTCTCATTTTTGCTCTGCTTAAGCTTTCATCAGATTCTGACCTTGAAGCGGAGAAACTTCTCCTATTTCCTACCGAGTACGCTCCCCTCTTACGTCATCCCTCTCGGGAGACTTTTCTGTCGGGCGTTATGAGTAGGGGCTCATCTAGCAGTGTGAATGGCCCTTTTTAATATCCCCCCTTAATCCTAGCACTCTTTTTTCGCTCCCTCTCTCCCTTTGAAATTCCCTCTCCCCTTGGAGCAGGGATGTCTTTTCTCCGGCGGTTGCCCCCCTTTTAGATTGCTTGACCTTCTCCGGTCCCTTTTCTCTTTTGATCGAAGGTCCCAGCGGAAGTCCGTCAACGAGTAATGTCTTTTCTTTGCCCCCTTTGTCCCCTCCTCGTCGGCGTGCACCTTCCCGATGCAGCGTCAGTCCGTCTACGATGCCCCCTTGATTTCCCTTTTTTGCAGTACCCCCGTTTCGAGTGGCTTTCGCCCTTTTTCGAAGGACCAAGCTGTATTCCCGCTGATCATTGCTTAGAGAGTAAGAACTCTTCGATTTAATGACCCCTCCCTCTTTAAGGGCCTGCATTGCGCTCCCTTCAGCGTTTTTTTCGCGAAATCCTATCAGGGCGCTCCCTTTGACCCTTTAGACTTTTTTTCCGGAATAGAGAATAAGATGTTTTCTCCCTCTTTTTTCCCAAGAATGGCGGGAAGATTTTTGGTTTTAGGTTCTCCAAAGTTTACCCCGGTGTCGATAAAGAAAGACCCCCTGTTCTTCCCTCCACCTAACCGGACGGTACTTTCGCAGCTTTTTCGCCAAAAGACCATTCTTTGGTTATAGCGTGGACCCTAGCCCCTACATCTGGAGTAATAGAGGGTAGTTTTGCACCTCCCTCCGGCCCAGCGCCCTCTTCAGATTCTTCCCCCTCCTCCATCCCCCCGACCTCCCCCCTCCAGCAGGTAAATCCCTCTTTTACCATCCATTTAAGGAGTTTACGTGTAGAGAGAAGAGAACCCCCGGCCTACTTTCCGGAGAGGGTCCCCCTTTTTTTCCCGTCTAACCCTGACTTCTCGCATAGAAGATGGTGCCCCTGATCGTTGCGCGTACTGAACTTCACCCTCCCCTCTCCTCAAAGAGAGCACCGTTCCCAGTCTTCTTCCTACTGGGGACGTCTTCGCTTTCGGCCCTTGATCTTAGCCGCCCTTTTCTTCTCGTGAACCAGTTTTGGTTTCCTAATTTTTTTCCCCCCCTTATTCATTTTGGAAAGCATGGTCGAACTCACTGGTGCCAGTCTTCTTCTTCCCAAACTTTCTTTTTTTTTTGGCCCTTTCCTGACGGGGATGGAGAAGGTCGGTGAGGAAACCCCCCAAGAGTTATTTCTTGATGCCCTCCCCCTTCCTTTGTTTTCTTTTCACAACCTTTTGATCAGCCACTAAAGGTGATTTTTTCACCCCGCATTTTTTTACCTAGGTCCCGTCGAGCTTCAGCCTTCGCGTTCCTTCCCACAATTTCCGAAGAAGCCTCTCGCAAGTTCATCCTTCCCTTTACACTGACGGTTCCATTCCTGCTCTTGCGAAGTGCAGCCTTTCTCTCCATTCCGACTTAGTGCCCGATACCCTTTTTTATTCCGATCCGTACCCTCGTCGCTGCTTGCAGACCCTTTTGTGGATCCTCCCTTCGGTATCCGAGTCCCGCTTTTTTTGCTTTTTTTTGAAGCTCCCTACCACTGTTTAGAGCATCTTGACAATTGTTACCCCCCCCCCCCATTTTGAGCCCCGAATGGATTCTTAGATTTTCCCTCTTCTTTTCTCCCTGGTAGAGCGGCTGTTTCCCTTCCAGTTAATGCCTCAGCTGTTTGATGTCATCCCCTTCATGACGACCAACTTTTTTTTCTCGTCTCTTGTCACCTCCAAGTCCGGACGCTCTGAAGGCTTGCTTTTCCTAGGCATGTGTCTCTCCTTGCGAGTCCTTACTTGCAGCAATTTCGGCCCATTCCCCCCTGCTCAACTAGGTTTTTGTGCTCCTATTTGGATTCTGCTAAACACCCAAGCTCTTGGCCCACTTTTTTTCGATCTGGTGACGCGATCTTGGGGGGGGTTTGATCTCAAAAAGCTCTTTGTTTTTGGTTTGAAGTATTCGCAACTAAAAAAGCTTAAGGTCCCCCCCCCGAGCAACTGATCTTGGGAACTTGTTAATTCTGCTTTAAGGTACTCCCCGTAGCTGTCCCGAATCGTTTCAACAAAACTCAGGCGCCTTCCGCTTAGTCTTTTCTGTTCGCCCATCAACCTTTTTTTTCTTGTCCTGAGAATGAAGGAGCCAGCTTTCCACTTTGGCCCCCAGCCTCGGCATGGGAGACCTTTTTGATCTTCCCCACGATAGCAGCTACTCTCAAAATCCCTCCGAACTCCCATTTTCGGGGTTGAACCCCCCCCAAGATTTGTACTTTTCGCGTACCTGTTCTGGTCGATCAACTCAAAACTCCTTCAACACGCCCCCCTGTGTCACACCCCTGTGAGGTCACGCCCTCTGGCCATCCCTCTTTTTTCCCTGATCTGTATTCCCCCTCCCACCCCCAGCGTTGCGTGGAGGAGATAGCATCCCCTTCCGATCTCTTTAATGATTCGTCCCCGATTGTGATTGATCCCCTTTTTTACTTCCGCCAATTTTCAAACGATGCTCTCTTCCCCTTGGGCCTCCGTGGATTGCACTGTCCCCGTTTCTCGTAGTCTTTTCGATTCTTCCAGGGGCATCTCCCCGATTCATTCCCCACTTCTTTCCATATAAATCCCGTTGTTCTTTTTAAAATCGAAGGTTGGTATTTTTTGTACTTAGGAGCTTCCCCGCTCGATGTCCCACCATACCCACTCAAACCTTCCTCGAGAAAGGCCACTCTCCCCTTTTCAACTTTTGGTTTCCCCCCCCGCTTATAAAAACTAGTGCTCTCCCCAACTCCTCTACAAACCGTTCTCTTACTCCATGACCAATATCAATCAGATCGAACCCATGCTATTGATGACTTCTCTATTGTCCCCCAGAATACTTTACCTCAGTCTAGATAGTAGGCCTTCCCGCGATCTCGTGTTCCTCACCGGCGCCTATCCTGTGCGGAGCTTTGCTTTTCCTTGGGTTGGCCTCGCTGTTCTTTTTTTGCGGCGGCGGCTTTGCCCCTCTATTCTCCCCCTTTGCGCTCCCCTGGTGACCCCTCCTTCGAACTATTTTTCCGCCTGGTCCGTTTTGGTGAACGTTCGTGTTTTCTATAGTCCCCGATTCCTTCCTTTTTGACGTCGTTATTTGGTGAATCGACCTATTCGGGGAATGACCTAACATAGGAACTTTCCGTTAGACGATTAGCCCATGAACCCCCAGCTGTAGAAGGTTCCCGATTTTTTTTTTTCCACGCATTATCTCCACTTTCCCTAGGGCCTTTGCGTTCCCACATCTGCTGACCTCCGCCTGGTTTTCCCCCTGTTCGGTGTTTCCCCTTTTTTTCTCCGTCACCTGGGTCGGTCGACCCCCCCGCGTCCTGCCATCCGTGCGACAACCGTTCGGGTCTCTCTATTGTCGGCTTTCCCAGGAATGGTTCTTGTGGATGTCTCCCTTGAGAGGAGGGAAGCCCCATTCTTTGACCCACAACTACGAGTCGTCGGCTATGAAGCTAGTTTTAGTTCCCCCCAAGGAAGTTTGCTCGAGCCTCTCGTTCGTTATACCCCTTTCCACTGCCCATTCTTTGCCCAGAGTTGACGGCTATTTAATCCTCCCCCAAGAGACGATGATTTAATTTAGTTTCTGTCAACCCGTTGCTTTTCTCGCAGGGGGCGATCCCCCCCCCTTCTAATTTAATATATTGGTCGTTAGAACCCTTTGCTAATTTTGTCCAGCCATTTTCTCCTGCTGCTTCTGAGGCACGGTGCACCCGGAGGCCTGCTTGCAAGCCCTACCCCCTGGTAATTCGTGGCTTATCGCTAGAATCAACGTCTTCCAGGTAGCAGAGACTCTTCCTTACATATCCTCTTTAAGCTAGGATTTCGGAATGTCGTCTCCCCGCCGTGCGTGTCAGTTCCTTCTTTCTGCTTGATAGGTCCCCCCCCCCCCAAACGACCTATGCCAACGGAGAAATGCTTGCCAGGTCCGGCTGACCCTTCTTCTTTTCTTTTTCACGTGATTCAACTTACTCGAATCGTCCAGGCCCCCTGTTTCGATGGGTGGCCTTTCCTTTCAATCTTCCTTAAGAGCGCGTCATTCTTTTCCATTTTCCTCGTCGGTTGCCCATCAAGATGATCTTATGTGACCTTTACGTCGGTTTGCCCCTTTTTCCTCCCCAGCTAGATACCTCCTTTTCAGCCCTTGATCGCTCCAGATTTCCCTGATCGCCACGAGGTTCTCCTTCCAACTGAAACTCCCACCTGTTTAGGTCTGTTTTACTTGAAGCCTTCATCCCACCTTTCTACAACGGAGGATTGATGTCTCCTCTCCCCCTTAATTCCTCGTACTAAGAACCAGGTGACGCTCCGAAGATAGGCCCCCCTTAGCGTCACCGCTTTTTGTTCCCCCTGGCGCTTTTTTACCAAAAGGGGGTTTTCCCCCAAAAGGCCGCCTATAAAATTCTTCATCCTATTCCTCTTCTGAGCCCCTTTTCGCCCTCTCAAGCTCAATTGGACGGAGTTTCCCGTCTTTCGTCCCCCCTTACTTTTCTTTTCCCGACATCCTGGTGCTTTGAAGGTTTTCCGGGCTGTTCGTGCTCGGTTTGCTGTTCCACCGAGCTGGTTTTCTGCCCCCCCCTCTCTATTTCCCGTTTGTTTTTCTTTGATCGTTCCTGCATCCGTCATCCCAAGAACCGCGTCCCTTCCCCTCCCGCCGTCTCCCCAAACTTTTGTCTCTGTCTTTTTTCCCCGCCCCGTCTGAGGAACTAAGAACATTTTTTTGCCCCTTGAGCTCCTCTTGTGGCTCCTTGTAGCGGGCTGGCTGGCTCTGATGAAGTCTTTGGTCCCCATTTTCCTCCAGGGTCGCCCCGTCCTGCGTCACCACGCTCCTGTTAAAGATCTTCCGTTCACCCCCCCCCCTTCTTTTTCTCGCGGTACTTCCTTTTGTTTCTACCGCCGAATCCGCCCCTCCGCTTTTCTCGGTCATTTCCATGCAGCCCAATAAGATGTTGTTTGAGTTGTCCTTTCGATCTTCCAGTCTGAGCACTTTCCATCTAACGATTCCGAATTTCTTGTAATTGTGTGCTTTTTTGTACCGCAGGCCTAGCCAACTTCCTCATCCTTTGAATTTGTTACTCCTGATTTCAATGGAAGCCAAGAGATTCCTGGAAGATTTCGTTCCTCCCTCTCCATTCTTTTTGACCGAAGGGATTCTTCCCCCTCTCCTGATCCTCCTCCCCCCATTCTTTGTCAGGACTTGAGAAGGGCTTTTTTGTTTTCATCTGTTCCTGTTTTGCGATCACGTTTCTTCCCCGGAAATCTTCACCTTCTTCGTGTGTTCTCCTGCCTTCCTTACCCTTGCGCCCTCCCCGATCCTCCTTGTCTGAACCGATGGAGAGCCTCCTTGGGTGACTTTTTTTATGTGGAATATTACTTTTTAAAGTGTCCTTCTAGAGTTCCCCCCTTCCCCTTCTGACTACTTATATAAGTAGTAATGCCTTTTTTAGTGGCTGTTTCATGACTATGCCCCCCCCATGCGGGTCAATTCTTCCTCTTCGTACCTTGGTAAGGAAAAGGTATTCCTCGATTAGTCTTTGCATCATCCGCAAGACACTCCCAAGTCCGTTAGGTCTACCCAGATCGAGTCCTTTCAAGGTCACCCCGCGAGAGTTTCCTACTTCCCGTTTCTATTCCCAAAGAAAAAACATAATTTCCCTACTTACTGGCACGAAGAACCATTTTATTTGAGCTATGGCCCTAAGCTTGCTATCCCAAATTGATTCGCTAATTGACTTTCTTTTTTTACCTCCCTGGTCGCCTTATCGGCGAATTTTGTTTTATTAACAGAAAAAATGTCCCTTCCCTTTATCAAATGTCTTATTCTCCGAAACTTTGGAACATTTTCCGAGTATAGGTCACGAGCTTTCTTTTTATGGACGGAAATCATTATTACTGTCTCCTCCCGATACACCTTTCTAATACGATGGGGCCAATTGTCGGATTTTCCTCTCCCCCTGTCCCAGGACCAGTCCCTCTCATGAGACTTCCAAATTTCTGCTTCCTTCGATTTCCGGTTTGCTCCTCGTCCCAGCCCCCAAGAAGTTCGTCCCCCGCGGACCCCCCTTAGCTGAGTGTTGGCAAATCTTTGTCCATGATGTTTCTTCTTACGATGTGTCCATGATTTTCCGCCTCCGTGTTTTCCACACCTTGACGTATTCCCCCCGCTTCTCCTCCAGTCTGAGGCTCCAAAAATTTTTTGTTCTCAACGTACTCTCTTTTAACGCTACTTCTCACCTGCGTCGAGGAAACTTTTGGGGTTGCCGGCCGACCCTATTCCGATTTCTGGTTTTTACGTTTCCCTGACTTCTAAATTATTTTTTTTCTTCCCAACACTGGGGGTATTCCCCCTCTTTTTTATCAGGTTTTTCTTTGTGTCTAAGCCACTGAGGCTTCTTTGCGTTAGAGACTTTTTATGACCACCCCCAAAGAGCTAACACGGGCCCCCCCGTTAACGCACCGGCCATTGTCCCGCGCGACTGTAGATTTTTCTTCGTCGTACCTTCTCCGGACAAGTCCGCCTCCGGTTTAGAAAGGGGTGAATTTACCATCCCCCCCTTCGACCTTACTGCCTGATTTTCTCTTGGACCTGAGATTCTGATCTATCCGCAGCCTAGATGCTTCTTCCTTGCAAGTAGCCAGAGTCTTAGAAGTATCATTAACTTTTCGAAGAAGTACTTTACTGTCCAACGTTTCTTGCATTGCCTTCTTCAGGAACGTGAGACCTGCCCAGCTCTTGCGCTACACACGAAGTTTTAGCCTTTTTGAAGCTTTTTCATGGCATTTTTATTTCTATCTTCCTCAATGGAATTCTATGAGTCAATGGATTTGCTAATTCTCTAGCCACCCAATGGAAACGTCCGTCCTTCTTTCATTTTTTTTTTTCCCTTCCCCCCACCGGACCCCATCATCTCATGGTGCATTAGTTTCGTTGCATGGCCGCCCCGGTTGATGTCGGGGTCGCGTCACTACGTTACCGGATAGTCACCCCGGGATACGCCACGATATTGGGAATATCCTATTTTTTGGGTGAGTAATTTTACCACCATTTTCTTTTACTCTTTTTTCCTCTACCAAGGTTTTTTGTTGAGAGTGCCCACAGTACTTCTGGGTTAGGTAGAAACCGCAGTCTTGGCAATTTGAGGGCCCCCTCTTTGGTAGGCGTCTTCCTTTGTTTTATACGCCTGTTAGAATTGCGAAATCTGGTCTTTCCGCCCCAAAAATTTCCCCCCGTGGTTGCTAAGCATCCAGCCGGCGTCGCGGCAGTTCGATCCCCCGAGCGCCGCTGTTACCTGGTTAGGACGTTCTGGAGCCTTCCCCGCAGACCTCCGATTCCTATTGTCAGGTCTTCCAGATCCAGAACTCTTAGTCCCTTTAGCACTCTTCCTAAATCCCTGAGGTTTATCCTTTTTGGTCACCCTTTACCCGCGCCATGTCCTGACTAAGTGAAAAAGACTAGAGTTGACGAGATCCTTTCATCCCCGAGATTGGTCTTTAGTCTTATGATCCAATTGGTTGACTCGCCCATTAGACGACGCTCGCCCATTTTCCCACAGTCCCCCTATTTCTTTATATCGGTGCGCCCAGTCCCCTTCTCCTCTACTCTCTTTCTTCCCATTGGGTTTGCTCCCCTGGCCTGGCCGAAGTTCATCTTGTCCCCCCATCATGTCTGACTTTTCAGGCCCCACTTCTAGAAAAAGAGTTTTGTAGTTCAAGGTCTTCAAAAGGTGTGAGGTCATCATCCGACGTTCCGGGCCCTGTCGGGAGAGTTTTCGTGACTTGGACAAGGATAGGTTTAGCCCAGAGCCCCTTTTCTCACCCGAGACCATTAGAAATCCACCAATCCTTTTCCTAACTTTTGTACCTTTTTCTAAGTCCATCTCTCTTGGTCCCCTACCTGTCTACCGTCTCTTCCTCAAAAACCACCCTTTCGCAGTTCATGAGTTTCAGGTATACGCCTCCGTAACGCAGCTGCGTGCTTCGTGTGGTGTTTTTTTTTCGTATAATAATGGAGACACCCTCCCCCCTGATACTGAGTTTGGGTTTCCTCATGCCCATAGTACTCGGAGGTTTTCCCCCGCTACGTCGAAACTCGCACGATCCTTCTAACTTAAAGTTATGCCCTCACTCTTTTTTTTCGGCTCTCTCTTTGTTTTCTTGAGTCTATCCTGGAACGCCTTCCTGACGCCGTAACTTCTTTTCCTTCCCGTTTGGTAACCCCCCCCCCCGCGTATTTGACAGCAGAACCCGGCAAATGGTAATTTTGCTTCTGTGCGAAATCCTCTTGCTGGTGGACGAGTGCCTTCTTCCCCCCCCCCTATAGCCCGGCTAATTTCTATGATGTGCGAGCTCCCCATGCCTCGTCCCTTTTTCCTCAAGTACAGGTGACCGTACTATTGAGGGTGATGGTATACTCCCATTTACGCTTCCGCTTCATTTTTTGAACCCCGTGTTGGTCGACAAGAAAACCTCCTTAGCAGACATACTTCGCCCCCCGCTTTCGTTATAACCGTCCTATTTCATTGTAGCCCCCCTCCCCCACCCCCGGACTCACCCAGCCTCTGGTTTTTCTTTCCCCTGAATTTGATGCCCCCCCGTAGCTTCACCCAAGAGGGTTTAGGTGTTCCATGAAGTAGGCTTCGCCTGTAAGTTTGTGGCCACCGCTTCCTTCGTCTCTCCCTCGCGTTCGTCAGTGAACTGGGCATCCCTGATCCTATCCCCCCGTCCTGCTTACGGTTAGGTGCTTAACAGTCCACTCCGGAACTGTTCCCGACCCCTCCGGCGAAAGACTCCCATAATCGCCCCTTACCACTCCAGGACTGTGGTCTGGAAGCCCAAGTACAGATCTAGTGCCTCAGAACCTTTTAACAGCTCAGTCCTGACTGACCCGGTCTTAATCCTGGTGACTTCGGATGCCCCGTTCTCCTTCACCCCTCCCTTCCTGCGACGTTTTTCTATCAAAGTAGATCAACGTTCTTTCCGCATAGACCTGTTTCCTCCGGTTGATTCTCTGCGCCGTGCAGGAACATCTTGCATCGAAAAACGACCTCTTCTTCCGTTTCCCGTTTTCGCTCCTCATTCAACCCCCATGCGTTTCAGCGTACCACAAGCTCCCCCCCCGGAATTCTTACCCCGCGGAGCTCGATCTTTTCTCGCCTGACGGCTTGCTGTCCCTTCGCACTTTTCTACGCGTTTGGCCGTCCCTGACGCTCTCCGAAGTAAGGCCCCTGGCTTTGTTTACTCAGGGCCCCCCTTTTTGATAGCCTGACTCATTTTTTTTCGGTTTATAGACATTAAACGCCCCCCCTCCCGTGTGCTCCTCCAGTTTATGCATTCCGGATTTAAAAGCTTTTATCTTTAGGAACACCCTTTCCTCCCCCTGGCCGCTTTTGTTTTACAATTATCAGCCCACGGCTCGGGATGCATTTCCCTGCTCCCCCGCCATTAAGTTCCCGACGGCTTTTTCCCATTCGTACCTGATCGTCCCTCGCGTGGTTATCCCTTTGGGTCCTTCCTATCGCAACTTGGATGTCCCCCGCGGCGAGGTCATCTCCCCCCATCCCTCCTTTTAGATACATCCTCCCTCCTTCCCTTCTCCAACTAGTTTTCTTCATTCGACGTGGCGGACCGGACGGTTATTCTACTTAGTGGCCCTTTTAGTTCGGTGGATCGATTAATGATGCCCCTTTTTCTATATCTCCTCTTCCCCCCCTTGTTGGGATGAGGATTCATTCCATCCCTTCCGTTTTTCGTTGGAACATACACGCAGCTCGGTAAACGGCCCTATCAGACTCACCCTCTCTCTCTGGCCTTCGGTTCTAACTGAACTCTTTTCCCCTAGCCCCTCTCTTCTTTTCGACCAGGGTGGCGTTAGCGTGGTTCTTTTCCCAAGGAAGCCCCCTTGGGCAAAAGCCAATTTACGCTACCCAAAGCAACCCCCTTCAGGACTTCCACTGGTGTAACGTTTTCTATGCAGTTTCTCCCAAAGTCTATTCCGGATCCCCAGATCCCAGAACCAGAAAGCCTCTTGCTCGGAATTACATCCCCCCCCCCCCTAATGACCCCCCGAGGGACCATGTGGGATCTCCCTCTGAGTCGTTATCTCCGTCTATAACGTCCCGTTGATCTTAATGTGTTTTGGTTTTTTAACTCTCGTAGCACGCCTATCTACTAAGGATAGATGATGGGACCCGCCCCTATTCCCCTTGTTAGACCACTCTCGCGCTTTTTTCATCCGTTTGAAAGGCCTCGTCCCTAACAGCTCTGACCTTAGGTGGATCTCCGATCCGTTGCATGCCCTCAGAGAAGTTTCTTTGATTGCTCGTCGGGGCTCCTTTTTGTCTGTCTAACCTGTAAGCGCCCGCTCCACGGCCACATCTTCCGTTTTTTTCATTGTCCTTCTTCGCTCCCCCTTTATGCGGATGCAAAGATTCATTTTATTTTGCCTTTTTAGTCGATTCCTTTTTTCCCTGAGACCACTTCGCCGCCAAATGTGGATTTTTTTAGTGTCAAGTTCTGATGACGGGCTCTCCAGCCCCGTCCTGCATTGATCTGATTTTTTATTCGACGCGTAACGACCTTGAGCTTCCCCAGCTTCGTAAGTCCCTTTTCGTGACCGTCGGCTCCGTTACGGCTCTGAGCCAGGTTTTTTCCCCAGAATGAGGCTTTCAGCCTGACTTACTGACGCGAGTGTTCTACTTATTATAGGTCCACCCCCCTCCAAACGCCACCCAGCACCCCTGCCCCTTTTAAGTAGACACCATAGCAGGGCTCGGATAAGTGGTCTTTCGATGACTCCGACCCCGATCCCCAAATATCTGCCATTTCGTTATTCCTCCTCCCAGTCCTATTTGAGTTGCCGAGGCCCGACCGAGTTGATGGTGCGAAGAGTTTGGGGCATTCCACCCTTAACAAACCCTCCCGTACCTCCCCACCGGATAAAATCCGAATAACCCTTTCTCAGGACACGGATCAGACTGTGAGGGGACTGCCCAGCACGTTGAATGAGGTCGCTTTTTGGAGCGTGAAGACTAACCTCCTAGCATAGCTGTTAACCGACGCTGAACCTTCTTTTTCCGAGTTCCCCTTGAGAAGGTCCAAAGCTTCGAGTTCCCTGAACCCATCCTCATGATTCTCCCCCTTCTGTCTCTACGCCACTCCCCCCTGTTTTTTAAGGTCCCCGAGCCGTCTTTTCCCTGTCAACCCTTTGCCCTTTGCGGTCTCTTCTACCTCTGGTTCTTCCCACTGATCGGCCCATCCCAGTGCCCCCCCCACAATCGTCCACCTCTCTTCCCGCTTACAGTATTAGCCGAAACCGGGCGTACGTACAGATGCCTCATCCGGATCCATGCCGGTATAGTTCCCCCGCTTTGTTGGCCGGACACACTCGAGTTGCCAAGAATTCCTTGGCCCGTATGTTCTCCTGCGAGTACCCCCCCAAGGTGGTCGCCTTCTTGGACCAGGGGTTTGATAGTTCCTTTTGAGCACAGGTGCTTGGACTCTCCATTGCTCTGTCCCATCTCACAAAAGGCGAGATCAACCGGTAGTCCTGGCAAGCAACTCCTTTTTTATTTTTCCGCGTCTTGTGCTTGTTACGATTCTCTTCCACACGCATTTCACTCCCCTCCTTTGCCTGTGTCGGACCCTTTACCTTCCCATTTTGAAAAAGTAATAAATCCTGTCCCTCCCCGAAGTTCTACACCCTCCCCTTTAGATCCTCGGTTCGTTCCTATCCGGAATGGGATATTCAGAAAGAGACCTCCACTCCCCCCCAGTAGAATATACTTCCCCCTCGATTACGATCTTATAGCGGTTCAACCCGAGTAGGATTGATGAGACCAAGACCTTTTTTCAGGTCATTGTGTGGTACACTCCGCCTAACGCAGGTCGGAACGATCGCTTCCATGCTTCTTTTATGAGCGTTCAAATCATACCGTCACATGTACACCCGAGTAGCAAGAATCCTCAGGCGTCCCAACCCAGGTCACTTTAGAAGGCTCATATACACGACGCCTCTTCGCTTGTTCTCTTTTTTTTCTTTCCTCGTTGTGTCTGCGGGCGCTGTGTTTCCCCCCTTCCTCGGTGGGTTCCTCTTCGGCTTTTCCAAGTGATGACATACCTCTTCGCTCGTGGCACCCCCCCCAACTCTTTGATCTCCTTCTCTCCCTCCCCTTTGAGAGAGATCACAGTTCTTTTTTCTTTTGCGTTTTCGACATCCTAGCGCCACCCGGAGAACCCTTGGGACCCGTCCGCTACATCGCCTTCACCTCTTTAACCCTTTCACACGGTCCTCCCAAATTTTCTCCCATCTTCTTTTGTATTCACCAGGGATCCCGAGCGGCGTCAGGTGGCCCCTTGCGCAGAGCCTGCATGATTTTTTCCCAACTAACGAATTATTGGAAGCGTAGCTAAAGCATCCCAGAGACCATCAGCTTTCCATTGTACTCTCGCTCCATGAGGTTCCAGGGGACACCCCCCATGATTTGACCTGTAATGCCCGCTCCAGTGGCAGACCCAGCGCACCGTCCCTGGTTTGAACTCGATTATTCTGGATCTCCCTGCGAGCATTAGGCTGCCTTTTCCCGGGTACCACGATTTGCCGTGTATAGTTCGAAGCCCCTCGTCGATAGGCTCCTGTAGGAATTCAGTCCGACCCTGCATCTAGCTGGATGGATTGACTTGTGGGTTTCCTTGGTACGTCTCAAAGTTATTATGGCCCCCGGCCAGGCGCCGTGTTTTTGCTTTCGATGCTACTTTCTCCCCAAGTCTGGGGCGACTAGAATCCAAGAGAACAGCTCTTCGCAGACCTAAAGAGTCGTGAGGGAAAACTCCTACAGAGTTTTCGCGCAGAGCGGTATTGGCCGAGGGCATCTGCAGAGGAGAGCAGCTCACGACCTTTTCCTTCTGAAGTTCCAGGTGCTACGGCCCCATGAGAAACCCCCAATGCCCATAGTTTTCAGCCTCAATGTAGCCGTCACAGGAACCTGCGTGAACTAGCGGGCCTTATTCGTCCCAACCCGTCTCCAAGTTCTCACTTTTTTAAGGTTCTCCTAGAAGTGACGGGAATCCTTGCGTGGCTGCTAAGTTGGTATGCCGCAACTAACTCCGATGGCGGTTGCTCGGTGTGCCCCTAGTTTAGGTGCGTTCTTGCTCCCTTTGGATACCCCCTTCAGCCCACTCTTCCTCCCCAAATCCCCCTGACAAAGAGGTAAGAAGACCCCTAGTTAGCTCTGGTGCGGGAAACTTTTCGTGTAATTTTCTCTGATACGGGATCACTGGCCTTCATGACTTTCGAATGCGTTGATGGGCGGCCCGCAATCGGCCTTGTGGGGCCTTTCCTAACGCTGATACTTGAGCAAGCGCCCCCCGCTTAAGCCTCTCCGTCTATGGCCCACAGACGACGGGACCGAACGACCTACAGTACCCCCTCTCACCGGTTGCCACGGGGAGCCGTCCAACCAGGCGAAGCCGAGGACCGTGCCTCGGAGTTGGGTCTTGGGACCACGGCTTTCGTGCGGAAAGGAATTTGTACTAACGCAGTTTTTGCGATCCGAAGTTTGTGAGTTCCTTTTCGGTCGTAAATCCACCCAAGCGTTCGCCGATAAATCAAGATAGCACCAACCGGTCGTCACGGACCCCTTCGGCAGCCTCGTCTTGACCCTCGACGCGTCGTGGGGCCCCCCTCTGCATGCGCCATGTCGCGCCCAAAAAACGGCGCAGTTTCTTCTAATCGAAGCTGGTCCCAAGGACCCGGGTTCGTGGAGGGTTGCTACCCTCCAGTCCCGCACAGAGCGTTTTTCTTAGGATCCGACACGAACCCCTTTAGGCTCCGCATTGATTTCCGCCTCCGAGCCTGTGTTTTAACTCGCGACTTTCCCCCTTTCGCGGTACTGACGCGCTGCTGATTGTCGTGCCCTCCAAGGCATACACATCCCGTTACCGGCACAAGCCTCGGGACATGCCAGTGCAGCTGTTTTTGGCACGGGGTCCCATCCTTGATCGAGCCTTGCCGGGGCAGGAAATAGCTCTCTCAACGGCCGCAGGAGCAGCCTGGCATGAAGTCCCGCTTAGCGCATTCTTACGGTCCTCTCCAAGTCGCCCCCTCTGCCGATTTTCTCTGGAGCGTTCGCTTTCACCCTGGATCCATGTACAACACGCAGCGCCCAGACGTGCCCTAAGTGTGCTTGCACTGATGCCTTGCTAGGCTCCCCCCCTTAGAGAGCATGCGGGAGCGGTTCAAGTGTTCGATCGGCCTCTGTGAATCTGAACGAGATACGTCGGCCAGGGAAAGTGAGGCATCGGATGGCCCGATTAGGTTGCCTCGTGCACTCCACATTCAGATCACCGAGTTTATAAGTTCTCTTCCCAAGTTCTGCCTAGGCTTCCTCCAACTTCGTCAGAAGAAAAACCTCCCGTCCAGTTCGAGGAGGTTTGCCCCAGTTTTTCCCCTTTCCCCCATATCCCGGGAGTCTGTGCGAATCGAATCCCTCCTCGAAGTAAGACCCAGACAGGGTGTTCTTCAACGGACGAATCTGGAAAACCAGGCGTTTTTTTACGCCGAGGGTGTGACAGGACCAACCAAACACCTTCGACACCCGAGGGAGGCTTGTGACCCTTTCCCCTTTACCCCTCAGGCCCCGACAGTATCTTCGTCTCCTCACCTCAGCACGCCGCGCCAACAGTTCCCTCCAGCTTTGTACCGCACTTATATATATTTCTTTCTTTTCGTCGACACTTCCATCGAACTATCAAAATTGTTCTCTCTCCCCGACGTGGGTTGCCAGGACAGCTAAGTATTCTGTGAGACGCGGATGTACGTCCCTTTTCGTGTGTGATTCTCCGGATGGCATAAATCCCTCTCCTTGTTGTTTGATCTCTTTCGGAGTCCCTTTTCCGCATCCGCTCGTTTGGAAAAGACTGGACGTACAGCCCCGTCGTCCCGAAGTCGGCACCCTCACGTCTTGACACTCCTGCCGAAACACTTGTGCCCTGTATCCTCGATGCTGCTGATGTCGAGCCGGGCTGTATTCTTCGTTTTCTTGAAGAAGTCAGGAGGTTTGATTGGGGCACCTACCCAGTTGTTTCCCCCTGAGAAGGCAAACGGCTTTCCCACGCCCTTAAGAGACTTTGATCCTCGTTTCTGTACGGCGTGGTTGAGAGTCGGAGAAATCTCGCCGTTCTGCCGGAGAATAACAAACTTAGAAGATGTGGCTCCTCCATTTCTCCTCGGTGGACGAATTCATAGCAAGACATTTGACACGAGAAAGGAGAAGCAAATGCGTTCTTTAAGTTTTTTTTTTTAGCCCCCGAGAGGGTTTCCTCCTCCCTTCTGGGCAAATTAGCCCCTCGCCGAGGAAGCAGATTTACTGACCACATTTTTATGCTTGAGCACGCCCCCCCGGTCCTGAAATCCCTGATGTCTTGATCCCGCACCCTGCGAGCATGTGCAGATACGGACGGGTCCGTCTTTTTCTGTAGAACTTCTTGGCTTGTTTCAGGTTTGTCATCCAGGTACGCACAACAGAACCTCCCCCCCCTTAACCTCTTCAGATTCGGGTTAACGACCTGCCCCTTGCTCGCCCATGTTAAGACTTGCTGCCAGCCTCTTTCGTCTCCGGGCTGGAGTGCCTTTGAGCGAGAGATTGTAATCAGCAAGGTTTTGTTGCTAGACGGTCGCCGCTCGTCCCTAATCTGAAATCTTTCCTGCAGGCTGTTGATAGCGATGAGTGCTTCATGAAGTCGGCCGATAGTCATTCCAGGAGTAGGACGGCGTAGCATCTTCAAGCAAGCACCATAAAACTTTAGGCCCGCCTCGATGCTTGAGAAGACCCCTCTCGGTAGTAAATAGCTTGTCCCACTCCACCCACCTCTCATGTAAACGATGCTTAGTAAGATACGTCGCCGACCCCCTCTGCGATCTGTGCTTGCTGGATACACAACAGATCGTTGAGGCCTACCACGTCGACGCGTGGGCCGGGAAAGTGCTAGAATTCCTACCCAGCGCTTTTTTCTCCAACATGTTTTCCCGCACACGTCCACCACCGGAACTAGCTTGAGTCACGCTCCAGGTCCAGGATTTTTCTTGGTTGGGCACATGACAAGAAATTATACGATCAGCGCCAGGAAGCAATGCCCTGTAAGTGGCCCTCGCCCGAGCTTTTTCAGGCAAAGCACGTCTGCCCACGTTCCCTTGTGGGGTTGAGTGAGGGCCGAAGGACCCTCATGCGTTAAAGATCTTTCCCGCCCCTTTCAGGCCGCTTTCGGTCTCCCTCGAGAAAAGGAAAGAGTCACGACCCAGCTACTTGCGCCGCGGTGGAAGCCTCACCTCGTTCCTTCGCGGAGTTTCCCCGAAGCAGGTGCACACTTGCTCCGTTCATACCGCGCACTCCCCTCTCCCCAACTTTAAAATAAGAGACGGACACACGAGAAGCAAAACGCGTAGTCCCAGGAGCGAAAAGGCTACTCGTAAGCACGGTACGGAATCCTCGCACCGCGACTGACTTAGTTTTGGAAAAGTCCAAGTGGTTCTGCCCACGATAGACTGACGCCGCACCCTGACCTGCTCGTTTCACTACGTTTCTCCAAAGAGAGTGGTGAGAAATTCGCATCGCAACGATCACCGGTTTTTCCTTTAGGTTCGAGCCCCCAACACCACAAACCCTGCTTCTTCTACCGCGAAGTAGCACCCCTCTTGACACGGGGGTTGCTAAGAATCCCCCGGCGTGGATGGCCAGCGAAACCGTCCCATTCCGTTTACCCCCCCCCACTTTTCGCAGTTCCGACACCTCTCCAAACCTAGATGCCAAACATCTCCCGTCAACACCGTGTGAGATATCAAAGAGGAGCCGGTAGCCCGAGCTCTCCGTAAACCCATGATCTTGACAATTACAGAGCATCCTGGGAGAAAGGCGCCACCCCCCAATTCAAAAAGTCCGTTCTGCCACCTACATGACTCTTGACGCCCCGTGGGCGCGGCAAGTAAGGATAGACTAGGGGACGGACGTCCCCGATTCCAAGAGTACCTTTCATAGTAGAGCCCATTAATGACCGAAAGAGTCCTGGGCCGGGTCTTGTCCGATCGGCTACGTACAAACATGGCCTACGCCTGATTACCTCGGTGGCCCCCACCCCGATGCAAACAGAAGGGAACGGAATGATCTGGTATTTTAGTTTTTATTTACGAATGCCCATCGCAGCGAGCCCAGGCCTAGACCCTTCCGCGAGAATGGTCTGAGAAGATGGCAGAGAACCGCGAACTACCCACCAGGGACCAGCTTCCACTCTTCCCTGGGATTGACTATTCAAAACAATAAGCGCTATTTCACGTGTGTGTATGGCGAATCTGTAGCCGCGGGCGGCGGAATCGGTCAGAGAAGGGACACCATACGAGACAACACAGCTAATCAAGGGTTCTTCCTTTCCGTACGGCGTCCGGTGATGACGAGGAACCAAAGAAAAGAGATGTTGTTTCCTCATGAGTGTGACCAAGGTATCTTGCCGGGGTATGAGAGTACAAAGAGAGTGGGGTACGCGGGTGAGCCCTAGGACCATCAACAATTTCTATACTTCCCCCCTCGTCTCAGTCCCGATCCGATACCTCCCTGCTCAACCCCATTTTTCGGTTGGATAACTTTTAGGACGTTACAGCCCCCGACCCCAGCGCATTTCGAAATCGGACAGAAGCCCCAAGAAGAGGACCCCCTGATCCGGTTTCTGTCTTAGGAGAAGTCACAAGGGAGACAGACATCCGTGGACATGGTGCGAGGGCCCCCCCCCACTGACCCCAGCGTCCCCACCAACAGCGGTCCTCACTTGATTACTTGACGACTCGCTTCCACGGAAATTCTTAACCCTATACACGAGGACCCCGCTTCGAAATCGTCTTCAGAACTTAACGGCGGCTTCTCTGGTTCACCACCGTTCCGAGACCCCCCCCCGGTTGCAAGACAGGCCCAGCCCCCCAACCAGAATCAAGCCGCGGTGAATGAATGCACCGGCTCCTGCACAGAGGAGATTCTCCCTTCCTCGAAGCATGGATTGAGTTACTTTCGAGCACCCTGCTGATCTTTTGTACGATAATCATTTAGGAATTTAGAAAAAGTTGACTCTCTGAGAGGATGTATTAATTGGTTCCCCCCCCTTTCCTTCTGCAGTTAAATGATGAACCGGATAGTTCTTTTTGAATCTCCACTGTATGACTTTTTTTTTGGGGGGTGAGAGAAAGTATGACAGAGCCCAAAACCTCTCCCTCAGCAGAAGACAACAAGTATTTGTGTACCGACTCCCAAAAGGTTTCCGCAGTTGTGGCTCTGTATTGTCGAGAGACCACGTTCTTGGGACCCCCCCCGATGGGACTTCCCCCGAACCCGAACTCCGACGCAGGCACGCCCACCCCCCAGGGACCTACTATGGCCGGTTTCTCAAAACAGACCCTCCAACCTCCATCAACCCCCCCCCCCCGTCAGGACAATAAACCCCAAGTTTTTGTAACTACATGCCAGTAAGTCTGTCTAACCATGTGTGAACTCTCTCCACCTTGCTCTGACTTCTTCTGTCCAAAACGGACGACCTTAGTTCCTTGAAAGTCCGCTAGATTATAGGTTTACGAGCTTGATATCCCGCCCCGGGCCCCCCGCTTCCCTGGCGAAGACCCCCCCCGCTGACGACGTTTTGGATCGATGCGTGTATGAGTTTTTCACACTTCTCACGGATGTCTAGCTCGCCCTGATCCATCCCTCCATTTTTTCACGACAAACTCGGTCGCCAAGAGAGACGAGCCCTTGATTACCTCACGACTTGCTGGTACAGGGGTGCCGGGGAAAAGTTTTCAGTTGGGTGTTTCCTTTTTCCCTGAAGACCCTCCACGTGAGGAAAGCTTGTTCAGGTCCCCACCCATGTACATTCTCCCTCAAGGAGTGGGTCCCCCAGTTCCCCCCGACCCCGCGAACCTATCCACCTGGGTGGCAGAGAGCTTGCCTGCCCCTCTCCTCCTCAGCCCCCAGGTGAACCCCCGCCACCCTCGCGGTCCTCGAGAAGCGTGCATGAAGCGCGGAGCCCTCTGGTAAAGGACTAATACCCCCACGAGCCCCCCCCCTCTGATTCCGGGAGTGGTCACACGAACGGAAACTAGGACGTGCACCCCTCAAGGAAACCCCCCACCCAGTACCATGGTTGTCCTATAACAGTCTCTCTAGTGCCTTGTGGCCTTATACTCCCTTTGCTTTCTCTTTAGAAAATGGGTCTTTTCAGAATCACAAGGTTTTTTTTGGAATGGGTTACCCTCAGGCAACCTTATTAGAAAAAAGTTATGGATAAAACAGGCAGTCCCCCTTCCCCCAGATTGCAATCCAGTTGAAGAGGTTTTTTGTTCCCTCCATCCTTGACTCCCCAGCCTCTTATCTACCCACGAATGGTTATCCCTAATTCGTCCCCTTCCCTCATCCGTTTTTTTCTGTTTGTTTTTTGAACAAGATTCAGGGACCTAAGATCCCGAGTTCCTCATATCTCCCTCCAAGTCTCGAAGCCATTTCCCCTTTTCCTGCATGCGAGCAATATCAGTCCCCTCAAGATTCCGCCTTCCTAAGTTGGCCCTTCCTCGTCGTCCTTTTGCAGACCCCCCTCTGACCGATGTTTCTTGCAATTTACCAAATTCCCCCCACTTAGATCACCTCCCCCCCGAATTTCACTGCCCGGACATCTTTTCAAGATGGGACCGTTTTTCTCCGGACAATTAGATTTTTTCCCGCCAATCAAAACAATTAAATTGGAGTTGTTTTTCTAGGTCAAACGCTAGCTACACCTGTTCCACTCGAGATTCACCACCAGAGGATGGACCAGCTTTTCCTACGGTTTCGACAGCCATTTCCCTTCAGGCAATGAGCACCCCCCCCTAGACAATGTCCCGAAGTTAGGGAAGGTTTTCCGATTCCTGCCCTTCCTCCCATAGTAATCAGAGCAGCCCTTCCACAGTCGATTATGAAACTTTCTCGAGTATCCATTAGAGTTCTCATCAGTATCCTTTTCTTTACCGCCAAGACCTCTTTTTTCCCTTGGCCTGGGCTGTCTAAAGCTCCTTCTTTACTTCAGGCATGGGGCTCCCCTTATCCTAACTGGTGACAAACTCTGCCTCGGGCGGCATAAGACTTCCCCGCAAACCTTTCCTATCTCTTTTTGCCCCCCGCTTTAGGGCTTACCTTCCCCCCCAGACTTTAGCCGAAGGGCCAACCTCCCCTCTTTCCTGGGAGCCTTTTTTTTTTGTGTTTGTATTCGTTCCCTTTCACCACGAGTTCCTTTCGGATTACCTCCCCCTTTGCATAACCCCCTTTCCTCTTTCGCAGTCCGACTCGCGTTTTCAAAGTTTTACCTCTCTTTTTACACCGGTCTAGGCGTCCTCCCTTCTGGGGGATGTGCGTGTGTAACAAATTTCATTACAATCCACCGCGTACCATGCGTATCTATACTTCCTCTCTGCCGACAGAGAACATCCCCCTCCGCATCTAATTCCCCCCCTTCCACCCTTCAGTCCTCTTGATTGACCCCCTTCTGAGTTTTTCCTCCCTTTCCCTTTGTGATTTAGACGGATATTTAACAGTTTCTTTCTGTCTTTCCCCCAGTCTCCCCATAATTACTACCTTTCCCTTAATAATTCCTTCTTTTTTTCCTCCAGAGCTGTTTTTCGAATCCCGCCCCTTTTCCCCCCCCTTCCTTCCTTTAGGTCCAGCAGCAGCGACCACGATCGGTTCTTTAGTTCACCAGACAAGTTCCTTCCCCTAATCAGCCTTCCCTTTTTTCCCCAAATTCTCTTCCCCCCGATTTGTCTTTGAGATCCTTTCTGGCCTTTTATAGTGAGGATCATTTCCGATGATTTTTCCCCCAATGACAGCCCCCTTCCCCCCCCCCCCCCCTCTTTTTTTTCCCCCATACCCCTGTTCAGCCTAGACGTTGAGCACTAGCTTCTCTCTTCCCTTAAGTTCTGGAGACATCCCCTCCTCCCCGTACTTTTTTATGTTCTTCTCCAACTTCCCACCCATACTAGAAATTCAGTTGTCGGTCCATTTTTGAATTAACCGGCTTCCCTCGTTTCGATTTTCCCTCCGAACAGGCGAAAGTTAGGGTGCCTTTGGTCGCGTATCACTATCCGACCTTCGAGGATAGCTTTCTCCTGAAATGAGTCACCTTTTTTTCAGAAGTACAGATTTCCTCAGCAAAGGAAAGGTTCACCAACTTGTTGCTTTTCCCCCCTGACTTTAATTTTCCCCCCAGCTGATCCGCTTCCTTCTTGAAGTGCACAGCAATGGCTTCTGTAGTCGGACCTTGGAGAGTTTGAATGTAAGGCACTCTCCCCCCTGATCCCGGTCCATGCCCGCTTCGGGTTTTCAGCTCATGCCTTAGAATTTCTTTGTCATCAAAGTGATTCATTAAGGTTTTGCCCCATGACGATGCCTACTTTTCGGAGTGTTTCTTTAGAAGCTACCGTAGCAGGAAGTTGGTTTTTTTTTCGATACGGGATTCCTCCTTTTCATCTGGTCACGCCTTGCCATTTCCCTTGTTGCTTGATACCGAGTTCGGCCTTGGCGCCCTTTTTTCACATCTGTTTAATCTTCCCCCGCTCGGACTCTTGAAAAGGTAGTCTCGAGTCATGGGCTTTTGCCTTTCGAACCTTACCCCCCTACCTGATCGATCGATGAATCTGATAGAATATTCGCAGATCTCCCTTGCGAAAACGCACCACCCGTAATGTTTAATGCCGAATCAAGCCTCGTCTTGTTTGAAGCCGCCGCTGGCGGATTGCAGTTGTTTCCCCCAGTCTGGCGTGTTCCTCGGACGTTCTGTTATCGCCCGTGCGACGCTATGGCGGCGAAGCGATGTTTGGTTCGCTCCCCTGTTTAAACTCTTCACTCCCCCTTTACGGACCCTAGAACCTTTCCCGAGGCCCGTCAGCAGTGGATGTGAATACGCCCCGTCCATTAAGGGTCTATCTCTCCTTTTCCCTCCTATAACCAGATAATTCTCCCTAACGCAGCACGGACTAGTGCCGCGCGAAGGCAAATCCTCCGATCATGCGCCCTGCATCCAACAGAAAGTTGAATTGTCCCGGTGTTCTCTCCAGCGAACCGACTTCGGCACCAGCGGACCCGGCGCCTGCTGCGCCTTTGGAAATTTCTAGGGACGGCGTGGCTGCTCTTGCACGCCGCTTCCCTCCTCACTTTTTCCCAAAAACCGCGAGCGCTTCCGAACATTTTCTGTCGCCCTGGTTTTTTTTTTGGAGACTTCGACGGACCGCCTCCTCAGTCCCATGTCGAACCTTTTGGTTTTTGATTTAGTCATTACTGAGGTCAGCAGTCTATGGTTCAAGCGTCAGTTAAAGTTATGATTAGTACAACATGGGGTATCGCAAGTTGGTCCTGCCAGGTGGCCTCGGGCTCCCTCAGCGGATCGGCGCCGGACTTCGGCCACCTCAGACGTCGCCAAAAGGTTACTTTTTTCCCAGCACGCCTTGGACGAACCCAGTGCGGGTTGAGGAATCATTATAACCACTTGACCTCAGCGCCGCTTGGGTCAGTCACGGGACCTTCTCCTCCACTTCTGCACCCATGCAGCATATGCTCGGATTCGGGCCCAGATCCGATCCGAGGACTTAATGAGATGGGCTTCGCGGAAGAGGCCATACGAATAGTAGCTGAAGATGACATGCTTTTGGGCGCGCCGCTTGGACATCTTTCTGCTGTCGCTACCCGTTACTTGCGCGCATCCGAGGTGGCAACAGTTTATAAACCTCATTTTTTGCGCAGACTCGCTCCTGTGTCTTGGTAACTGAAGGCGATCCGATGTAGAGACTGGAATCTCTCACTTCAGCTCACGGACACGATTCACCTAGGATGAGAATAAGCGGAATTAGGACGATGCTTTCTTGTTTCTGGGGAGCTTCTCCTGTGAGCGTAGACCGCCTTGAGGTCCAAGAGACAGGTCGACAGCCGGGGTTCCGCATCTGCAAAGTCCAATTCGAGTGATTCTATTTGTGTTTCCTTTCCCCCAATGTTTTGTTTAGATCTACACCACCTGGTATGGGTAGTCTTTAACCCAAAATTCCCCCCGCGTCTTCTCCCAAGTGTGTTCCTGCCGTCCGAGCCCCTGCCCCCTTAGCAGAGGCCCACCTTCCCCCCCCTCCCTCCCCAACAACACGTTGGTTCTTTTCTCCGAGGCGTTAGTAGCAGCCTGGAAGAGAATGGTAATTTTCTTGTTTTTATGTTTTGCAGGAGCTTCCTGAGATCCGTTTCAGGCTTACCCACGCTCGATAACCCCAATCGCCTTAGGCCCCCCCCTTCGACCGTTTCCGATTCTGGTTTCTTTGTGGGCCACCCCTCCTTTAACGTACCAGGATGACGACTCTCCAAAAAACGCCTCCGGTTTTCCATCTCGACGGACGCCGTCTTTTCATTAGCTGATTCCGCTGTTTTTCTTTCTTCCCTCAGAAGCTAGCGCCTCTTCCCTCGTAGCTATCCTCGGCCTTCCACTTCCCCTTCTGCTCTTATTTTGTCTTTTAGCCATTTTTCCTTTCGAAAGCTTAAATTGACAAGTTTTCGCTTTTTCATCCCTCTTGAGGGATTTTCATCGAACTAATTCCCTAGATTAGTTCCCTATTCCAAGGAGTTGCTAAAATTTGCCCAAGTGTCCCTCCTAGATTTCTGTGATGAGATGGATCCAAGAAGAACGGAGCGTTGTCCTTCCCTTCATTATCCCCGACGTCCCACCGATCAAAGTCCAACCCCAACGGTTCCTATCAACCCAGTTTTGTTCCTCAGCCTAACTGAG
>Ga0179593_1444777_pt1 | contig 24460 bp, 28 predicted proteins | sample CZODoug2_1_08_16_FD_185931 | JGI IMG/M metagenome (GOLD analysis project Ga0179593, IMG submission 185931) | Vadose zone soil fungal communities from Angelo Coast Range Reserve, California, USA - CZODoug2_1_08_16fungal (PacBio error correction) | ecosystem: Environmental > Terrestrial > Soil >... | reverse complement strand
GTCGTTACCTTTTTCTCCCTCATGAAGGACGATTTCCCTGTCCCCCCCCCACCACAAATACTTTAATTTCTGATCGGATCTTCTTTCCCCTACTAAAAGTGTTGTTTCCCTCTGTTTATCCGGTCTGATTGTTTAATTTGTTTCTCTTTCTTAAACTTCCGTCCCACTGAAGAAGAACTAGCAGAGGCGAGAGCTCCCCCAACATCAGTGTGCTTTTTTCTTCTCCTGTTTCCATTTTGATGTCCATCTCGCTTTCTTTCCCTGTATGGTCTCTTTTCCCTTCCTAATTTTTTTTTCCTCTCTGTCCCCAACCAGTCAGCTCTTCTTTCTGGCCGACCGTCACCCCTCAGTAGAGACAAGAAAATTCTTTTTTTCTTTCTGAGACATTTCCTCCTCTTTCTCCCGCTTACCACCCCCCCCTCATTTGCTTTCGAGAAGTCTCTCCCTCTGCATAACCCTGCAAATGACATGACGCTCTTTTTTTTTGCGACCTGCCTCCCTCCATGCTTTTTCGCCCAGCGGAGTATGTCTTTGTAGAGACCCGAGTAATTCCCCCTTTGTCTTGACAAGCCTCTTTTTTCCAATCCGTTTTTCTGATGCGTCGCTAGCGCAACCCCAGCTTCTCTTGTATTCGTAGTTATCCACACAGATTAGATGACCTCTCCATTTCTATCTATTCTCTTAACTCTCCCTTCCAAAAAGCCTTTTGATTCTATATGTTCTTTCCCCCCAGACCCCACTTTTTACCCCCTCATTCCCCCCTAGTGTTATGTCGCTGTGTGCTTAAGATGGCTAGAAACAGCAACTTTCTCCCGTAGGTCTAGTCTTTATGTCTGTCCTTTTCCAGACCCCCCCCTCCTAGACCGATTTAGTTCTATGAATTCGTCTCTTCTTCGGCTGGACAAGAAGAGATTTTCTGCGGATTGATCCCTCTTGAATTTTTTCTGACTAGGCTTGTGCTTTATGCGGCTCACCCTTTTCTGACTCCGCAGACAATGTTCATCCCCCTAGACACATTTTCTTCTGTCGCCTTCTTCAAATGGTTTTCTTCCTTTCAAGAAGTTTGTTGTCACGCCTGAGTTTCTGAAAGTTCCTCCTTCTTGGCGACATCCTTCCTTTGCGCTCGCCTTCTTCCTTCGCGTCTTGTTTGCCCTTTCCCTTTTCCCGCCAAATTGCTATTATCGCTCTTTTAAAGATCTTTTTCGGTCGTTCCTTTTCTTACTTTTAGACTGGTCCTGTCCCCTTCTACGTTCTCCAAGCACTTCCTTTCCTTTTTAAATTCAATCCTTCGGCAAAAGGCTAAATCGAATCTTTTTTCAACGTGTTTTTTGTCTCCCTCCCCGTTCTGCTTTCTCTTTCGAATTACTTTCAGCCCCCCTCCCGTTCCCCTGGCATGTCGCAAGGTGGTCCCAAGATGTCCTGGATACGGGAGAGTTAAAGCTTTTTTCTCGGAGTACTTTCTCCTCTGTATTGCTCTCTTCCAGTTCTTAGACTATCCAGGTCCTCCCCCCACTTTTCTCAACTCAAGTAACTTTCGTTTTTTCCTCGAGGGTGCAACATTTGTTTCCAGTCTACTATGTTTTCAGCTCAATGCCTTTTGATCTCTCTCTTTTTCCTTATTATTCCGGCCAATCTTTTTTGTCACACTTCTATCACTCCAGGCCCTGGCTTCTTATATCTTTTTTCCGTTTATCTTCGAGAGAACTCTTTTTCCTTACCCAGAATGGTCCCTCCCGCGATAAATTTTTTTAACTATTTCAACAGCTGTACATGTCCGTTTTTTCTCCCCCTTGCTGCCCCTTTCCTTCTTCTCCTCTTACCAAAACGATGTCGCGCTCGCACCAACGGCAACCCTTTAGCCCCGCGATTTTTTTCTCGGCACGTATTTCTTTACCCGCAGCCCTCTCCCTTTTCTTGCCTTCTCTTTCAGGCTCAGAGGCGGAGGTCCTTTTTGAACCGTTTCGCTTTTTTTGGTTTGATTTCCACTGTCCAAGTTATGACGATAATTTTTTCCGCCACCTGAGACTTCCCTCTTAAAAATGCAACGCCTAAGGTGCCTTTTTTTCTTCTCAGGAAATCTCGCTGATCCCCTGTTTGACGCGTCTTTCTTCACCTCTGCTTTTTAATTGATAGGGAGGTGTTCTCCTGAAAAGAAGTCCCGTCCCCCCTTGCCTGCTTCAGCACAAATCGTCTTGACTTTCTCTTTGCCACGCCCTGCTGCAACTCTTTCGACCCCTGCGTTACGGGTGGTCCTCCTGGCATTCCCCTCCCCCCTCAGCCTCTTTTTTCAGTTTACGAGGGTTTTTTTCCTTTTCGTTACATTGTCTGAGCTTTCTGTACGACCGTTCCTTTCTTTTTAGCGCCCCCAGCTCGAGATCGCATTTGTTTGGCCCCCTCCTGCCTTATTCCTCTCTTCCTTCCCTCACTTTACTCCCCACCCTATGAGGTTTTTTCGGTCTATCTCCTGGCGATATTTTCGCTCGTCTTCACCCAGTGGCGCTTTTTAAAATGATTCGTCCTCCCTCCCCCTTATACCTCCTTTTTTGGGGTTTTTTTCTTTTTTTCTTTCTCTCTGTTAGTGCACCCTTTCCCTGCGCGACCGGGTTTTTTCCCCGTAGAAAACCTAGACTTCCCTTGTTGATTTGCGACTTTATGAGTTTGACATTTTTTCCTCTTTCCTGTCTGTGCGTCTTCTCATCTAGTCTCCCCTAGAATTCTTTTCTTCCCTTTTTAAACCACCCCCCAAACTTTTTTTCCCCCCTTCTCCACTTTTGGTCTCTACTCCCGAACTGGTTTTCCTCCCGGCTCGCCCTCTTTTGATTTCCTGAACCGTCTAGCTCCCTCACCACCCTCCCTCCTCGACTTTTCTTGATTACAGTTGCCCATATGTCGCTAAGGCTTTCGCAGAGGTGCCGCCCCTTGTTCGTCCGGCCGTTACGCTTTGCTTGAAAGTAAATTTTAAAGGATTTTCCCGTTTCTTTCCTCTCTCCCTTTCCCTCCCTTATAGAATTTGCGCTCGCTCCACCCTTTCCGCGCGATTTCAGGTCTGATCCAGCCTTTTTCATCTCTATCTGCTTTTTTGCTTGGATTCGACCTGCTCCCTCCTTGCGGACCCCCCCCTGACATAACTTTCTTTTTTGACCCCTTAGCAGATCCCCTTTCCGGGAGTTTTGAAACCTGTTAGATGACCTCCTCATCCTTGTCTTTGTTAAGAATAAGACTCCGCCATTCTGCGATTCAACTTCCATAAGTTTTTTTTTCACAACGTTGCTTCTGTTTCCTTTTTTCTGAGCCTGCGAATCTGGGATCAGGCTTTAATGCCGTTGTTTCCCGGTTGCACCCTTCTACGTCCCTAAGCGGTGCTCTTTTAGCTTTCCGAGACCTATTTTCTCTTGTCGATCCCTTAGTGAATCAGTCTCCCACGACCCCCCCCCTCTGATGTCCTACTTCCCATCTGTTGGGTTGCCAACTTCTAAGGCGAGTCACGATCTTATTTTCTCTGGTCTTTCGTGACCCCCCCCTTTTTCCTCTCAGAGTGCCACAAAGTGAATTTCCTTCTCACCTCTTCCATGCTCTTTCTTTAGATCGAGTCCCGATTGCTCTCTTCCCTGCCCTTGATCTCTTTTAAGAAGTATGAGTTTTTTTTCTCCCCCTTCCCCTTGCCTTCCTTCTTCCTTCGTGAGTTTTTTTTCCTTTACGAAAATTTTTGTAGTCGGCAAAATGTTTCTCTTTTATTTCCAGTCAGTGCCAGACCTTAATCTGGTGGCTCTTTAAACCCCCCTTTTTTAGACCACCTAACTTATGTAGCCTTTTAGACTTGGTAAGTTGGCCATCGTTTTTTTTAAAGGTCCCTCTTCCTATAACACTCTGGAGCCTCTTTAGCTTCTCCCTCTACCCTAGGACGAGCCTCTCCGTCTTTCCTCGAAGATACTAGTAAACAGATCTCCTCGTCCCTTAACTTGATTTACTTTGTGTAGCCCCCCGTCTTTAAAAATCCCCTTTCCCCCTCCCTAAGAAGTGCCTTCTGACCGATACCCCTGCCCTGACTAGTCACATTTAGAAGTCGTTCGCTTCCTTAGATGGCGTTTTCTTAAACAAATCCCTTGCTATCAGCATCCTCCTCGCCCTTTGAAAGCCCCAAGTATTCGGTGCTCCTTTTCCACCCAGATTTTTCGTGCAAGGCCATCCCTCCCTTCTAAGTGTGCAAGGATCCCGAAAATTATTGTTTAGAGCTGATCCTCCCTCTGGAGAGTCCTCATCTTTCCTGCCCCCCTTATTTTCGCGGTTCCCTCTCTCCTCGCAATATCCCACAGCGCACTACCGATAATGAAGGTGGCGAACTTCACCTTTCCTCTCATGTATCTTCCTCCCAACCCCTTTTTTCGAGACCCCTTTCTCTTGAAGACCGATGCGAACTTCTTATCCTATTTCAATCGGGGAATCTTGACCCTGACCCCAAACTCAAGGTCTCTGTTTTGAGAGACTTTCTTCCTCCCATACTGAGAGAGCATCCCCCTTCCCCTTTCATCTACCATGGTGGTCTTTTTTTCCTCAAATCTCTATTTCCAAGGAAGAGGTACCAAGACGTCAGAGGTATTCTGAGAACCCTCCCATGAGAGGTAATAGCTTTTTTCCACTTTCCCAACGGTCTCGCTTTCTCCTTTTGTAGGTTAGCCTCTTGAGATACTCTCCTGGCTCCTGGAACCCCCCTGTCAGATAGTCGAAGATTATGCTCCGTTGTACCCCCCCCGACTTTCCTTATTTCGTTCATCCCCTTCTCTCGACTTCCCGTTCAAGCTTCTCTCTCTTGAGGGTTTTAACCGCCTTACGCCATTCTTTCGAGATTCTAGCCACGTCTTCAGTCGTCACCAGCACGCCTTTCGTAGATCCGTTTGCCCTCCCAAATGCTTCCAGGGTTTTATCTCGCGCAAGTTTTTTTGTTAGTACTTGTTTTGAAATTTTCCCACACAAATCCTTCCAACCGGGTTATCTTTTCTTCCCCATCCTTTTTTTTTCTTTTCTGTCTACCGCATCTTTGGTTTCAAGACTTTCTGTTTGACAAAAATGCCGTGACCCGCTACACGCTTCGCGCTTCGCCAGCCTCCCCCCCCCTATTGTGAGCGCCCGTCGAACTGCACTTGGATTCCTTATCACGCTTTGGTCCACATTCACTGGTCCTTTCAGATTTCCACTTTTTCTTCCGCAGCATTTCTTCTTTTACAAACTCAGCGATTAGCTTAAGTGTCCCTACTCAGTAGAGCTCCCATTAGTTCTATTGTTCCTGCAAGTTCCATCTTCTTCCCCTATCGACTTTCCACATTTCATTTTCCCCTGAGACGACGAAGTCCTCCCCCCCCAATTCTAGCAATTCCCTCTTGTTCCTTGAAAGCTGTCCCATAAGACAGTTTTTCTTCCCCTCAGTCTCTTTTCCCCCCTTCTTCGCCCTTGGTAGAGGACTTTCCTTTTTTATGCAAATTCCTGTCCCCCATCCTTTGGATACCCCTTTAGGTGTTGGGCGAGCCTTCTTCATATGATTTTCTGATCCCTTTTCCTTCTAACTTTGATTTCAGGTCCCCACTCCTTCCTTCCTTATCCATCCTTTCTCCTAGCAGTGAAGAACCCCCCTTTTGATATAGAAAAATTCTTTTAATTCCATCTTCTGTTCTCCTATTCCGTAGAAGCCTGTCTTAATACGTCCTTTTATATGGGGACAGAATTCCTCTCTATGAGAGTCCTCCTTTTTCTCCACTTCTTTCTCTTTCTCTAGTTCCCTCCCCTCCACTTTAGAGTCCACAAAATGTGCGAGCAGAGATCCGAGAGGCACTTGCCGGTAATTTAGCCAGGTCGTTCCATCCGGAGACTTACATATTGCCCCGATCGGAGGTGATCCCCCACAATTGGTCGGCCTTTCCTTCCCTCTCCTCGACTCCTTGAGCACAAACTCGACCTCTGACTGGTAGTCTTCTCTGCTTCAGTAAAATTGGGTTCTAAGTACCGAGTCAATGGCCATTTTCTTCAATGAGAGTCCCCCCCCTTCCCTTGCCGTTCTCTCTCTTGGTTTTCCTTCGGTAGAAGCCCGGTCCCTCAGTATTACGGTATTTAACTTCGTAGTCTTTTTTTTTTCCTTAGGATACTTTTTTTTCATTTGATCTTCTTTGTTCCCTCCTTTTTTTAAGGTCGGGGATTCTCAGCGTTTCCTTTATGAATTCCCATTTCGCTGAATCAAAGAGTTGGCTGCAACGAACCCCATTAGAGCCCCTTGCTTTTAGTTGCCCCCCTTCTTTAACTGCCACCTTCTAAGTTATATTTTAAAGGTTTCGTACCTTCTCCTTGAATGTTCATGGATTTCTTTTCTCCCCTCTATGCCCGGAAACTGTCCTCCCTCCTTCTTCCTGAGGAGACTCTTCTTCATGGTCTAATCTTAACCCTTCTTTGCGTTTCTACTTTGACCTCCCATCGTTCATCTTAGACCAAGACTACTTGGTCCTCTTCATTCGATCTGTGAAATAGTGGCCTTTTCCTCTGAATTCCCCTAAATTTTCCGCCCCTCTTCGTCCTCCAGAGCGCCTGGAAAAGTGTTACCCTTCCTCCCACGCCTTTTTTTTCCTTTTTGAGCCCCTCCCCTTTTACCGTTACGCGTCATTTACCTTCTCCATCGGTTCGTTTTCACACGGCACTTTAACTCCCTTCCTGTAGATTGAGCCTTTTCTCTAACCCCCTCCCCCCTCTTGCCCAGACCTTTACCCCACTCTTCTAGATCTTAAAATTCACCCCCTGGAGAAAAGAGATTAGTTTCATTCCCACTGTATTAGTTTCCCACTCCAATAGTTTTCGTTCTTCTTCCTCCAAGACATCGGATTCTCTTTTATCCTCCTGATTTGCAGAACGTATTTGTTACCCATTTCAATCTTCTTCAAGGTTAGGGTTTTTGGAACTTTCTCTTTGACGTTCCTCTCTTACTCTAAGGGGTCTTTGGATCTTCTAGCTTTGTTCACCCCCGTGTTTAGGAACCTTTTTTTTCGTTTTGCGAACTTCCGGTTTACTCCTCAGGGAGCTTGGTTTTTTCCTATCATTGACGTTAGAATAATTTTCTTGTATACCTCGTCCCCCAAATCCCTTCGTCCCTTTTTTTTCCGTTGCCCCTTCCCCAGGTTGCAACTGCTCGATGAGATAATTTTTTTGCCTGACCTCCACATTTCTCTTAAAGGTCCTTTCTCTTCGGGGGTTTCTGCTTTCCTTCTTTTTTTGAGTAAGCCCAATATGCGCGGATCCCTTTTTTTTTAATAGCGCCAACTTGGCGCGAGATCATTCCCCTTGTTCCCCCCCATAGCTCTATCAGTTTTCTTCTGCCTCCCCCTGGTACTGCTCAATAGCTCTTCCGGTTCATACTCCCCGTTTCTTTTCTCCTCGCGGCAGGGATTTCACTTTCTGGTGTCTCCCTCCCCCCCCCCCTTATCTCTTTTTATTTTTGTTGCATCTTTTCTTTTTTTCCCCAGACTGCTTGACCTTTTCTCTTTTTTTTGTTCCCTTTTCGTTCCCCCCTCCCTTCTATCCCGATGCCGCGTCTCTTTTGCTATTTTGAGCTGTCTTCCTTCCCCTCCAATCGCTTTTCAGGTTGAGATAGGCGGATTTGTTTTTTCCCCCTTCACGATTTGTTTTTTTTTTTTTGATTATCCGTAACCTCTCCGCGCTCGCAGCTGGAGGGTCCGATTCCGCACCTTCTTCGAGACACCTAGCGCCTGCGCCTTGACGCGATTGAGTTTTTTTTGGAATAAGTCTGTCTTTTGTTTTTAATGATTCTTTTCTTTCTCCTTTTTTCTTATGATGTGGCCGCTTCATGTTCCCCTCACAGTTAGCGGAGGCGCAAGCCGTCGATAGCGAATTCGTGTACTCTTCTACGTCTTTCCTTTTATTTCTCAAAATTTATCTCCTCCTTTTGACGTTAGCCCCCCGACTTTTTCTCCCAAGTTTAGAGCTTGACTAGAACGTCGATTTTTCCCCACATGACAGTTTCTCTTCCTTTGGATTAGAATTACCAATAGACTGTATGCAAACAAGCCTCTTCTCAGCACGCCTCATTTGTTCTTGGCATACCTCCCTGGAGCCACGGAAATATGGTGGTTTTCCCTGACATAGATTGCGAACCGTTTCTGGCGAGCGAGAGTTTTGTTCCCAGATGTCTTGACTTTATGGATACAATTTTCTCACTGTACGGTCCCTCCCCTAGGTTCCAGAGCGATTGTTTTTTATCGCGACCCCCATCTTATCGAGATTCACTGCGATCCTCTTTCGAGCTTTCCCGTTTCTTCAAAACATGTTCCCCTCCCCACATTCTTTCTTCCTCCTGAATCTTCCGTTCACACCGAGATCTGCGTTTTCCCAGAGCTAGAATTTATGAGACTAATTCCTTCCTTTACCACCCCCAGCCCACAGACTTCTCTCCCCTTCGCTCCCCCTTTCTTTCTTTTAATTTTTCATATAGGCGGCGCTCTCGAGTAAATTTGTTCGTGCTGGACCCTCCGGCTCTCCAGTACTGAGTCTCCATTTGTGGAATGAGTTTCCATATTTTAGTTCCTCTCAGTTTCCCCTATGTCAGGGCTAATCAACGGGACGCCCTTTACTCTCCCCTCTAACTTTTCTTTCATCCGGTTTCGTTCAGCAACAAAAGTTTTCAACATAACCCTTTCGCTTCTCCATTGACTAAGGTTCCGTTGGATGCCTCTGTGATACCCTTGTCCGGATACATTCCCTTCAATTAGAAGCTGATCTTTGACGAACGCGTCAGACTAAACTCCATACTTCATGAGACCATCCCAACACCTTTTCCCTTCTCCTAGAAAACCCCTATACTCTTAAGGACCACCTTTACCTCTCTCCCTCGACATTTTTCGTTCACCGCACCCCTCCCCGTTAGATGTCGTTCCTCCCTAGTCGCGGGTTAATGATGGCGGAACCCTCCCTCCGACCCTGTCACATGTCTCCTTAAGCCTTTCTTTTCTCCTTTTTTGAAAACGTTTGAAATCCCAGACGTTCCCTATTCAAGCTCTGATTATTTTTGCGCAGAACTAGCTGATTTTCCTCAATCCCTCCTCTCATTCTCTTTTTTTTGAGGGTTACTTTCAATAGTGGCTAGGCCCTCGCCCAGTCCTGGTCTGTCTTTTTTGATTAAGTTCCATCTTAGCTACCCCCCTGCTACCTCCCGTATCGTTCTTTGACCATTGGCCTTTTTCGAACCCTCTCCCTCTTTTTCCTTCGCCGCACGTAAACTGTGAGGCCTTCCCATTCCCCCGAAGGTAAAGGATTAACTGACTTCAGCTTTTTGCCTCGCCCTACAAGGTTCACCTCCCTCATCCATTGGATCATCCTCTGGGGCCTCTGTCGCGCGCACAGGTCTAGTGAGTCCCAACCAGGCTTGCCCTTCCTAATTTAGTACTCGGACCTCGTTTCCCTGAAAGACGCGCGTTCTTCTTCTTCCTCCTTTTCGGATTCGTCTCTCCATGATCAGATTGTATGTTTTTCTTCTCCTTTAGTCGATCTCCTTCTTCCTCTCCCTCCCTTTTTTAACGGACAAGTTAGATTTTCCCTCTATTTTAGGAAATGTCGTCATTTCCATCTTCATTTTATTTCAGATAGGAGTGACGTGATTGAAGTCGAGCTAGGAGTTTTTTTGTGTTGGACCTTTTTCCTCTGCCCTCTCTTTTCCTTTAGGCAATACCTCTCGAAAGACCAATGTTCCCTTGATAGGCGCGACTTAGATATTGGATTCCCTTTCCTAGTCTCCCCTCATTTACGTCTAGAATTAAGATATTGTAAATTTCCCCCCCACACCCCTCCAGTTCCCCCCCTCTTTTTTTCCTATTTTTTCTCGTTGTTTTTCAGGAGATACTCCTTCTTCCTATGGTTCACACTTTTTATTGGTGTTGTTGCTTTTCAACCCCTCCTTTGACTTACTAAAGATTCTTTCAGTTTCTCTTTCCTCCTCACCCCCTTTTTTTTTTTTAGTTCTATCTTAGACCGAGGCTCCTTTTCCTCCTTCAGTTCTGTCCTCGTCAAGAAATTTTATATTGAATGAGTTCGTCTCTCCGTTTCACAAGAATGATCAGGCTCGGCCTCGGCTGTCCTTCCATAACCTTACTCGTTAACGCCAATTCCTTCCTTGTCTGTATAAGTTACGAGCCAGAGGATAACGCGTTTTAGTTTTTTGCTTTTGAGCACGCTCCAACTCCTTTTTTTAGCCACCCCCCTTTGCTTAGTTGGCTATCCGAACCGGCGTTTATCGACCTCTGTAGTTCCCTCGACGTCGTGTCTTGGGAGAGTTTTCTTCAAGCTTCTGTTGACCCTTTGGCTCCACTTTTTAGGTAAGATATGAGATTTGACCATCCCTCCCCCTTTCTATTCTTGTTATTTTTGTAGCTTACATTCCTTCCCCATCCTTCCTAATCAGTCTTGAGCTAATTCCCACCCCTCCCTTTCTTTTGTATAGCCCACCTCCTAGTTGTTTGCGTACTTTTTCCCTCCTCAGGACTGCTTCCTGACTCTTATGAGGTTGGGAATCCGTTGGCTTGCTGATCAGTCGGGCAGAGTACATTTCGCTCTCTTTCCCCCCTGTTAGAGCGCGCGATTCTTCTTTCTATCGGAGGAGAGGAACTCGACTCCAATGGCGGTGGTTGGATTCCCTCCTCTCCACATGCTTTCTTTCAGGTTCCCAAAGGGTCTTTTTTCCTGTACTCCGTCCCCTTTTCCCCCTCTTCCTCATGATGCTTAGACCTAAACTGTTTTCCAGTCGGTAGGATTGTGTTCCTCATTTGCCAACAAAGCCTCCCTTCTTTTTCAGAACCGCCTCTTCTTTTCTTGTTCGCATTATCCTCCCTTCCTTTTCTTTTAGAGTAGTCTTGATACGTGGGGGTCTCGGCAAGAGTAAGGTTTTGGTGCGCTGTCGGGATCGGGGTTAGGCCTCCCTGCCTTTGGATTTTTTCTCCCTAGTTGGACCTTTCTCATTATTGACCGTGATCCCCCCTCCCTTTTTTTCCATAACTCCCCTTTCTCAACTGCCCGATTTTCTTTTGAAAAAAAGGTCTCCCGGTCTCGCTTGCTCTTTATTGATACCCTGTAACAGTTAACTCCTCCCTTTCTCCTTTTTTCGCACGGCGACTACTTCAAGCTTCTCATTTTCTTTCCTTTCCCCCGATCTCTTTTTTTTTTATAATTGGTTTCTTGGTCTTAACCTCCCCCCCCCCCCAGATTTCCGTTTATAGAAGAATTCCTCCCCACCATGGTCGAAAGGACGTACTGACTTTCTTTTCCTTCAATTCGTGGTTTTTACCCCTTCCCCCTTTTGTTCTTGAGCCCCTCTTCCCGACTCTTCTTGAACTCAGATTAGCTTTGACTTTGAAACCATTTGCCTTCCTCCTCCCATGGGTTTTTATGTGAGTGCCAGTCTTTGCTCTCTTTTATGAACTCCCTCCTTCTCGGTCGCGAAAAAGACTACAGCTGTCCCCATTAGTTACTTGTCTCTTGGCAGCCCTGTTTGTCCCACCTGTTTCCTTTTTTAGGAACTATTATCCCTCCAATTGCAACATGGTCTTCTTTTCGTGCTCTGGTCAACTATTTCTTTTTCTACCTAGGGAGTTTCTGTTCGGATCTCTTTCTTTTCGTATGTTTCACTTCTTTTCCTCTTTGAATTCTTTGAGACCGTCCCCCTCCTCTTCCCGGTATGGTTGGTGAAGAATCGCAGTTAGAACAATTTACTTCTTTTTTTTTTGATATACCAACCGAAGAAACCAACTGTGGTTTCTTTTTTTTTTTCGTACTTTCACATTCTTTCTTTCGTTCGCCCCCCTCCTCCACGAGTTTGGATCCGTCTTTTTTAATTTAAGGACCATAGCTTTCCTCCCGGGAATTTCACTCTACCGCGTTTCAATTCGGCTGGCTTTTCCCCTCTTTCCTTTCCCCCTCTTAAAGGACTGAAGCCTCCTTTTTTATATTTTCCATTTTGGAAGGCGTGCCCCTGACCCTGGGTCTCAGGATGGCCGTTCTTTTTTTTTTCTCTTTTGCCGTGTCGTCGTGATAGTTTTGTTTTTTTTTTTTTTAAAACCCTTAAGTGCCTGCTTAACAGAACCCTCGCACAATATCGGCTCGCTTAGAATAGTAGATAGTCCCCTTCTTGTACAACCCCTTTTTTTCTTGTTCCTCTCCTTAGTGTGTTTTCTGTTCTCTTTGTTTGTGTCTCAATCACTAACGGAGAAGGGGCCTATGTCAGACTGATCTCGAGGAACTACTTTTTTAGTTTTTTTTTTCCCTTCTGAGAAGTTCCTCGTTTGACTCTCTCCTTCTACCCCAACGCCACTTTAGAGTTCCCACTACTTTGCCAGTCGAAACTCGGACGACCTTTAGATCTCCCCCCTTTAGTTTTTTGTTTTTTTTCTTTTTCTTTTTTGTGGTTGGTTTTTTTTGGGTTTGGTGGGCTTTGCCCGTGGTGTTTCCCCTTGGTGTTTTTGTTTTTTTTTTTTTTTTTTTTTTCCTGTTTGTTCCCTTTTTGGCCAGCACCCGGGGTTTTACGTTCGACCACCACCTGTTGGAATTTTTTTCTCCCTTCTGTGTTCTTCCTTTGTTTTTTTTAACAAAATTTCATCTTGCTCTTCCTTAGTGTTATTCCCCGAAAGATCGACAGATCGCCGTTTCGGCTTCTTTTTGAGAGCTCCACATTTTTCGCGCCGCGCTTCTTCTCTCTTCTTTCTGTCTTTCTTGGTTTCTCCTGCCCAAACATGACATTGGCCCATTTTCTCTCTCGTCGGAACACACCAGCCCTCGCTGCAAGCCTTCCATACTAGGTTGGCTCCTATGATCATCCAACCGAACTCCCCCCCTTCTCCCCTTCCCCAAGGAAACCTGTGTTTTTCCCCCCCCCCGCACCTTTTCCCTCGGTTCTTCCCCCGCTGTCTGAAACGAGCGTTCTTTGACGGTCCTCTTCGCCCCGTGACAAATTTCCCTCCCCGGGCTTCTTTCTCTCGATACCGCGATTTTTCTGTATCCGATCCGTCGTCGTTGCGAGAGAAAAACCTCTTCCGACACCCTTCGGATAGAATTTCCCTTTCTCAACGCCTCACTCCTTCCGTCCATCTTCGCCTCGTTCTCGCGCTCTTCCGTACGGACCACCACGATTTCCCGCCTCGCAGCGAACCCCCCCCCCTTCCCTTTCGACCGCGCTGTCCCCCTTTTTGACGGTCCCTTCCCTTTTGTAACGTTTTTCCGGCGTCCCTTTTCCCTTTGCCTATTTCTTTTATTCCTTGCAGGGCGACAGAAGGCTGGGCGCTTTTCAAGTGTGTCCGCGTTAGTCTTTTCCCTTCATTTTTTCCCCCAGAAACCCCGTTCCCCCCCCCAATTTTTTGACAAGTGGATTTTCCCTTGCTTTTGGATAAAGCGCCTCTGCTAATTCATCCTTTTCTTTCTCGGGCGCCCCCTGTTCTTTGTCATCCCCCCCACCGATTCCTCTATTCGCATCTTCCTCCCTTCGTTTTCAGCCGACGTAAGGGACCCCGCTAGAATAGTATCCCTTTCTGTCCTGGTAGACCCCCCTCCCAGACACTAGTCCTTTTTTACCATTTTTTTCGGACTTCCGGACAGAGTCTCCCCCCAGTTCTAAGTAGAATGCCAAGTGTTACGCCAGGTGGTTGGTCATGTTTACCTTTTTTTTAGGCGACCTCTTTTACGAGCCCGGGCCCGATTTTTTTTTTTTTCTTTTTTTTTTTTTTTTTTTTCTCCGGTTATTAAGCCTCCCCTTTGATTCGTCTTCACTCTTCTCGCTCCTTCTTCTTTAGAATATTTTTCTTTTCCGCACCTTTTTTGTTGCTGGGTTCGATTCCCAATGTCCCCCTTCCCCTTTTAGGGCTTTCACTTTCAGATCCGAGAAACTCCCCGATCTGGTTCCCTTCTGTATCTATGAGATCTTCACCGCGCTCCGACGCGATCCCCTTGTCAAACGAGTTTCCCCTCCTTTTCCTACCAGGCCTTCGTTTTTTTCTGGGGTCTAAACTGACAAATCCCTCTTCAACCTGATATTGCCTTGAGTCAGAGCGCCGTTCTTCGACATCTTTTAGTGTCCCCTCTTCGCAGGATTTTTTAAGCCTCCCTTTCGTCCCGACTTTTTTGAAATCGCGTTTTTCGTGTTCCCAGCCTGCGTCTTCCTCCTTTTTGCCCCAAATAAAGAGACTATTCATTGTTTCTCCTTTTTATATGAACCTATGTCTCTTTTTTCTCAGCCATTCCACTCCCACTTTCACCCCCCCCCCTTTCTCCTAGAGTTCTGAACTTCAATCCAGTTTTTCGTGCCTCCTGATAGGAGTGAAGTTTTTGACTCCGAGATGAGCTTTGTCGGCCCTAGATTCAGAAGCTATAGCTTTCTTCCCCCTTCATAAAGTTTTAGACCCGCCCCTTTCCCTTTTTTCTGATAGACGGATGGAAAAGGAGGATGTGGCGTTTTTAGTCTTACAAGGGATTTTGGAGTACCGCTTCACCTTCAACCCCCCCCCCCCGTTCCCCTCTCCTAATTGTTGTTGAGGGCTCCTATTCCCCTCCTTCTTGTTCTGTTTTTTTCGTCGATATCCGTCAGAGTATTTGATTTTTTTACGGTCTTTTTTTGGGCACACATTCCCTTCCCCTCCTCACTATTACCCTGTTTATTTATTTTTTTCCCAGTCTCCCCAATCCTCCTTTCCCCAGTTTTCGGTTTATTTCCCTGAACTTTTTCTCACTAAGTTTGTTGTCTTCCTTTCCCTCCAAGGCCCTTCGTTACTCTCTGTCCCACCCAGCCCTTATTCAGGCTTTCGATCTTTTGTTTCAGATCCAAGTATTTTCTTTCCTCCCTCCCCCCGACCTTTTTTCCCTCCTCGCAACGTTTTCCTTCCCCTGTTCCCTCTTTTGTCCTCCTCCGACTCGGACATACCTAAGGCTCACATGCCCCCTGATACCTGTCGGCTTTCACTGTAAGATTCCACTTTTTTTCCTTTCTGACCGTTTTCGTATGACCTTTTGAAAGCATTTGCTTTCCCCGTCCCGGGCATTGGAACCCGTGGACCACTTTTCTGTTCGGGAGGTCTCCCTGGCTTTTTCTTGCCGACTTCATCCCTTTCTTGTCCTTTTGTCCTTTTGAGCTTGCGCCGCCTTTCTCCTCTTCTGCGCGGCCCCTCCCCACACTTGTGGATATACGCCCCCCCCCGCCCAAACTTGCGGTCTCTGTTCCTTCGCTGGCGAAGGTGCGATCCTGCAACACTCGTCCTTTCAGTGTTCTCTTGGGTTCCCCCCCCTCTCTGACTAAGTGACTAACTCCCCTTTCCCCCTCTGACGGAATATCCTATGTCGGCCTCTAACCCCCTTTCGCCGCCCCTCTTTGAGCTCGTCTTCTTCTTTGCCTTCTCCTCGTAATGTGTTCGGCGACCCCCCCTCAAAACAGAATTCCTTTGGGCTGGAAAAATTGAGTCTCTTGCCTACGCGACAATTCCCCCATGAACCCTATCCCATTTCTGAATTGTTTTCTTCGATAACTTTTCTGATCCCGTAGGTAAGGAATTTGCCCAGATGAAAGCCTTTCGAAAGTCCTTTGAGTTTGTGAATTGTCAGAACATTTCAACTTCTCTCCCTTGATCATGGTCTCCCTCCCCCCTTTTCCGCTGCACCTATTCTGGTTTTAAGAGGGTGGACCTTTAGACCTGGATTTTCCCCCCTTTTTCTTTGATTCTCCAGATTGGTCCCGCGAGCGGCGGGTCGCCGATCCTTTCTCGTTGCTTTCCTTCCCCCCCCTTTCTGATGCCTTTCTTCAAATTTTTGCTTTTTCATAAACTTTTTTCCCCTTCTATCCCCACCTTGCTCCGCACATTTTTAGTTGTTCTAACTTTTTCTATAGCAACTGCTGCTTGCTGTCACTGTGCTCTGTTTTTGTTCCCCCGTTCCTTGACTTCGCTTGTCTTGGTCTGTTGCCAGGCTCTCTCCACCCCTCAGATATTCCTTATTCCCGTTAATGGTTCTCCGCGATTGGGTACCCCTCCTGGTTCGTTTCTTCCTCACCCAGATTTCTCTTTATATCCCTTTAGTAAACTTCGTCCCCTCCTCACCCTTTACCTTTTGGCCCGGGTTGTAAAGTGGTGGTCACGGTCCCTGATTCCCCTCGGTCTCCTTCCACATTTTCTCTAGGCCCTCTAACCCCCGGCACCTATTTCCTTCACTACGCAACAAATGTTTGCTCTCGTGCGCCTCCTGAGACCCTTCTTCTTCTATATCCTTGGTCGCCCCGCTCCAAGAAGCTTCTTCGTAATGTCCATTTGTTCCTGTCGATTGCGACCATTTTTTGATCTATCACGAGTTTCCTCTTTTCCCCACTGTTATTCCGAGTAGCCGGTCATTTTCTCCCCTCCCCGATTTTGTGCGCAAACTTTTGTAAAGTTTTACGACTTTCCGTCCATCCCATCTCCCCCCTCTTATTTTTCTATCTTCCCGTATAGTTTGTTTGTTTTTATCTTTTCTCTTCATAATTTTCAACATGAAGGAATTTCATGTGGGAGTTTAATCTCTCAATTCTCCGCCTTCCACAGAATAGTTTCTATCCTCTCGGTATATCCCATCAACTTCCTCTAGCCCGAGACACTTTTTCTTAGTAGTAATGTTTTCCTCTTCTCCTTTTCGAGTTCGGATTCGCGAACAGTGTGAGACAAGTTCCCTGAACTTGCACGGCCCCCCCCCCCTTCTTCATCCCTCTCTTCCTTTTTGAAAGGGTTGTTTTTCCCCCATTTTTGTGTGAGTCTTAGGCTGAGACCTTCTGATTTTCCATAAGTTCCTCCCCTGCTAGTTCGGTTTCTCTCTTTTCAGTTGTTTTCCAGATAGTTTTTTCCGTCCGCCCTCCCCCTTGAGGGAATAGCGGCCCAGTGCCTTGAATACGCTTGTTCGCGTCTACCCCTCGATCTATCGATTCTTCCCTTCCCGTACACAATCTCTCCCTACCCTTTCTTCCCTCTCTCCCTTCTCGAGGCTTTTAGAATCGTAGCCAACTTCAGTTCTTCCTGTTTTACCGAATATAAGCTTTTTAGTTCTCGATGTTTTTTTGTTCCTTCTGAAGTGAAGTGCGCCGCCTTGACCTCTCTTTCTCCCCCTTCCGTCCCGGATCTCGCCGCAGCTTGATACATCATATTTCTCTGGCTGTCGACCCCCTGTCTTTTCTTCCTTCCCTCTCTCTCTTTCCTTTTTAGGAGATCTTCCCACCCCCCAACTGGTTGGCCTCTCTGGTAGAAGAAGAAAACTGTCCTTCCAGAAAACCAACACCCCCCTCGACACCCCCCACGCCACCTAACCGCAAATCCAAAATAAAAAAACTCCAAAAACAACAACAACAACAGAACATCCCCTAGAAAAAACTACAAAACCAAGAAACCAAACACCCCCAAACGCAAAACAAAATAAAACAAAAAACCAAAACAGTAAATCCAAACCCGTCACCCACCAACCACCCACAACCCTAACACCACACCCACCCTTTCTTTTTAGGGCCCCCCTTCCTTCCCCGAGAGTCCCCTATTTCAATTTGCTTCTGACCTTCTGCCTTGTTGCGTGTGACCGGGCCGAATATTCGATATTACTTTGTGTGTGCAGTCTCGGGGCGCCGGCTCCTCGTTTCCCTTTCCCCATTGGGCTTGTCATTTTTTAAGATAGGTGAACGTTTTTGTGATAGGCGACCTGCCTTCATCCCAGATCTCCCGTCGTTAAAGGAGGTCTCTTGCCCACCATGCACCGCGCTTGCCTTTTTCTTGATCCTTCCCCCTTCCCCACGCAGTCTTTTCTTTGTCTTGGCTTTCACTTACGATTTTTGCGTCCACCATCTTTCCCAGTCATTTGCATACCCGGTCCTCCTTGCGTTGCCCAGTAGACCTTCTATCAGACTCCTCCTTTTCTAAGATCGAAGGCCCCGCTTTTTCCCCCTTTAAAACTACTCACTTCTTCCTCCTTTTGTCTGCGCTCGCTTTTCTCTTTTTTTCCCTTCTTTCGGGTCCGAAATTCCTTTTTGGGGTCCCCATGCGACATCTACGTCAACCTCCCTTTTTTTCCGCTTTCCTCTTTATTAGTCCCCCCCCTTTTCCTATCTTTTCGTTCCTTGCCCTAGTCTGCTTGCAGTAAGAGTCGCCAAACTTTCAGCACAATTCTTTTAATCCCCCCCCCCTCTTCCAGATCTGGTCACCCCCCCTCCCTCCTAGTTACTTTCGACTATTCGTCTAGTAAGAAAACCTTTCTTAGCCCCGCGTGCCCCCTCTACCTGCCCCCCGTTGACTCCTCCTCTTAACTGCTGCGCGCGCTAGTTTAAAATTTGCACGATCCCTGCTATGCCCGTAATACCCAGTCTCCCTTTCCCCTCCTTCCGGTTTTTTTGAGCCCCCTGTTCGCCCAGTTAAAAAGGCGAAGGTTTCAATCGGAACAGGTGAAGCCCTTGCCAGAAAGCTTCACCAGTCACCCTTTTTTCCTTCCCCCTCTTTCTCGTTATCTATGACTTTTCCTTTCTTTCTCCAGTCCGGGCTTTTTGTGGGGGGGGATACGCTCTTGAGAACATATCGTTCGTCCCTCCTAGTAGAGATCCTTCCCCCGATATATGTCTTCGCCACTCCTTTATCAGCCTTTTCTCCGCTAGGACCACACGCCCCCCCCTCAGGAAATGACTTAGCTTCCCTCACGGGGTCCGTCTGCACAAGCCCAGATTCTCTTTTTTCTCACTGCCGAACCCCCCTTTGCGGGACTTTCCCCTGCGACCTCGTATCACCCTTTTCTCCTTCGGAAGTAAGAATCTTTTTAGTTCATAAATTGTAGTCTAGCCGCACCAATTTTTTCTTCCCTGCTCTATCTTTTCTCTCTCCCCTATCTCCCCGTGTTCGAGGAACGCCCCTTCAACCTCGCGCCGATAATCTAGCGAGAACAGGAGTTCTGCGATTCTATCATAGTTTCCCCCATAGACTAAGTTTTTTGTCTTCGGTTTCCCTGACATATTTGTACAAGCTCAAGAAGATATTTGATTGCTCGTATGTTAACTCCCTCCTACTATTGTCCTCCCCTTTTTTTTGAGTCCCCAAAGTCTGTTCTTCCGCTCAAGAGGAGAAAAGCTCCCCCTTCAGTTGGCTTGACTAGCCCAGAAAAAAGAAATCTAACTTATTTGCCTTGCTTTTGAACTCCTTGAGTCCGTGCCATTCTCCTTTTCGCCTTCCCCCTCCCTTAGGCAACCTAGTTGGTCATTTCTTCCTGGAATATTTCCCGTCCTATCCCCACCTCCCCCTACCCTGCCGCCGTCCCTTTTTTGGTTCCCCGCCTTGCTTCGTAATAGAATTTGCCCCCCGCGCGAGTTCTTTCTCCGTTTTCTGCCGCAGCTCCAGAACCGTTTTCCCTAATGGTTGTCCCCCTTGATATTCCTCCGGTCGTAATTCTTCATAAAGAAGGTTTGAGTAGTTCTGACGTCCTAATTCCCCCTTCCTTTCCGATTTCCCTTGTGCCCCTCGTGCCTCCTTCTCTCTTGAGTTATTGACGCTGCCTCATGCAGGCCACATGCCCAGCCACAGGAGAGCAGGGCTCCCAGCACAAGGACTTTTGTGACTGCGCTCTGCTTCGACGCCTTTTCCCTGAGTCCACGGCGTCTCCTTCCAACACAATAAGCAAAACCTTTCTACCCGTCATTTTTAACTACTCCCCTTTTCTTGTAGATCTCCCTCCCTCCCTTTCGAGTTCCTGTATTGTTTTTGAATTTTTCAAATGACCGAGACCAATTCGTGAGAGAGACACCCCCGACTCCACCTCCCCTTAGTGCGCTCCTCCCCGATCCACTCCCTTCTAAATTGTATTCTCATGACCAATGTTCGAAGTTCATGCCCCCGTTCCGAATTCCTCCGCAGCTTTTTTTCAAACGCCGATTCAGAGATTCGGCTTCGTACTCCTTCGCCGCCCCTTCCTTTTACGTTTATCAAGAAATGTCTCCCTCTCGATATCAGCTCGGCCCTGTTTTAAATTAGGTAATGTGCGACCTCGCCCGCGGCCACACCTTAACACTCCCTCAGAACCCATGAACTGAGCTTGGAGTCCCTACTATCCTCCAGGCGTCCTTCAAGCTGTCCGCTTTTTCCGTTATGCGAGTCGCTGGAGCCCCCCAAGGTCTTCAGGCATTCCCAATTTTTTCAGTCTGTTCGGCGCTTTCATCTTTCTATGTGTCGCAAGGCAAGACTCTTTCTTGGGTCTTTCTGTCCCCGCTGACCCATTTGCTCGCCGTCCCGCTCCCCCCAAAGACGGTGTAGCTACTCCCTATTGTGATTCCCTCGCTTAGAAGGTTTAGGTTATCCCCCATTCACTTCCCCATACAGTAGCATTCTTGCTGCTTTTTTCGCCTTGTCTCTGCGCTTTTCGCCTCCCCCGGCTATGTGGCCCATATCCTATGTCAGATCCTCGAACCAAAAATTGGCTTTGATCATATTATTCTTCTTCCCTCTTCTTGAATCCTTCTAATCAGCGCAAAGTACGGGCGTTGAAAGTTGAGTTTCTTTATACTAAGCACCCTGACCTCCCCCCTCCCTGTAAATGTTCCTCCTTCTAAAATTGGGTTCACTACTTTGGAAAGTAGTGTCCGTACCTTCCCCTGGAGGATTTTAGTCGGGGTCTTACTCTCTTTTTTCCCCCCCTACAGCCCTGATCTTTTTTTAAGGAGGGCGATTGTTCGTCGTTTCTTTTTAGAAGGGCGTCTTTCTCTGACTTTGCCACCCGTTTGTTAGAGACTCGGAGGTCGGGTCACGTTTTTCTTTTGGAATCTCTCTTTTCACCCAGCGAGACCTTCTTTTTCCTCCAACTTCACTTTTTTGCAAACGGTTCCTCTTGATTTTAGTTGTGATACCTTTTCTCTACCTTGCTTTCCTCCTTTTCATGGCTCGTGTTTTCCTACTGAAAAGTTGCATCCGGTCTCATTGTCCTTGCGGTACTTTAGAAAGGAGATGCTCACTAAGATCCCACGGATCTGAATGGGTATCACGCGAGTTGGCTCATCCTGTTTCCCTCCTTTCTTTTTCTCGAACAACCCTCTTCTTCCTCTTGCCCTCCTATCCCGAAACAAAAATGTCGTCACGAGTCATGTGTGTTTTCTTTTCGGGGTTCGAAACTTCCCTTATAATCTCTCTCTCCCTTGAAGGTGATAGTGTCCCCTCTATTTGACCACGGACAACGATGGCTTCATCCCCAATGCCATGGGGAGGGTTGGTGACGCTACGTTCCCACGAGTCTACTTCTTTTTCGAGAAGACGCTCCTAGGCCCCCGCAGTTAACAGGTTGTAATGTATAAATTTTCTGACCACCGTCTCGACATTAGGCACTGCCCTCAGGTTTCCCCCCCCCTCTCTCTTCTCAACCCATTTCCCTTTCCTGCCCCGATTTCGTTTCGAACGTATTTACGTTGATAGCCACTGGAGGAGGATCGTCCGGCATACCTTTTGCGTCTCTTCTTTCTCCTTTTTTCTCCCCTGGATCTGCGAAATTGCTTCCGGACTTTCACTTTGTGTTTCTTTTTTGACACACATCGAGAGTTCGCAAAGCCGCCTCCAGTGAATCCGTTTTTTCGATCCCTACCGGCACCCTGAGACTTCCCTTGTGGTAGCTTTGCTTGGTGGAACGTTCGTTTCTTTCTCTTCCGTCTTCTCCTCGACGCCGTTCGACTTCACTTTGAGCATGACCAGCCCAAGACCGGCCCTCCCTGACGTGCCCTCCCGGTGTCCCCCCTATTTTTTTTTTTTTTTTCTTTTTTTTTTTTTCCTTCTTTTACATAAGGCGCAGGAATGGTCCGCACCATGCGCTCCAGGACGAAGGCTCGCGTTTTGTCCTCAGTTTTCCCCCCTTCTGACAATCTTGCGTCGTCTCGTGAGTCCGCTTGTTTGAGAGCCAAACAGTGTTCTTATTCGTCCTTTTCGCTTCTCCTGATTTCTGCTCCTCCTTCGTCCTTTCAATCCAACCTTTGCCCGGCTTTCCTTCATCTGATCCACTTTGTAGAGTTTAGACTCGTATTGTGGCGCCTGCCTTTTCCCTGCTTTATTCTTGCGTCCCGAAACTAATCGTTGTTTTGAGCTCTCTTCTTTCACCTTTCTCAGTGAAGTTTCCCCCCTCCCCTTTTCTAAACATTCTCCTTGATATCGATGCGAATCCTCTCGGACGACATATTGCGCGTGGACTGCGCCGGAGAAGTCCTTCATTTCTTTTTGAGTCTCCCCCTCTAGCTCCCCCCCCTTTTTCTTTTCTCCCCTCTCCCTTTTTTCAAGAGCTTTCAGCTTTCCCTCTCTCTTCGAACACGTATCCTGATCGAAGCCCGTCCTTTGAAGAGATGCGGTTAGTGGACTTCAGTTCCCCTCCTCCTACTTATGTCGCTACTTGGGAGTGGTTCCCTTCCGTCCTTCTACGTTGGGTAATGGAAGCAAGTGCAAGACTTTCTCCCGGCGTTCGCCGAGCCTCAGTTGACTTTCGTTTCATTACGTCTTCCCCGTTTGCCTTCCCTCTTGCCGCTTACTTTTGACTGCTTTTCTTCTCTCTCCCCACCCGCGCTCCTCTTGAGCGTTTTGGCTTTGAGAAAAGTATCGATTTGTGACCAACATGACTAATTATATTCCTTTTTTCCCCCCTTTCGGGCAACACACTTTTCAGACGACCCTCCTGTGGATGATTTATCCCCCCAAGCACGCCTACCCCTTTCTTTGATACCTCCGACTTTTCCGCTGGTTTCGCACGACCCCCGGTGATTTTTTTGTGCCCATCGCATCGGCGTTTTTACCTTTTGCTTGCTAGGAACTCCATGGCCCTGTGGACCTTCCCCCCAAATAGTCAACAGTACCTTTCCTTTCCGAGCGGCTCTCTGGTCCCTTCATGGCGCAAGCTGCAGTTTCCTCCCGTAGACTCACGTAAGATGCGACCCCCCAGATCCTCCCTCCTTGAGCCCTTCTTCCCTGTGCAAAGACGATACGTTCCCACGCGATCGACTTCTTTCCCCTCAAGTCCAACCCCACCCATTTCGAGAAGCTTATAGAACCCTCAATTTTCACTTTCGTCCGGTTGTAAATGATAGGCGTGCTCGAGCCCCGTTTGGTGCCTCCTATGAGTCTCTTGTCCTCCCGCTATGGTTTCCGACATGCCCCTTCATTAGTGATGCGCGGGTCTCCAGACCAATGAGCAGGCCCCCGATTTTTAGGAACGGTGCTCTTCCTGAGGTCACATTTACCCGGTTTCTTCCCCAGAACACCCGGGTCCCCCCCCCCTTTTCCAACTCTGAGGTAGCCTTTGCTTCCTGTCAATGGTGGATTCGCAAGTGCGACTTACGGTCCGATGGAGCCACATCCCGCCTTCGCGGTGCGCTCCACGCCTTCTTCCTCCCCACACGATCGCCTTTTAGAGAGACAGCGCCACTTTTCACTTGTCAGAAGCCGGACCTTACCCCAGAAGAACTCGGCAATGACACTCGATCGGGTTCCCTTTTCCTCCCCATCAAAAGAATCATGCGACTTTCTTCAGTCTTTTTCCTTCCGAATGCGGACCCTTATTAAGACCTGCAAGTTGAGTTTCGAAGTAGGCTTCCTCCCTTCTTTTCGTACAGTATTGTCGTATCTCCATACGCTTTTCCCCAAAAGTCCCTTTCCTGTCGTATTTAGTCTTCTCCCTTTGACGAAGACATTTCGCTGAGTCCGGACCGGAATCATTGATATATCGTCGCGCCCGGGTTTGTCTTCTCGGATCAGCCAATAGGAGAGGAAATTAAGAGTTTAGGCGGCGTCCAGTCGGCTCCATTTCTTGCCCCCGCTCCTACCTCCCAGTTGACTTATTTTATCGATGAGCTAGTACCATACTAGGAAGTCCCAATCTCTTTGCGCTTCCCCAAGTGACTCCCTCCCCGCATCTAGGGATTCAAGGAGTAGCCACTTAAGGGGACCCCCCCCGAAGCCCCAGAAATCTCCAAGGTAATCGTACCTCCAGCCCGGGTAATTGCGCGCCTCCTCCTTCCCTTTGCTTACAACTTGGTCCCCGCCTTGCCTTACTCCCTTCTGCGTCCCCGGTCCCCCTCCGCGTTTATAGAAAACTCCTTTCTGATCTCATCGCTTGCAACTCCAGCGTCCTTTTGCGTCCTCTTATTAGGCCGGCTCGCAAGACAGGTCCCTGGGGAAAACGTAGACTTCTTTCGCAGGCAGATGAATTGCCTTCCCAACGTAGTACTTTCAGTGCCGCGACGGGGGTTTTTTCAGGAGTTAACGAGCCTCTCGGCTTGGACCCTCGCCCCTTTGATTCTTTTCCGAGAAAAACCCCCCCACCAACATTCCACTTTTGAACGGCTTTCTGAGAAGCGCAGGCCTTTGGATCTTTCCGCTCGCCGCGTCCGGCGCCCCTCCTGGATCTTCTTTGCATGCCCAAACCACCACCCGTTAACCATCTCCTCCGG
>Ga0179593_1672235_pt1 | contig 24461 bp, 35 predicted proteins | sample CZODoug2_1_08_16_FD_185931 | JGI IMG/M metagenome (GOLD analysis project Ga0179593, IMG submission 185931) | Vadose zone soil fungal communities from Angelo Coast Range Reserve, California, USA - CZODoug2_1_08_16fungal (PacBio error correction) | ecosystem: Environmental > Terrestrial > Soil >... | reverse complement strand
CCTCGTCTGACCCTCAAGATCGGCGAGGTCCAACCAGAGTGAGCCCTATGCCGCTCGTCCGACCCCCCCCCCTCCCCTTCTTAGATTCCTTCGTCTTTCTACCGCGGATTGCCATGTATCTTTACTAGTAAACGAATCCTTCTTAGCTTCGCCCTCCTTTTTACGCCGTGAACTTTAAGTATCTTTTTCCGACTTGTTCTATTCTTCCGCTGTCCTCTCAAATATGGGGCTAACCACGCAACTTCCTCCCACTTTTCTCCCCCCCCTCACAATGACCGCTTTCCCTTTTTCGATTCCGTAGGAGAAGCCGAATCCTTCTTTTCGTCCCGGCCAGTTCTCAGAGCTGAGTCGTTCTCCCCTTCAATCACCGAGGGTCGAGAACACACATGCCTTCAGATTGTTTCATCCTTTTTTCGAAATCTTTCAAGCTGTCTTCTTTTCATTTCCCCTTCCAGCAATTTTTTTTAGCAGGGTGGAGCCCCCCCCTCCCCCCTCCGCTCTTTCCGTTTACGCTTCTTTTTCCTCCTGCGTTTATCCTGTTCGTCCGCTACTTCAAATCAACAACCTCTTTGCGCCTCGTAGTGCTCGTCGCCGAGAATTGTGCTTCTTTTTTTTGAATGCGACCGGTTTCCGTTGGGGGTTTTCTCAGAAAATTACTTTTTTTTTTTTGATTTTTCCTTCTATGATTTCATCTGCTCAGAATTCCTTCCGATGTTCCGATGAACTGTGCCTAGCGTGTTGAAATAGTCGCACCCTGCTACTTTTCTTTCTCGGAGACCCCTTTAAGAGTCCCCCCTTCAAAATTTGATCGAGCGCCTGTCCGCCGTACGAGTAGAGGGAAAGTTGACTGCTTCGTCCTTCCGGAAGGTTTTCTCTTTTCCATTTATTTTACAATCTATTTTTCCCAATAATATGTTCTCCTGCACCGAGATCCTAGAATTCAGCTAGGCTTCCCTCTCCCCAGTAGGTCATAGGACTTTCCCGGATTTTCGTTAGAGATTGGATACGCTTTCTTTTGGCGCGAAAAAGATTTTTTGTAAAAGTTCCGGTGACCCAATTTTCTAGATAGTAGGTTTTCTTGGTTTTTTTTCTTTTTTTTTTTTTTTTTTTGTTGGTGTCTTGGTTGTTTTTTGTTTTCTTTTTTTTTTCTTGGTTTTTTTTTTTTTGTTTGTTTTTTTTCTTTTTGTGTTCGCAAGTACGATATGGGAAGTTTTTTCGTCATGCCGCTGGGTTCGGTAGAAGTCCCTGCGGCAACCCTTTCCTTTTGGCCAACTTTCCCCTTTTGCTCCGTCGCGCTTGATTTCTTTTTTCAGAATTTCGCCTTCCCCCCCTCCTTGGTGCAGCGTTTCAAGTCTCGGTTAACTCTTCGGAAGGTCGATTTGTCGAGAATTTCACTCTTGCCCCGTGCGCAGGTTCCCCGTATGTTTCTATCGATTTTTCTACCTGGGCTCTATTGCATATTCCTTTTGCCAAATTGGCGTTTCCAACCCCACGAGATTTCTTGAAATCTTAGACCTTCCCTTCATCAGCAACTCTTTCCTTTGCATGTTGAACTTCATGATTATTTGGGCGGTTTCTCGCCGCTCTCGTCTTTTTGCCTGCGCCTCTCCAGCCCGCGCCCTCGACTGGAATGATATATCTTCGCGAGGCCTCCAAAGTTTCTCCCTTGTTCCACATTCAAAATCTCCCTATGTCTTGGGTGCTGCTCTTTTCGAATAAGTCATCGAGATTATTGGCTCCCTCCTTCCAATTCTAGTCCCCCCTCTCCAGAGGTCCCTTTTGCCTCTGACCCCGCCATTCAGCGCGCGGATTCCTCCAGCCTGAACCCTTCCCGAATCCGGCATCGCCTGCAGAGCCGTCAGTCCTTGCCAGATTTTGCTTTTTTCTTTTCTGACTTCCCCCCCCGTTGCTTTCAGATCAGCCTGCTTTCAGTGTGCTGAGTTTCCAACAAGGATGAGTCCTTTCGTGATATCGGCCCCCCCCCTCCTCCGACCTTTATGAAGCTGCCACAACCTCCTTGGAGCCGCCTCCGCCAAAGATCTGCCCCTTCCGAGTTCATTCATGCCTCTCTTTTTCCTCATCGGCCTTTTCTGAGCAAAACATGCGATCCCCCCCCCCGGCAAGTCTAGACGGCGTGCTCTTTTAATATGACCCATAGATTCAAACCGTCTTTTTTGGCGGCTTCGACTGTCTTTTGCTTGGATTCGGAAGCGCCCTCTCCCACTTTCTAGTCTTTCTTCAACAAGCCTCTCCGTTCGAGACTCTTTTTTTTTTTTTACCCGCCGATTCCCTTTTTAAGCTATGCAAAAGTTTCCCCCCCTTTAGAGCGCGCCGGGAAAGAAGCCCTTTGTGGTCCCTTTTCGCCAGGGTTGTGGTAAATTTCTTCCTTCCCTGCCCGTCTTTATCCTTTCCTTTATCGCATGTTTTTTCATCGAGGGGTAGTGCATTCCAAAATATGGAACGTTAGTCCCTGCCTGTCTTCTTTCATAGAGCCCTTTTTTTTTTCTTCTGCTGTCCTCCCCTCCCTTTTCTTATACAGGACCCAGGCCTGAATCGCGCAGTTTCTGAAGATTCGCGGCAGCCCACGCTTTTCCCCTCATTGTGCTTAACGAAATACATGCCTTCCTCTTTTCTGATTTTTCCCCTCTTGACGACGTCGATTGCTTTTAAAAAGCGGACGCTTTACCCTTTAGTCGACGCCGATGACTGCACTCTTCCCCTCGCTGCAGCCTTTTCGGCCGTGATCGCGCCCGCGGACGGGGTTATTTCCCAGAAGGTGAAGATGGTGGGGTTCCTCTTCCTTTGGAGCCTCTAACGTCCTCATCTCTTCCTCCCTCAACACAAGCACCCTAGCGATTTTTTTTGCTACTTCCTGATGGTTCCCCCAAGTCCCCCGGCCATGCCGTGTGGACTTTTTCCCCTTTCCTCCTAAGATTTTTTCTCGGCTTGATTCCCCGGTAGCCGACTCCCCGCGACACCGTCGTGTTTTTCTGATCGCGTACTGAAGAAAATTTTAATATCCCTGCACGTCCTTCCCCGTTTTTTAGCCTTTCTTCCTTTGACCTTTCCCCCCTGCCCGTTGTGGCAAGTCGCCAATGTGGCCAACATGAGATGCAAATCAGATTCCTTGATATCCGTTGGCATCTCCTTCCCCCTCATGACGGGCTGATTCTCCCTTCGCCCCTCGTGCTCAACCTCCTTTTCTTATGTAGTCGTTACCTTTTGTAATATAGACCGACTTCAACGGTTGGGTGAGGAGCTAAGTCTCTTTCGGAACCCCCGGCCCGCCCCCTTCAGTCGCCTCACTTTCTCTTTGGAGAAGTTCCGGTCTCTCGAGGAAAAGACCATCGCGCATGATCCTGACCATTCCTTTTTTTCGCTTTAACCGGGTTTCCCCTTTTTTATAACGTTTACCCCCCCCGCTTTTCGCGCCAGCTTCCCCTAAGCAATATACAGCATCCTAACCATTTCCTCGATGGTTCGTGACCGGAAACTACCTTTGCCAGACCGCTAATCAGATTCTGGTGGCTTTTTCTGGCAGTTGCTACCTATATGCTGTTATTTTTCTACCGGTTACCTGCAAAATATGATTCTGATGGAGAGGAGTCGAAGCTTTGTCTCCCCTCCCGCGAGTCTTTACTGGTGCTCTCTCCCCTGTCTCTTTTCCTTTTCCTTTGAGCCTTCTTCTCTTGAGGTTTCCTCCTCACGGCGAAACAGGCTGGCGGTATTTTGGTCACCCTTCTCGTTAATCCTGTCTTGATTCACCCCTGTCCTCCTTTCTTTGAATAGCGTGTGGAAAGTCTTTCGGCTCAAAAACCAGATTTTTTGTCCCCCCCTCGTGAAACCCCTACATTACTCTCCCCCAACGAAGACCCCCATCCTGGTGTCCGTGTCAGTCGCCGTCCCTCACGAGTCGATTCTGACCAACTTTGACGCAGTTTTATCTTCGCTTTCCAACCAGTCGTCGTATCGCGGAGCGATCCTGAGTGTAGAACCTCTCTTTTTGCAGTAACTGCCTCCCCTTCCTCCGAGTTCTATCTGGGCCATTTAGTCAATCCGTGGCTATGGCGAGTGCCGTCGCATACCCGAGAGACCGATCACTCCGCTTTTTGATTAAGAGCCTTCTCTAAAATATAACACTTTTTCTTGATATGCTAGATGAGAGTTGAAGAGATCCTATGCTTTTTTTCCGGTAGAAAAACTTTTGCCTGCCTCGGTTTGACAAGTGGAATGTTTGCGAATAATTTTTCTGTTGCGTTTTGTGGAGCTCCTACCCCCAGTCGCCCCCGTAGGCCATTGAAGTGTTTTTTCCAGGAGGGAGACCTGTTTTCGTGTTTTCTTTTTCCTTAAGGACCTGTGGCCAGGTTAGGCATCCTTTCATCCCGAAGATTTGATTTACAAAGAGAGCCTTCTTCCTTTTTCGGAGGGTCTTTCAATTTCCCTATTCCTCTCTTCTATGCGAGGATCTTCTTCCATCCTCATCGTGTTTTTTTTAGGAGATACTCGAAGACCCTTTCCTGCTAGGTCCCATCGCGCCCTTTCCGCCCGATCCTCTACCGGGGCTCACCCTCTCCCGCTTTTTTCCCCAGAGATGATCAAGATCCGTGAGGAAATCTGCCGGGTCCCCCTTTTTTTTCTTTTAACGCCCCTGAGCCACCTAGTTCCGTTGTGAATGCCCCCCGTGCCCGTTTGCCGAATTTTTTTCGCTTTTTTTCCTCGTCGATCCACATCTGCGGACCGAAAGTACAAATGATTTTTCCTCCCCACTTCCATTTCCACCCTCAATGTCCCACCGTTTTCAGGCCAAAGGCACTTCGTTTCTCAAGCATCTTAGAGTCCCACTTTTCCCCTTTTTTTGATTCGACCTGCGTACAATCATTGGGTTTTGCCTCTTTTCAATCTTCTGTATTTGCGGCACCTCGTCCCGCGCGCCCAGCGGAGTGCCTTTCACTGTCCTTTTCAGCCAGTTTCCCCCTCTCCAGCTCTGACGCTTACGCTGGGAAATGTCACGCTATTGGCGACACTCGATGATTTTTCGCCCGTTATTTTTTTGAGCGCCAACCACCTCTTTTGTCGCCCTTCCACGGTGTTCATCGTGATCGAAGAGTTTCGACCTGGACCGTCTCTCTTTCCTAGTTCTCAATGATCTTTATCTGCTTACTCGTTTTTTTGTAGCCCTACCTTACGCACCCGCTTCACGTTCCACCTCGATTCGCTCCGCCTCTCTCTTACTGAGCATGGAGGATCTTTGATTAGTAGCACCTCCCTTTTTTACGGCCGTTTTTTTGTGATTTTTTCCCAACATCCGTGACCCCTATTCTCAAATGGCCATAGAAGCCCCGCGTCACGCAAGTCGAGGGACTCGTGTTCTTCTTCTCCTATTCGAAAATCCCGATCGGCCATCTACTTTGTTGGGTTCGTACGCGCCCATCCAAATCCCTCCCCCCCTCCCGTCTCCCCTCCGAACATTTGGCAGAGATAGTCTTTTCAAAAAGTCTTTTTTTTTCACGACAAGCCCTTTTTCACTGGTTTTCTGTTCCCTTTCGTCGAGGGCTGGCGCGAAAAGCGGGTTTTTTAACCTTCTCCGGTCCGGTGGCGTTGCGTTTTTTGCAGTCCTTTGTATCCCGGTTTCGGCTTGATGAAGCAGATTGGTGGGTTCCTTTAATTTCCAACCGGACGAGAGATTGGTCTTTTAGAGACGCCGATCTCCCGCTCGTATCCCACGGCTCCTTTCCCGCTTCCCTTTTTTTCTGGAGATAGTTACGTGTTAACGACGGAAGCTCGGTTTGTCCTTATTTTCGTTTTTTCGCGGTCCCCTTCCCTTTTCCTCTGTTGCCGCGTTCCCCCTTGTTTTTTGGGGAATCTGATGTCTATACCGATTTTGGCGGCAGTACATTGCACACCGTTTTGTAGAAATTTTTCTACGCATTAGACTCCCGCTGGCTAGCGTCCTTTTTTCCTTGGAGGCTGAATTTTTGTTCTTTTTCTTTGCCCGACGGTGTTTTTGTCGCATAGATTAGGAGAAAGACTCTCTCCGAGCATATCTTCGAATGGAATTCTTTTATGAACTTGTCTCCCCGGGCACTTTTGTGAACATTCCTCCTTTCATTTAAAGGAGCAACCACCTGTACGTGGCTTGTGGTCCGAGATGATGTATTTTTTATTTTCCCAGATCTGACTCCTCCCACCATCTTCCCTTACTGGTATCAAGTAAGGTCGCGCCTGCGACCTCAGCGCCCTTTCACCGTCTCTTTCCTATTGCGCATGTAGTTTATGGGTTTGTTCTTCCTCTCGTTAACGTCCCGTGGGCGGGTCGACGCCTTCGGAGGACAGTTTTTTATAGGCAAATTATCTCCAGGATCTTTTTTTCCCAGTTGGTTGCAGTCTCAGCTGCCCCCCTGATCAGAAAATTTCCTGATAAGCACCACATGATTCGTTTCCGTCTACTCGCGCTTCCTCTCATCGTTTGGCGCTGTCTCCCTAAGTTTGGTCATGGCCCCCACTACGATGAGCCACAGTCTTTTTTTTGAAGTCTAGATCCCATATTGCGCTGATTTTGGCAGGTCTTTTCTACCTCCCCCTCGCTTGCTTTCTGGGCGCTCTATTTAGTCTCCTGCAGCGTCTTCGGTCTTTCCCTTTTTTTTTCCTCACAGTCCCTTTTCCTCCGTTTTCTTTGGCGGCACCCCTTTTACCGAAGCTCTGCACCTGTTTTTCCTCGAGCGCGCCGAAAGAAGCTTTTTCCGTCGAAGCCTGCCACCCAGCACGGTTGATCTTTCCCGACGTTTTTTCTGCTTCCTTTTCTGCTTCTTCGTTTGGGTCTTCCCCCCCCTTCCCTTTATGGAACGCGACGGCGCGTCAGGAATGGGATTGTCCGAGAGATCGACGAATGGTTTTTGGCCTAGACTTAGCTCTCTTTTCCTTATTTTATGACTTTTTCTCGGTTTGAAGCTTCTTTTGCCGCACGGCAACGTCGTTACTCATACTTGTTCTTTTTTCCTTACTGTTAAGCCCTTCTTCTCTAAGGCTCTCCTCCAAGAACGCGGCCCCCCCCCCCCCCCCCCCCCCCCCACCCCCCCCCCCCCAAAATTTCTAGGGCAGACGCTTTTTTCCACCTTCTCTATGTGATGGCGGATTTTTTCTGGCGGCGGTATCGCGAGCGCCCGGTCTCGCTACAGAATTCCTTTTTTAGAGATTTCTTTTGGGAGCTTCTCTTCATCCCCCTTAGCTCTCCTCAGAATCCTTTGCTCCTTCTTTCCCACTTAAACACGGAAGATTCCCCCACCTTGCTCGGTTTTTGAATTTTTTTTAATTTCATTCCCGTCGTTTATGTGCTGTTTCTCCTCGGTCGCCCTCTATGCGACTAGGGACGGTTCTCTTCGTTGTATTCCCAAATTTTCCAACATGCCGCTGTTTTCTCGTGTCTGCTCTTTTCCGACCGTTTCTTCCGCAGCGTTGTGGCAAGTTGCTACTTTAAATGTGGACAAATCGGGTTTTTTCCCAGACAAGGTCCCCCCCCCACCCCACCCCCCACCCCCCCCCCCCCCCCCCCACCCCCCCCCCCCCCCCCCCACCCCCCCCCCTCCTTCCACCCCCCCCCCCCCCCCCCTGATATCAGCGGGGCACCTAGTTTTTTTTGGCTCTCCACTCTCGACTTCCCCCCCCGATGCCCCCCTCCTTTAACCGAGCCTTTACCGCTTTCAAACTTTTTTGAGGGGGTGAGTGCGCTCAGTCTGTAGTTACATCGGCTTCTCGCGTATTTTCCCAAGCCGTTTCTTTTTCCTTTGAGAAGTCGTGGCCGCAGTTCGAACGAGAACCACACTTTATGACTCACTTAATCTTCGCCCGTTCTCCCCCTTACTCACTCCCCGGGTTTTCCGTCCCTTTTTTTCCTTTCACCAAACGTAACCTCTCGCGACAGCCTAGACCTCTCATCTACGAACGGCGCCCCCCCCCTTGACCCCTTTATTCCGCTACTTCTCATCCTTCTCCGTTTGACGCCTAATCGAGCCCCTTCCCGGATGTTCGGAGTCGCGCGCTTCAGATCCGCTCCTTCTTTCTTGACCTTCCCCCCGCCAGCTGTTTCCTATTTTTTCTGGAGTTTGAAGCTTCGCCTACACACGACTTTCCTTCTGGCGGCTTGATGATCTGCCGGGTGTCTCGCCGCTGCTCTTCCGACATCACTCGAAAGGAGGCTGGCGAAGAATGTCCCCCCGACCGTCTTCTGAGTCCTCCCCTCTTGTCTGGCTTTCAATCGGGAAAGTTCTTTTCGTCTCCCAGATGAAAGGCAATTAAAAACGTTAAACCTTTACGATCGCGCCACCCTCAAACCGACATTTGAATTCAGTCGCTTGCCGCTATGAACACCGTGGCGCACGGCTCCCTAGTTCTTAGCGTTTCCTTCGATCCCTCTTCTCCTCAGGAGTGTCTCTCGCTCGGGCCCCCGCGTACGCGTTAAGAGATGGCCTGCATTCCCCTCGTATTTGTCGATTTTGCTTTTCCCCAATACGCTGGGCGCCGCAGAGTTTTCCGCATTTCCATTAAGACCCCCTGACCCTTTTTGCTCGCGCCCTTCTTCTTTTCCCTTTCTATCCCCTCACACCTGGTAGATTATTGATCGATGCATCCTTCGGTTTGCGTCTAGCCGTCCAGCACCAAACCCCCTTTTCTTTCATTGAGGTTTGCGCCCCGCTGGAATTGTGGCTCGACTCTTCCTTAGCGTTGCAGTTCTTGTCCAACTCCCACACTCTTCTCTGAAGTTCACGCCGGTTGAGGAAAAAGATTCCGGGTGTTTCTCCGTCCTCCTAGGATGCGAAGGTGAAAGATACATTAGGCATCCCCGGAAGAGTGACCTTTGATTCTTTTAGTCCAAAGTTTGACCTTAGCAGGGCGGTTCATAGGGCTCACTCTGGTGCGACGCTCCTCTGATTCATCTTGGTCTCCTTTTATCCTTCACCTTTTCTGAGTCTTGATCCCTCGTTTAGACAAGCTCGTTAAGCTAGGAGAGGCGTCCCTGAAGTTACACGACTGCGATTTCAAGACTCCTTTCGGACCCCTCCGGCTCCCTGATCGTAGGTGACCTCTGCATGGCTTCCCCACCTTATCTTTCAAACGCTTTCTCCCCTTTGGTTCCCCCCCTCCCCTTTCCCCGGGCTCGCGCGTTGCCGACGTCTTGACGACTTTTTAGACTTTCTGTCCGCGTCGACCCACTATGTCTATTTCCTCAACACTTCCGTTTGAGCACCCCCCCCCCCCCCCCCTCCGATTTTAACCGTTGGCTGCGTTTTTCCTCCCGGTAAGCCGCATCTTTTCGTTTCACCGGATCACTGTGCTCCCCTACCTTCCCTCCTTCCGCGCAAAACACTGGATTCGATTTCAACTTCCCTGCACTCGCCCGCGGCCCATGGCTTGCGAAGCGCATGTTTTTTTCATCTCAGAAATATATTTCGTTTGGTGCCTAGCTTCCCTTCAATGTCCTTTTTGCTCATTTTCTTTCTCACGATGATTTTCCGCGTTATAGACCGCTGGTTCGGAGCTCTCCCCTCACCAATTTTGCTTTTTTTTTTCCTTGTGATCGACGCGCGCGACTGACCTTTTTCCCCTGATGTCGGTTTAGTCCTTTGTGATCTTCATGCAGAGAAATTGTACTTTTGAAGATTCCTTTTGGAGATCTTTTTTTCCCTTTCCGCCCCTCTACATGCTCATCCTGGGGGCCCGGTATCTTGCTCAGTCCCTCGTCGTCCGAGGATTTCTCCCTCGGATTTGAAATTCTTTTTTTTTCTCAGACTCTGCTCTCCTTGATGTAGGGGTTACCCAGATTTCATCACGCCATTTTAGAATTGCTTCTCGGCAACTCCCGCCGTAGCCCTCTCGCGGAAAGTCTTCGGACAATTTGCCCTCTGCAATTTGTGAGTACGGCGTGTTCCCACCCACATTTTCCAATCCTCGGAATAATCTGCCTCATCACGAGGCATAACCTCGCCTTTTTTTTTCCTGCAAACGCGGTGCTCCAAGGCGGATCAGTTCCCCCGTTTTCTGAATTTTCTTGTTCGTAGACTTTTCTGGCTGCACCTCTTGCGTAAGTTTGTTATAGAACGGTCGGCCCAACCCTTTGTGTACTGCGTTCCTTTTCCCCTTCTACGGCAACCTTTTTGGTACCCGTTTTCCTCGTAAGGCCGCGTGGTTTTTCGGCTCCTATACCGCACATTCCAAATTCCGCAATTTTTTTTCCTGGAGCCGTTCTCCCTCTCCCGTCTTTTTGAAACTCCGACCCAGCGGCCCTTTTTTCTTCCTTCCCTTTCCTCTTTACCGCCTTCGGAAGGTCGATTGCTGTAGAGAATTAGAGGGGTTTTTCTCACTGGAACTCACTTTTGTTGCACTTTTTTTTCCCCTTGGAATCTGATTTCACGATTTCCCTTCCCCTCCAACTGACACAACGTGCAACACCCACCCCCCCCACTGCAATATCTCCCCCCTCACCAACATACGTGCTTTCTGCTTTTTTTTTGATCTTTTCCGTTGACTTTTCGCTGATCTTTTCTCGAAGCTGTTCCTTCATACGAGAGTCTTCTTCGAACGAAGGTTTTAGTTAGTGCGACCCCGCCTCCCTTGTCATATCCTCATGGTTCTCGACGAGCTGCAAAAGGCGGGTGTTACTCGTTGAAGGGGCGGAACACCAAGATCTTTTTTTGGAGTTTTTTCTCGATCCCTTTTGATTTTTTTCGCATGCGGGCTAAAGCCCCGACACTCCCCCAAGGATCTTCCCCCCCAGAGGAACAGCTACAAGTCGGGGTTTTTTTGGCGAGGGGCTCTTCACCCCCCTTCCCCCCCCCCAAGGACCCCCTTTCCTTCATCGCATGCTGAAGCGCGGCAGTGTTTCATCTTAAGATCGTTCAACGGTCCGCGTTCTCCGGCATTGACTCACTCCTTCCTCGGATTTTTTTTTTTTGAGTTTTTTTTCTTCCCCTTATGTCTTTTTCGCCGGTGGCCAGTGCTCCCCGCAAGAAGACGGCACCCCCTCCCGATTCAGGAAAATCCGGTTCTACCCACTGTCTTCCTTCGCCTTCTGGGCCGCTTTCCCCCAAACCCTTTCCTTCCTCTCGGGAATCATTCCTTCCGTCGGAAGTCGCGTCCAGTTTCCTGGCACACTACCAATTCGCACAAAACAACATTCCTCCTCACCCCGCGGCAAGTTTACCTCATAATTCCCCTTCTATCTCTTTTGGCAGGCCGGCCTTTCAGCTGCTTCGGCCTTCTCTTTCCAACTTTTTCAGCGCTTCGGTCTTTCCACAGCTTTACCACCTCGTTGTTTCGAGATGCCACTTTGCTGTTTTCTTCCTCTAAACGACCGAAGCTCTGCACCAGTTCTCTGCAAATACTATCTTCCCTCAAGCGAGGGTGGCAAGTCGAAGACTTCCCCTGGTTCTATATTTGCATCTCCCTTTTTTTTTTGGATTCGTCTTCGATTACTCTTTTTTTCAATGAGCAAATTATGGTCCCCGCGCCGGCGAATTAAGTCTTCCTTTTCAGAGAGAATTAGAGAATGGGTCTTTTTCGGAGGTTCCCGCATTCCATTTTTTCTTTGAGGTTGCCGCTTTCTTAGCCCTTGAAAACGGCGAGGTCTTCCTGGTTAAGGAAGATCACTTTTCCGTACGAGTCTGACTTTGACTTTCAGTCCGTCTCCCTTTAACATTAACTTCCTCAGAACGATTTTACCTTTCCCCCCCTCGCTTCTTTCCTCTCTGCCGGATTCGCTTTCTGGGATGGAGGCGACTTGAGCGACCCGGGTTGGTTCTGGTTTTTTTTTTTTTTTTTGGGACGTGGCGATGTTTTTAGATGCCTTCCGCTTCTTTATCAGCTAGCACCCCCAAGAACTTCGCTCTTTTTTTCGCATTCTCGACAACCCTGCGAGATTCTTTTTGATCTCCCCCCCCCCCCCCCCCCCTTCCAGTTTTTCCTTTTGCTTTTGAGCGGTCGGCCTACCTTGCGACACCGTCCTTTCAGAAGAAGATCGATTCTGAACAGTGCTCTCACCCCCCGGAAGCGGCCTTTTTTTTTTTTTGTTTTATTCCGGACCGTTCTATGCCAGCGTTTCCAGTTGTACGCCGACCAATCCCAAATACAGGTCGTTTCCTCAGATTCCCCAGGTAGCTACCCCCCATACTCTACTCTCTTTAGGCGCCTTCGTAACTTTTTCCCGCCGATCGACCTTCGAGTCGTCGTTACCTTTTTACTATCGCACCGCCCTTGGCCTTTGGTGGTCGTTCGGACCTTTTCGGCTCGTGCCAAGTTTCCCTTCCCTTGAGGAATTTTCGAGGTCGTGTGCGAAGGCCCTCCGATCCACACTCTTTTTCCCCCTTCCCTACTTCTTCCTGCTCCATTACTCAAACGCAGTCTAAAAGGGTGGTCTTTACGTTCCCTAACTTCCCCACGAAACGCCTTTTCCCTTTTACAGCAATATCGATACCCTCTCCCCTAAAACGGTAAATCTAATGGTGTGCGGTGGCCAGACCTTCCACTTCTATCTTTTTTTTCGCCCTTCGCCCTCTGTATTCCGTCTCAGATTGGCAAAGATTGGACATAGCACGGTTACCCCCCCACCTCAGATGATTTTTTTTATTCAGCTTTCCAAGAACTTTTTTTCTTCGAATCAAGCGGAAGATGGTGCTCTCTCCTCAATTTATATGCGGGAGCTTCCCGATGATTATCTTGGGTAGCCCTCCTTCAACTGAGCAAGCTAATTTCCCCCCCCTGCCAAAGTCCCCCCGGCTCGAGATTCTGAGAAGTAAGATGATGCCACTCAGACTCTTTCTTCCCCTCACCCCCTCCCCAAACCCCCTACCCTACTCCTTTCCCCCTCCCCCCTCCAGGCGCCCTTCTTCTTTCAACCCAACCCCTACCCCCCTCCCTCTCCTTCCCTTTTCCCCACCCTCGCTCCCCTAACCCCCACCCACAACCATCCATCCACTCTCTCCTCATATCCACCCCAATCCCTCCCCTTCCCCGACACTCCTCCCTTCCTCACCCTACCCCCCCTCCCCCCTGGCCCTCGACCCTCCTCTCTCTACCCTCACTCCCGCCCCCCGACTTCCTTCCCACCCCCCCCCCATATCCCCCCCACCCTCACCCCCGCCCTTCTTTCCCCCTTCAGCCCTTACCTGCCCTCTCCTCACCTCACCTTCCCCTTTTTGTCTATCCCCCCTACATTCCCCCTTCCGCCCCAACCCTCCCCCACTCCCCTTCACCCTCCCCTTACTACTCTCAACCCCCACCGATACTTCCATCTTTCTCTATTCCCTTGCACTCCCCCCTCCCCCCCTCTTTGCCCACCTATATGCCCTCTCTCCCTCCCCCCTTTCTTATTTCTCTCCTCCTCCCCCACCCCTATTCCTCTCCCCCCCACCCCTTCATTCCTCAACTCCTCCCTCCTCCCCTTCCCCCTCCCCCCCTCCCACATCTCACCGTCACCTAATCCTCCCTTATATTACCCGCCTCCTCCCCTGTTCTACCACATCCCCCCCCACCTCGTCCCGTCTCTCCCTCGTCCTCTCCCCCATACCCTCCGCTCCCCGCTATCCATTCTTCCTCGTTCCCCCATCTCTCTATCATGCCCCCGTCCCCCCCCTCCGCCTTCCACAACCTCCCTCCTTCTATACACACTCCCGCTCCGCCCCCTTCCCTTCCGTCCATCCCCACCGCGCTCCCCCTATCCTAATACCCCCTCCCCCTGTATCCCCTTACTTCCCACCCCCACCTACACCGTCCCCCCTCCCCCCCCCACCCAATGCTCTTGTCCCATCTTCTTGTTCCCCCTCCCCTCTCCCACCACCCCTCATCTTTACCTGACTCACGCTACCCTACCCCTCCCTCTCATGTAGTATCCCTCCTCACCCCCTCCACCGCCCTTCCCTCCCCCTACCTCCCTCCCTCTCCCCTCTACTACTCCTCCTTTCCCCCCCCGCTCCACCCTCTCCTCCACCCTCCGCATCTTCCCTCCCGACTTACCCCTACTTCCTTCCTCGATCCCTTTAACTCCCACCCTCCCCTCCTCCCCCACCGCCAACAACTGTTCCCTTCCCCCTTCTTTCTCCCACTCATCCTTCCCCCGCCCCGCCCCAACCATCACTCACCCCCCCACCTCCCTAACTCCTCACTCACCCACCCCCGTTTCGCTCCTCCTCCATCCCTTCCTCCCTCCCACCTCCCCCCCAACCCGATCCCTCTTCTCCCCTACCTCCCCACACGACACCTGTCGTCCCTCTACTTATTACCTCTCTCACTAACCTCCACTACCACCCACGGCCCCCCTTTTCCCTCCCCTTGTGCAATCTCCTCGCTTTCCCTTCCCCCATCCCGCCCTCCCCCACCCACCTCCCCCTCCCCTTTCTTCCCTCCACACCCTCCCTCCCCGCCCTCCCTTCTCCCTCCCCCCCCCTCCCCCCCCTCCCTCTTCCCCCGTCGATCTACTGTCCCCTCAGGCACCCACTTACGCTCCACATGACTCTCCACTCCCCCCCCCCTCATCCCCCCACCTCTCGTCTTATCCCCGACCCACAGCACCCCTTCCCCCACCCCACCTCTCTCCCCCCCCTCCCTATCTCCCCGCTCCCCACCTCCTCACCCCTCTCCTTTCCCCTCCCCCCCCTTCCACCCCCCCCCCTCTGCATCCTGTCTAATCCGCTTTATTTTCCCCAACCTCCCCCCCCTGTCCGCACTCCTACCCCCTCTCTTCCCTCACTAACCACCTCTCTCTCTCGTCCCCCCCCCCTCCCCCTCCCTCCCCATCCACCCCACCCTCACCACCTCCAATACCCCCCCCCCTCCCTCCCCCTTACCCACCACTTCATATCCTCCTGTCCTCCCTCCCTCACCCCCTCTCTCTCCCCCCCTTTCCCAACCATCCATCGCCCACCTCAGCTCCCCTTCCCCCCCCCCCCCCTCCTCCCGCATCATGCCCTCGCTATCCCCTTTCCCCCCCTTTCTCCCCCCCCACCCTCACCTATCTTGCTTTTCACCACCTCCCCCCCCACATCACCCTCCTCCTCCCACACGCCCACCCCCTCCCCCCCCACCCCTCCTCAACCGCCCTCCCCCCTTCTCTCCTCCCTCCTCCCCCTCCCTCTTCCTCCACCATCCCTACCCCCACCCCCTTCCACTCCCCTACCCCCTAACCCCCGTCCCATACTCCTTTCCTGGTCCCCCCCCCACTCTCTTCTTCCCCCTCCCCCCCCCTCCCTTTCCTTATTTTTCACCTCCCCCCCCTCTTTCTTCCCCTCCTTGCCCCCTACCCCCCCCATTTTCATATTCCGCTCCCCCCCCCTCCCTCCTTCGCTACCCCCTCGCCCCTCCTCCCGCCCATCCCACTCCCCCCCATTCTCTCCCCCTTCCCTCGATCAGCCCCCCCCCTCCCTCCCCCCCACCCCCGCTCACCCCTATCCTCATGTCCACCACCCCCTCTTCTCTCCCTCTCCTCTACCCTCCCCACTATCGCCCTTCGACTCTCCGACCATCATTAACCTCCCTTCTCTTTACTTTTCACCCCTTCCTCCCCCCCCCCCCCCCCCCGATATCGCTCCCTCCACCCCCTCCTCCTCGACCCCCCCCCCAACTTACCCCGGCACCCTCCGTCTCTCCTACCCGTACACTCCACATCCCCGCCATACTATCTACTCCCTTCTTCCTCCCCCTTTCTCCCACCTCTCTTCCCTAACCCCGTCCCTCTCCCCTATCTGCCCCCACCACCACTCCTCCTCCACACACCTTCTAATCTCCCCCTAATCTCCCTGACCCTCCCACCCTTGCCCCCCCCTTCTCTTTCATCCGCTGCGATCTTTCACCCTTCCCCCTTCTTCCTTCTCCCCTTTTGACTCCCCTTACCGCCCACTCCCTCCACGGTGTCCCCCCCTCCCCCATTTTTCCTATCACCTCAACGCTAGCCCCTTACTAACTCCCCTCCCCCTCCCCCCCAATTATCCCCCCCCCCCTTTCCCCCTCACCCTCAGCTCTCTCCCCCTCTCTCTTCCTTCCCACGCTCCCTTTTTGTTCCCCCATCCCCCTCTCTCCCTCCTCCCCCCCGTTCCCTTCCTACCCCTATTGCCCCCCCCTCTTCCCCCCCCTTCCCCCTCCCCCCCCATCCGAATTCTTTTACCCGCCCTACCCCCTCAGCCCTCTCCTCCCCCCCCCCACCCCTCACTCCCCCTCTCCCCGCACCTTCCCTGCCCCCCCCAGCCTGGCCCCCATCATTTTCCCACCTCCCCACTTCCCCCTGTTCACTTACATCCCCTCACCCTCCGCACCCCCCTCCTTCTCCTTACCGCCTCATACACCCCCCACCACTCCCCACACACACCTCCCCCCCTCTCCTATCCTCCGCTTTCACCCTCACACTCTTGGTCTCTTCCTCACCCCCCACCCTCCTCCTTCTCACCCCAGGTATCCCCCTCCACCATCTCCCCTGTACCCCTTTCGTCTCAATTCTTCCCTCCCCCTCTCTTCATCCCCCCTCTCCCTCGTCCGCCCCCCCTCCCTCCGCGCCCTCTTTACTGCCCCTTTTTCCCCAACCCCAACCTTCCCTAATCCCCCCCCCCCCTTCCCACCCCCCCCCCCTTCCTCCTTCGTCACCCTCCCCCCCAACCCCACTCCTCATGACCCCAGTCCCCCAACCCTTCCCCCCCCCTCTCGGACCCCCCCCACTGTTCTTCACGCACCCTCGCTATCTCCCCCTCCTATATTTCCCACCCACCACCCAACCCCCCCCATCCATCCCACCCACCCACCACCTCACCTCAGGTATCCACCATCTCCCACCCTCCCACCTTCTCATCTCTCTCTAACCCGGCCTTTTCTGCCCCCTACCTCCCCCCCCTCCCTCCCATCTATTCACCCTCTCCCCCATACTCCTACCCAGACTTTCCTACCCCCTTCCCCCCCCACCCCCCTTCACTTACGCCCTCCCCACCTTCACATCCCCCCCCTCCCCATCGCTATCCTCCCCAAATTCCCCCCCCCCTCTCCCCTTCTTCTTCTACTCCCCCTCCTTCCACTTCTACCCCAACAATCACTCTTCTCCCTTTCCTATTCCCCTCCCGCCCTTCCCCTCCGCATTTCACCGCTCCCCCTGCGTCCCCCCCACACCCCTACCGTACGCTGCCTTACGTCACCCCCCCTACCCCCCCCCCTTCCCCTCTCTCCAACCCTCCACCCACTCTTCCCTCTCTTCCTCCCTCCCTCCCTTCCTCTCACCCAGCTCCCTACTCCCCCCCCCCCCCAACCCTACTTCCCCCGCCATAACTACCTCTACCTCCCCATTCACCCCCTCCTCCCCACCTGCGGTCTCCTCTACTCCCCCCCTCCTCCCTCTTTCACCATACCTCCCACCCCCCAGCCTCACTCTCTCCCCCACCTCCGCTCTCATAAGTTCCTCTCCTCTCGGCATCGCCTCTCCCCCACCTCTACTCCCTCCCCACAGCCTCTCCTCTCTCTCCACCACTCCCCAACTAACCCTCCACACCCCCCCCCTTTCCATCCTACCTCCCCCCCCCTTCTTCGCTTTCCCGCGCCCCACCCTTCCTCCCAGCTTACACGTTCCCCGTCCCTTCTCTTTCCCTCCCCTTTCCTACATCCTGATCCCTCCCCACCATACCCCACCTCTTCACCCCCTACCCCCACCATCCCCTCACCTCCCCTCCCCCTCCCTTTCTCTCCTACCCCCCCCACCACCCATCACCCCTCCTCCAACTGACCTTTCCCCTCCTATCTTCTCTTAACCTCCTTCTGCATCATACTTTGCTGGAATAGCGGTTCAAGTCTTTCGTGGTTGTCCCCCACCGATGCCTCCCAACCTTCTTTCCTTCCTTGACTGACGCGCCCCCGAAGAACCTACAATCCTTGACCGTGTATTCGATGCGCGTCCCTCTTCCTTCGCCGGCGAACGCTTTCGTGGGGTTGATATTTTTTTGAGCGTCTAACCCCCCTTTTCTTCGAATAAACTTTCTCTCTCCCTTTACGATCTTACCTAAAGCCCTTTTCCAGCGCGTTCTTAGCCGGACCATGTCCCTTATGAGTTTCTGGCCGGGCCCGAGATCCAATCCGGGCTCCCCCTAGTATCCCCTACCTTTATATGAGCAACTCGCCGACTTCGGTTGCGTCCGGCAGACTTTTGGTCTGCTGATTAAAATATACCCCCTTAGTCCTTAGATCTTCCTCTTCCTTTTTCCGTGAATTGCGGCTTTCGCCGGCTTTAGATCTCGCACCCATTTTTCCCCTCCCAGGTTTTCTCCCCCTGAATTTTTTTGAGCATCAGCGTTTCGCGGGCTCCCTATGGGACCGACCGCCCCCATCCCCTCCAGTCGTAATCCCCTTTCTGCACCGTTTTCAGTTCAGCAGGCGGGAGGAAAGATTAATTCTCGCGACGCCGTTCTTCGTTATCGAGGTTTAAGATTACAGGTTTTCTCCCGGGCAGTGTCTCCCGACTCGTTTTTTCTCTTATTCCCCCCCCTCTTTGGAGTCTTGCTCAGTGGGAGGCGCTCGGCCTAGGGCTCAACTATGGTGTCGGACTAGCCGAGCTTCATTTTCTCTCGTATGATCTATATCTCTCCTCAATCTTTTTTTTTTTTCGTTTTTCTTGACTTCGATAGACCTTCTGCTCGGAGAGGCGTCGCAACTAGTGAGCCCGATGCCTTTCCCGGAGTACCTCTTTCCCGACTCCCTTTACTTATTCCACTGTAGTCGGCGTGACCTCTGCCTTCTGCCTACCCCTGTCCCCGAGAGTAAAACGCATCTCGCGCCCCCTTTCCGCTCCCCCCGTTCATAACCCCCCCCCGCTTGAACTCAGAGCTTTCCGACGAAAGTTTTTTTTTTCCCTTGTCTGATTAGTCAGGTCCTCCACTCTGCGGCCAGCTTACACGTCAATATGGCGTCATTCCACCATTCATTGCAAAACCTCAATCCCGCTTTCACCCGGCTGTGAGAATCTCTCCTCTTGTCGCGCTCTTTCTTCCCCGGGGGCCGTTTTTTTTCGAATCGAAGCATTCTCCAGGTGGGTGGATCGACCTAACCGGCTGGGGGCTTTCTAAAAATTTCTTTCGCTTAGTTCTTCCCCAATATCGAGTCTTCGAAGGCATCCCTGCCGCGTGCCCAGAGGCTCGAGCTATAGCCTCTGGAAAAATATCTTCGCATGGTCGGCTGCCCCGCAATCGCCAGCTTTCCACGCTCCAATCGTATAAGTGGGATGCCCTCTTCCCTCCGATTGATTTTCCGAGTTTTATCTTACTGGTGTCTCTCCTCAGAGACCTCAACAAACCCCATCTTTGCGACGGGCCTGTTCGTTCCTAATTTGCCGCGTTTCCGCCCCATGACCCACGTTCAAGGCTTATTTCGTTGGCGCGACTTCCGGTACTGAATTGAGAAATTTAGTCTTTTTTCTTTGGGTTGACGACACAATACTTCCGCCCCGGCTCCAGCTTCAGATTATCCATCGAGGTCTTCTCAGAATCGCGTGAGTCAGGACTGTGACTCTCTTGTTGAATCTTCCTACGACTGACTTTTGTTGCCGTGATTTCTTGGAGACCCAAGATATCATCGACGCGACTCGCCCCTCCCCGAAGGTACACTGATGACGCAGTCTCTCCTCGTAAGATCGCTCGAAAGTCTTCTACTTCCCCACTTTCGAACTCCGCCCCTCCTTGCCAATCAGCTTTTGAGTGGGGAAAACTCTGTCCACCACTACCATGTTCCAATCCTCGAAGCGGAATACTCCCCTCATCGCATCACGAGCTCTCGAACATTCTCTAGAGTTCAGCGAGCTCTTCCGTATTTATGAGCACAGACCCCTATTCTAAGTTTTTTATGGATAGACTTTTCGCGTTCGTAGTCTTTCTGTCTCTCCAGGGTTAAGTTTTGTTCTTTAGAAATGAAGACCACCCGATCGCTCGTTGTCCTTGGGCGACCGCAGTTCACGACATCCTTCTTCTCCCCTGCCGCGATTGTTTTCTCACTTTCCCGACACACGACTTCCAATTCGCAGTCCATCCGTTTTGCGACGTCTCCCCGACTTCCGATGTCCCCGACGCCAGGCGAGACTCTTATAACCCTCTCTTTACAGCGTTGCGATAGGAAAGTCTCGACGACGATTCCAAGGTCCTTCGCCCTCTCCCCTTCGCGACCCTTTGGTGAAGTATCGTTTCAGCCGTCGGGTCTTCTCTCCACAAGAGGATATCGATTGGTCCCTCCCTGGGGAATCTGATTTCATTACTCTTTGCCACTGGGGCGTTCCCCCAAAACTTTCCAATACAGGTGAAAAAACGGTCGGTAAGAACCTCATTGAATGCCAGAGCAAAAGCTTCCGCTCGCGGCTTTTACCCTGCCTCCTTGATATTTGGAGTCTTGGGACGGATGCCCGGACCGACGGTGTTTTTCCGCCTCTTTTTTCCCCGCTCGTCCAGCCGAGCCATATCCCCCCCCTCGCCTGGGTCTCTTTTTTCGAATGGTTCTAGCGAGTCCTCAACATTTGAGGGTTTTTTCCTCGCCGTGAAGTGTCCATCCGTGAGAGCAAAAAATCGCGGCTTTTTTTTTTTGCTCGCTGATCGAAAAGCTTCTCTCGCTTGCCCCCCCCATAGAAACACGTCCTTGATATAACCCATTTCCCCACAAGGAGGATGGTTTTAGCGACCCCCTTTTTGTCGCGCGCGTTAGATGACTCCACCCTCATGAACACGGATCCTCGAAGTGCGCCTCCTGCGGAAGGGGTTACTCTTTCGTCGAAGATCTTACTGTCCGCGTTTCTGGGAGGACCCTTTTCCCTTCCTCAGGAAGACGCGACGGTCCCCTTTCTTAGGAACAAGGATGTATTCGGTGGAAGTTGAGGCTTCAAGAGGCAAACCGTTTTTTCAGAAAATCCATTTCCTATAAGCTGCCCCCCCTAGATGTTGTTATCCCGCCACTCTTCGACGATGCTCTATGGCCCCCAGTCATGGACTTAAGTCGCCTCCCGTTCAAAAGTTGTGGTATTTTTATACCCCTCGATCGAGAAAAACTTTTTTTCCCCCACGCAAGGTAGTCTAGACGGGATCTGCTACCGTCTCATCTCTCAACGAGTTCTTTTTTCAGTAGACGGGAAACCCTCTTCGGCGCGATCTATTCAGTCCACGTTTGCAGAGGGCTTCTTGTTTCCATCAGGTTTCCTCCCAAACAGGCCAATGGCCCTCTCTCTCTTCCTTCCTTTGTTGTTTTTTTGATGCCATTGGTGTTGTGGACGCCCTCTCCTCAAGAAGATCTGGTCCGTTGCTCTGAAATAGAGCTCGCCTCCCGGCAAGCGGGGTGGCCTTGCATGCCTCCCCCACTCAGATCTCGTTTTTTATTTTGGTAATATTAGGTCGAGAAGCGCCGCGATTCTTTTTTTTGGATTCTTTGATCGAGGGTCGGCCCCAAAACTTATGGACACCGGCGACTAGTCATGCCTGGTTTTTCTTCAGAGAGCATCGCGCTTTCTTCTTTTGGCGGAGTTCCCCACTCCTGATAAGGTGGTGCCCTGCTAAGGTTTCTTTTTTCGCGCGGTTTGCCTCTTTTTTCTTCCGAACCACCGGCGAGGGACTTACTTGTTCCGACCCGCACTTCTTCTCCTTCTTTCTGTCGTAGACGAAGGCGTCTCCCGGGACGTCTCTTCCCTTTCAACGCGTCCCCTTTAACGCTCTTCCCGCGATGAAAACCGCGCTTCATGCGCAATGCCGATGCCCATTCGCCCGGTGTTCCTGGTTTTCTGCGGTCCGTTTGATCTCTTGCCCGGGACGGTTTTGTAGATAAAGATTTCAGCTGGTTGTTTTTTTGTAATATACTTTTGGCTCTTTTCCTATGTAGACGCGAGCCATTGACATATTCGATCTATCGCCCAACTAGTTCCTTCGTTTTTGCTCCGTCTTCTTTTCACAACGTCAACGGACGATCTACCCCGATGTTTGCTCTTTGAGAGACCATTATAATCTCTCCCCCCTCTCCTATTATGCGCGGTCTCCTCTCTTCTCCCCCCCTCCCGGAAGGACTATTGCTCCACCAGTCGGCCGACTTCTTTTTGAAGAAACCGCTCTCTCCTCTCAGGCGCCGTTCAACACATTGCGAGCGCAAGCGTTCTGTCTATTGCGTCAGGTTCTTCCGACCGCTTCCCTCCGTATGTTTTTTTCAATGTAGCCCCTGTTTTCCCTTTGAGATTGCCATCCTCTTTTTTAAAAAGGTAGAGGACCCGATATCCCGGGGGCACCCCCCCGAACCAAGACGAAGTGTCTTCCGGCGCTCCCCCCTCGTAAATTCCGTTTCCCCCCCCATTTAGACCTTCCGATTTTTTCTCGTGACCGTCTACTTTACTATCGCCCCAACTTTTCCGCGGGTGACCTGTCCTAGCCGTTTTGCCACAGGCCTCTGATAGCTACTTCCAAAGATCGATGACTTTGCTTTGGAGACGGTTCTGTTGCGCCCCCGGTTCTCTCCCTCTCCCCACCTTCTGACTTCCGGCCCGTGTAACAGACTTCTCTTTGCCTACTCAAACGTCTCGTCACCGGGTGGGGTCTTCTAAGTTTACACCCCCCGTAACCGCTTTTCGCAGCCCTCTCCGACCTTTCTACGAACGCGTTGAATACCCCCGAGATTTCACCAAGGAACTGATTCCTTTTCTTGCTCAGCTTTGCAGCGAATATCTCCTCTTCTCCTTATCGGTCTTTTCCTGCGCTGCAGATCAAGAGTTTTTTCGATAGATGAAACTGGCTTTTGACATCGCCCTTCTTTTTCCCCCCCAAACTTCTCTTTCGATGGCTAGGAGTTCCCAGTCTTCGAAGTTCTTCCCCCTGACTTTTCCCTCGCTCGGACTGACGCTGGTGCATCGAGTCTGCATACACTCCGGCGTTCTTTCACTTGATGATTTCTTGGGTCTCCACGCCCTCTCGAGAAGGATGCGCTATAAGTCAACCGCCATCTTTCAGTCCTCGGACTCCTTTTGAGCCCCCCGCCCCTCGTTGCTCCTACCCGCTGGAATCTCCTTTTTAAAGTATTTTGACACCCCCCTGAAGCACCCCCCACCTGCTCTCGACTATAGTTCCCACCCCACGTAATACCCCCTCATCCTGGAACCGTGTCTCCGCGGCGAAACTTCGGATCACTATGACCCGGCCGCCGGCCCCCCCCCCTTGAAGTTTTTTTTTTCATTCGCGACTTCGTCACCTGTCGTTGATAAACGCTTCTCGATCATCGGTAGAACATTTCCATTTCACAAGTACCTGCAGTAGCTGGCTCTCTTGCCTCCATTGAGAAAGATGAGTTTCTGGCTTTCTGGGCCATGAGACTTCGAAATGTTTTTTTGAGAGTGCTGCATACTCGATATGAATTATTTCCTCCCATCTTTTCTTTCGTCGCCCCGGTGATGTTCTTAGTTGATTTTTTCCCCCCAAACATGTTCGATCCCTAGGAAGAGATGAGAGCCTTGGTGGACGAGCGCGAAGTTTTCTTTTTCCCTGTTAGATTTCGCCCCCCAAAGGTTCCCCTGTCATGAGGTTTGCGCCCTACTTTCTCGCCCTCAGTGACGTTCTTTTCTCTCTGTTGCTCTTCCGAATTACCGAACACTTCTGTCACCCCACTCTTCTTCCCCGCTGAGTTAAAGCTTCGGGAGGAACTCTTAGGTTTTCTTTCCCTACGGTCCTTCCCTTACTAGCGGTTTTTCATCTCCACAGGGTAGGCATCCCGCAGAGGTCCTCACGATTTCTCTTTGACAAGAGTCTTATACAGGTCGCGTTTTCGGAGGATCAATCCTTCTCAAGCCTCGTTCCAGGAGGGGCCTCTCTATTTCCCTCCGTTTTTGTTGTTTTAGATCGATATTCCCGCGTGACTCTCGGCGATTCTTTCACCATTGCCCGCTTTTCCCATGCGACATCCTAAAGTACTCCTCTTGGACGAAGAGATCAATATTTCGGGAATTCCTTGCCGGTTTTCCCTGTATTCCCTCTAGAGTCACGCTATGACCGTCGCGGGGAACAATAACTTGTAATCGGGCAACCCGGCTTTCCCTACGAGCGTTTTTTTTTTTAAGACATTGTTCGATTCTTATTCCTCCGAGCCTTCCCACCATATGACCCTGCCTTCCCCCGTCAAATGTCTTTTCCTCCCCCTTGGTGAGCAAAACCTCCCAATGACCGCTTTCACCGCTGGATCGGCGTCGGCCTACCTTTCCCCTTCGATCGCACTGAGAAGACTCTTCGAGCCTGCAGGCCAATCCCTTTCGGGGGGTGCAAAACAGGTCCCCCCAACCCTGATCGGGCGGCCTTTCTTCAAATTATCGTAGTCTTTGACGGGCAAGAGCCATTCTCCCCCCTCTGCTTGCCCCCTCCCCCTTTTTTCACAGCCCTTTCGCATTGAAGCGGGCAGCTGAACGCTTACGTGCGGACCTTTCCCGAGCGATTTTACCTCCCTATTATAGCTTGTTCTCGACA
>Ga0179593_1447784_pt1 | contig 24467 bp, 20 predicted proteins | sample CZODoug2_1_08_16_FD_185931 | JGI IMG/M metagenome (GOLD analysis project Ga0179593, IMG submission 185931) | Vadose zone soil fungal communities from Angelo Coast Range Reserve, California, USA - CZODoug2_1_08_16fungal (PacBio error correction) | ecosystem: Environmental > Terrestrial > Soil >... | reverse complement strand
TTCTTCTAACCGTCCCCCCAGACAGAGACAATATGTCACCCCCCTCTATAATATCCTATTCCGGCTGTTAACTGCTTCGTTTGGATCACCTACATCTTTCAAGATTCTTTTCCTTTTTTTCTCCCTGAAGTCATGTGCCTTTTGATCAAAGACCTTTTTTGGGTGAACTTATCTTTCCCCTTGAAAAGTTAACCTCTCTCCTTTCTAACTAAGAATATTGGGTTTGTTGTGAGCGTGGGATTTTCAGGGAGTTTTAGTTTCGACCACATCGTTCTTTATTCCACCAGACCAGGTTCTCTATCGTGTCCTCACCTTCCCCCCTAATCTTTCCTCCTTTATACTTCCTCAGATCAGGACATAGTAGACACCCAGTCCCTGACATCATATAGATTTCGCTGAGCTTTGGCCCTTTTTACTTCAGAGCATTCTTTCACCTTTCTCGGTGTCCCCCTTCTTCCCCTTCTTATTGTCTTTTTCCTCCCTCCAACTTTTTTTGCACCTGAACTGGCCTTTGCGAACCGGCGAGATCTTTTCCCGCGGGGATTCTCATTCTATTCTAGACCTTTTTATTTGAGTGGAGATCGTTTTCTTTCCTAATCTCCCTTCTCTTGACATGGAATCCTGTATTAACGCTCTGACGATTTTTCTCCATCTCGCAGTTTCGTCCCACAGTCTTACCCGGAAGCCCTTCCTCCCTTTCTTTTTCCCCCAGGCCGTTCTACCCCTTTTCGAAAACGATCCTCTTCCCCTACAAGAGGAGGGGATTCGAATAAAAAAAGATTGGTACCCCATTCAATGTGGTTTATCTACTCCTTTTTCGACATAGCTTGGTTCTTAATTCCCCATTCCCAGCCCCAGAAAATATCAGTTTGGGACGCTTTTCCAAACCTTTTTTTTTTTTTATCCCCCTTCATTACTGGCTCCTATCGGTTTTGGAGTCACTTTTTTACATATGCCCAAAACTTTTTTACTCCCGATAATTTAGATTCTGGTAATTACTTTTTCGTTTATCGAGAGGATGTTATTCTCCACCTATTCCCTTTTCTCACTCCATCTCTACTTCCCCCCCTCTCAAGTCATCTTCTTTCTCCTACATTGATACTCACCCCCTTCCGATGATTTTTGTAGGCCTCACAAATCTTTTTTCCGATCCTCCCTCATTGTTTCTTTTTGTTTTCGATTTTTCTTTTTTGTGAAGCAACTATGTTCACCGGAAGAACTACTCCCCCGATATCTTTTCTCTTTCCCTGACATTTTTCCTCTTTCCCTCATCAGGTGAAGTTTCTTCCCCCCTTCTTTCTCCTGGCCAGGCGATTCAACCATGACAACGCCCTGCCCTCTTTAACTCCTTCCTTTTCTCTCTTTCTCCCCCCCGCGGCGGGTTCCTTCTCGCTACCTTATGAGAGGTGTTTTTTTTCGTCTCCTCCCTCCGATTCCGTTCTGCACCTTGTGGATGCGTTTGTCCCATTGTCTCCGAAATGATCCTATTTCTGGGACTTCTTTCCATACGCCCTTTTCTTGAAAAGTTGAACATGACTTCATCCTTTTCCCTCCAGCTCCAAAGCGGTATCTCTCCCTTTTTCTACAGCTGTTCAAGAGGTTCACAATTTCCCCTTTTTTTTGCTGTCTCCCTTCCTTCACTTTTTTTTCTATGGAAATTAAGGGACCCTCTTACTATTATATTCCTCTGCTACCCCTTCTTCTCTCCTATTGAGGAGCGAAGCCAAGGACCGCGGTGCAGTATACTATCAAAGTCCTCTTCGTAATTTTCTTCTCTTTTTTCTCCCCTGCTTCTTTCTTGGCCACAACAAAGGTTTTTAGGCGCGTTTCCCATTCCCCACTTGTGATTTCCTGGGCTTCCCTTTGATTAATTGAGAATCCTGGCCTAGGGACTCTTTTATCCTGAAAATTTCTCTTCCCCCTTACCCCACTTTCAGCACTTCACGCATGAGGTTGATGAAAAGGAATCTTTCTTGTTTTTCTCCCCTCTTTGGAATTAACTGATTTGAGTTAAGCATCTAACAGCAATCCTATCTTTATTGTTTCCTTCTTTTCACCTCAATTCCCCGTGACGTAAAGCTGGAAGTTAGCCGCTCCCTTATCCCCCTTGTGCCCTTCACTGTTTCAAATGAAGAGTAAGAGGACTGCCAGAGTTTTACAGTCCCATGGTCTCTTAGACATTCTTCCTTTTCCGTCCCGTGTTTACGGCGCTTTAACGATTTGATTTCTGGTGATTAAAAATTTTTCATACCTAGACCTGTCTTTGTCCTTTAATTTCCCCTCTTTTGTGTTATTAGGTTTGTAACTCCCAGCATCGACCATTCATTTTCTGCCTAATTAATTTTTTCAATTCCGGTCTTTCTTTCCTCTTTCTTGTTGTGAGATTAATGGAAGGAATACATCTCTTACTTTTTTCTCCTGGACCCTTTCTTATTAACAAAAAGGAAGACCCCTTCCCCCTCATCAGGTGGCTCCAGGGACGGAGTGAGCCCCACTCTCACTCCCTTCTTGAGTTTCCCCGCTGTCCTGAAGGGGAGCCCTCGTGCTTCCTTTCCTTCCCTTTCTTTTCCGAGATGTTCCTCCCTTCCTCTCTATTAAACAATGATGTCCAGCTTTAGTCGCGAATTTTCTCTTCTTTTCTAAAGAATCCTTCTTTATACCAAGCTGCTTTTAGGAGAATCCCCCCTTATGTCGACAGGATTTGTTGTCCTTTGGCCTTCGGTGCGTCCTTAGCCTCTCTCCCTCCGATTGTACTTCCAGAGTCGTGTAAGGAGATGACCTTTGTCCTCTTTTCACTTTCCTCCGAATAGCTCCCTCTCAACAGGAGTCCGGCAAAGCTGCCATCAGTCCCCCCCCAACCTCTTCTTTTATTTACCCTACCCCGCCCTCAGATGTCAGCCGACACTCCTTTCTCTGTTTTTTCCCTTTTATTCCATACATCCCTTCAAAGACCAAGGCGCGGTAGGGATGCCTCCCCATTTTTTTGTTTGTTCCCAGTTACCTTCATTTTGCGCTTTTAGAAGGGTTCCCATCTTCTCCCTAGCCTTCCAAGCTTCCAGATGGTCCAGAGAACTGCATTATATCCCGGACCCTTTTTTGCGTTTCCTGATAAAAAGTGTTCCCCATCTCAGACCCCTATCAAATTAGTATTGAATAAACCCCATGTTCCCCCGTTAAAACTCCTTCTACCGGCGGAAATAAAATATGGAAGCCTAATCGAACCTTTTTCCCTTCTGTTCCGACCCAAAGAGTTCTTCGGATGTCGTTATAAAGTCCTCCCGTCTTCCCAGCGTCCCTTTTTGTCCTGTTTTTTAAAGGAAGAGTCCCTCTAAGACGGTAATCCGCCAGCTGTCTCCCCCCCCCCCTTTCACCATCTTTCCTAGTCCAGAAGGGCGATACTTTGTACTTCTTCTTTCTCTGAGTGTTTGGTTATTTTCCCTCAATTTTCTTCCCTTCTGTGCTTTAAAGCTTCCTTTCTACCAGTTAATGGGCTTCGTTCCTAGTTTACCCCAAACCCCCCTCCTCCATGCTATTCCTTAGACAGAGATATACTTTTACTCCCTGTTTTTTTTTTTGAGCGTCGCAGGTAATTCCCTGGCAATGAACGAGTTTTTTTTTTTTTTTTTTCCCCTCCGTCCTTCCGACCCTTTAACTTTCTCCTTTGAGGAGGAAACATTCCCCAAAAATGTCGGTTTGCATTCCCATCATTGTTGTTTGCAACCCAAAGTCCCCCACCCTTCCCCTCCGACCTCCCTCCCTTTCCCAATCCTTTCCCTTGGAGGAACCCCCCGGCCCAGACATTGGGTTTTGCACCCGTTTCTCCCGATTTCTTGCTCCCTCGGGCGCTTCCCCGGCCGAGGAAAGACTCTCAACCTCCGGCATTCAGGACATACTGTGATCTAAAGATTCCGAAGTCTCTTCGTTGTAGGTAGCTTACACTTCTGCGGTAACCGTTGTATGCTTTTTTTTTTTTTTCGCTTTGTACTCAGTCTCACTAATTTTTAATCCTTCTCCCATTGAAGGCGACTTTTTTTCTCCGAGAAGGTCCTGGTCCCCTTGTGGCTTATGAAAACTCCTTTCTTTTTGATTCCCTCCCCTCCAAGTTTTTTAATGGATTCGTAGGTATAGGTCACCCATCAATCTTTTCCCCCTTTCTTTTCTCAGCCTTGCGTGGTCCCCACTCAGGGCGTATTCTCCCATTTTTTTCATTTTAACCCCCTTACATGGCTTTTTCCCGCAACTTGAGGTCCACCAGTAGCCATTCTTTTGCTGTTTTCGTTGCAGCCCAGAAAGTTGCCCAAAGCAGCGTACTGCTCGACATCCCCTGAGTTCTTTCCTTCTTTCCGGGTCGCTTTTGTGCCTGTGCGTTTCCTTTTTCCTTTCCTCGACCTCTTCGTCCTCTTCCCTGTGACCCAAACCTTTTCCAGGTGCTGCATTAAGACCTCTCGCAATTCCTTCTTTTTCCGATCTCCCTTCCCCCTTTCCTCGCCTTTTTTGCACGACGGCACACCACCGTAACTCAAGTGCGACCGCCGATTCCTACGCCCCTCCGCCGCGTCTTTTACCCCACCGAGTCCCCCCCCCTCCCCAAAACTTTTTTTGGTTTTTTTTTTTTTTTTTTCCGTCAAGACTTACGCTCACACTTGCCTCTCCCGCGGTATCATGGTTTCTCACTCAGACTTCTCCTTCGTCAGCGCCCTCTTCCCACCCTCAAGGAATCTAGAGAGTCCTTCCCACTTTTTTAATCAGTTCACGATCAACTCTCCTTTTTTGCTCTTGTTTACTCCAAGGGAATGCCTTCCCCCTTCTTTCCTTCAATCGGTTAGGACGTTTACTCGCAGTCGGTCGGGTTGTCTTGCGCACACCTTTAAAGATCTTTTAGTTGCCTATAACGAGAAGCAACCACATCGTCAATCCATCTCAAGAGACTCTTTCCAAACTTATTTTCTCGTTGACTCCCCCCAGAAATTTCCTTATTCTCGCGCCTGGAGGAAAAGAAACCAAGCAAACACTCTTGCCCCGATTCCGGTCTCCCCCTTTCCATAGTCCACTTTTTGGCCTTTTCATCCCCCCGCATATTGCTTGGAATCTCACGTCACCTACGTCACCTCTGGCTTCCCGCGAATTTGACGGGACCTTGAGAGAGCGCTAGACTTCCTTTCCCTTTTCGTTTTTGATTAGGGAGGATTGAAGCCTTGGGAATCCAGGTTGCCGATTGATCCATGAATGCGCCATCAGGAGGGAAGACCGGAATTTATTTCTAAGGAAGGTCCCCCCCCTCCTCTACTTGAAATGTGAGGCTTACGACACCTAAGGGCACCGCACCATTAACTTAGTTGACAAACATTTTTGGCCCTTTTCCGTTCGACAACTAATGTATCCTTTCTAGATAGGTGTTGCCTTTCTTTTCAAGTCGCTCCAAGGTCCTCCCCTCTCTCCATCCCAATGGGCATTCTATGAAGTTCTTCGGCTTTACCCGACGTCCAGCCCGTTAGTTTTTTAGACCTAACCTCTTCCCTCCCCCCTTCGCAAGTTACCCTTCTAAGCGGTACCTGACTTTTTATTCCCTTCCAAAATGTAGTTTTTCAGGAAGATTACGCCAGTATCAACCTTCATCCTCTCCCTCCCCTGGTTATATAGTGACATGCACTGAAAGGTAGCCCTGAATAAACCCTATGACTTCAAAGGACAACAGGTGCCCCATTTATGACCTCTTTTCCCTTTCCCGGAGGTCCCCGTCATATTAATTTTTCCTTTAGGATGAAGGTTTCCTTGGAAGTTGCCGGGCCCCCTTTCAGCATTTCTGTAGAGTCCCTTTCCTCCCATAGTCAGGACCTGTCGGCATACCCCCTTTTCCAACCGAACCCCCTTCCCCCCCAATAGCCCTTCCCCCAGTTGTTAAGGAGACAGCCTGGTCCTAGGCATTAATTATCGAGCATAACGACTCTTGTTCCTTGCTTCAACAATTCCCGGCAAGATGGTCCCGTTCTTGTCATTTTTTCACTCGCTCCCCCTTCTCCCACGACCCACTATTTTTGGGACCGCAAGCACAGTAAAGCGCCTCTTGCCATTTTCATTTACCGTCCTCCAAGGACGATGTTTTTCGTCTGCCGGTGAAGCCGATTGCGCCCAACCCCTCCCCGCGCCAAATCGCCCCCTTTCATTCAAATTGAACAACTTCCCAAAACCTTGAGCAAATAATTTCCCCCGTTCCCCGTACAAAGATTTCTCTTTGACGCGAATAATCTTCCTTTCCCCCATTTTTCCTCCCTGCTTCTCTTAGCACCACTTCACGGATTTGACTTCCTTTCCTTCCTCGGATGGCGACCCATATAGGGGGCTCCTCTCCTATCTCCCCCTGGTACTTTTTCCCCTCCCCTTACTCATCGATCCAGGAACACTCTTTTGAGATAAAGGTCCACTTACCTACCCCACCCAGAGGGACCGCCACAGTGTCTCCCCCCAAAAGCCTTTTTTTGGGCCTATCCAACAGCTCTTTGGTTCCACGTTTAAGCAATTACGACCCCAAGTCTTCCTAGACCTGAAGTTTCTACCCCCATTATTGTTGTTCTCTCCCCTCCCCCAAGCCCGCGTGTCCCTCATAGCATTGCCTAAAAGTTTCACCTGTTGAACCCCTTTTCGACGGGTTCTTAGTGCTTTAAGTGGCGATTCGCTTCTCTGCGACAGTACATCGCTTTCCCCCACGCAATACATCTTTTCACTTTCCCCGCAGATGCTGTTCCTGAGGGAAAGACAAAATGCTTCCGAAGCCAACCCTCCACCCTCCCCTTCACATCTCCCCCTTAAGACTGATAGCGTGACATTTTTTTTTGTCTCCGTCTTTGAAGTTCCCTTTTCGGTGGCAGTTTTCAGGAAAACGAGGCGTCCATCCGGGCCGCCTCGTTTACTATTTGACCATCATTTTTTTTTATAACCCGTATGCAGATAAACCTGCACAGTCCTCGCTCCTGCTATCTCCTTCTTCTTACTGTGGTCGAAGGCTCTGTCTGATTACATACCTTGATTTATTCTTTGCTTCGCACTACCTGTTTTGCTTCCCCCGAACTCTGTGGGTAGAACTATTTCTCCTTCCAAGCAAAATTCTCTCTTTCTCCCCCCTCCCCTCTGTTGTTGTTGTTTCTCGATGTTTTTTTTTCGCTCTTGACCGGCGTTCGGTATTGAACTAAGGATCCTTCGGTTTCGTTTTCTCCCACATCCCCGAATCTTCGAATTGGGTAATCGCAAGAGCCCTCGTCGCCCCCACTCCCACGACTAGATTTTACGTGAGGAAAGCTTTCTCTGGGCGTTTGTTTTTTAGTCCCTCCTTTTCTCCTCCTGCACTGATTAACTTAGAGTGTTTAAACGGCGTTTGCGGATTTCTCCTCTGTAAGGTTGATCAACGTTGCCACTACACGGCCTTCTGGCCCGTTAAGTCTTTTTATTCCTGTGATTTACTTAAGAGTCCTTTTGGGTGATAGTTTTTTCCTCCGGATCTGGTTGGGATCCAAAAGAGCCCTCGTTTTAGGTCCACTTCTCCGTTCTGGAGGACTCGTTGAGCGCTCGCTATCATCCTCCTCCCTCAACCTTTTTCTTAATCTTCTAAAGACCAGGACGAAATTTGTCCAGGGGGCTAAAGGAAAACTGTTAGCCCCCAAAGATGCTGATCGTAGCACTCAGCACCACTTTTTATCCCCCTGCTTTTTTTGCTTCTCTCAGACCCAATAGATGGGGGTCAGATTTCATTAAAAGTGACCCCCCTCATCTCTTTTTGGGATCTATTTCCACACTTTGGGTTCGCCACTTTTCCCGAGCGGTTTTTTTTTCGTCCACTTTTCTTCACACTCCCCGATGGGTAATCTAGTGAAATTTTCTACAGGCTTGAATATGGCGATCCTGAGAGATCTTTCTCCCCCCTTCTCCCTATCCTGGTTAGCCGCCTCCTCCGGCAGTGTTTCAATATGGAGCCTCCCTTGCGACGTTGCCTTCCGGCCCGTCTTTTCAGCTTCTCTCCTTCGTTGTCTCCCCTTTTTTTCAATTCTTGGAAAAGTGGTTTTCCTGGTTCTTTTTTTCCCAAGTTTCGCTTCTTCTCTTTCTTTTTTGAATTTTCTTTCAACGGGCAGACGAATCCCGCTCTTTTCTTTTTTTTTCGGATCCATGCCCATGGCCGATTCTCTGGAAGGGTGGAAATTTTCGGCCAAACCATTCTTTTTAATCTGTTTTCGTTGCAAGGGATCAAACAATTACCAAACAGAACTTGCAATATGTTTTTTCCTCCTTCTTTTTTTTTCTCCGGAAGCGTCCAAATAGGTTTTGTCCTTCTTACATGCGAGGGCGGCACGTCTCTAGGGGTTCCCTTTGCTTCTTTTTCCTTTGGAATGTGATGAAGCAACTTTTGTCCACGATGAGGCCCTTCTCTCAATAAACACTCACCTTCTGTATTTTTTTCCCTTAAACTGTCTTTCTTCATCCCTTTAACCCTCCCCCCCTCTTCTTAGTGAATGAAGAGTTCCCTCCTGGACCGTTCACTATGTTCATCATGTTTTTGTTTTTTTATTTTTTAGTCAATTTCCAGACGTACCCGTCAAGGGACTCACTTAGCCTCTCTTTCCCCCCCCCCGTATTTTTCATGGTCCCCGTTTTTTAGGTTGCTTCTTCAAGCCCGACAGTCGTTGGCAGTTCCCCCCTCATTCCTCGATCTTTTTATTGGTCTAAATATGATGAGCCTATTCCAGTCTAGAACATAGGTAGGGTTAAGTTCCCGGGCACGCCGCCGCCTTCTTGCACTTCTGTCTTGAGCGGTGATCCTCGCCCCCTCTGTCTGAGTAGCAACGTCACCCCCCTAGCGGGCATTCGCGCCGATTAGTTGCTATTCCCAAATGTATCCGGTTGGTTGTTGTCTTCCCATTTTCTTTCACTCACTCTTCTTGTTGACTCTCCCCCATAAAGTTTTCTAGCGCTTATTGTTTAAGTCGTCCCCCCCAGACGTGCAGCCTCCTCTTTCTCCTTTTTGTGAACCCCCTTCCTCCCATGATCCAAATATTCAATCCCGCGGGCCCCCCCAAATTTGACCTCTGACTGGCCCCGGAAAGTTACCTTCCCAAATGCTCCTCTCCCCCCCCCTATTTCTTTCCCCCGACAGGGTAGGTGAGTGACCACGACGATGCTGTGCTGGTTATATTACATTGTTTTCCTCAGAACTTTACCACCGTGGTCGAAGTCTTCAATCGTTTTTTTTCTGTATTCCCCTTTTTCCCCCCCGTACCCTTCCCCTCCCCAGGATGCACCAGTCCATTCTGGATTCATCATCCTTTTCCTCGCCCGCGCTTCATTGTATCCTTCAATGATGGGGCCCGTGCTTACTCTTCTTCAACATCTCTTTCTTGGTGGCGGAACCCTCCTTTTGCGAGTCAAACCGCCGCATCACCCTGCAGCAGACGTTGATCCCCACAATTTTTGTTTTTTTTTGGACTTTCGTGCTCCCTTGCGAGAAAGGATGTGAGCTTCCCTCTGAATTGCCTTTCTCTCCTTAGTGCTTTCTTTTCCCAAGTATCGCAATGAAAAGGCCATTCAGTTATTTATTTATACCCCCCTTCGACAGCATTTTCGTGAATTTGGAGGCGTATTGTCCGAATGTATCAAGATTTTTTCACCTCACCGTATCATTTTTCCTCCTTCCATACGAGGCTTGTCTCTTTTGGTGACGTTTTTTGCTCTCTTTTTTGAGAATTACGCTCGAACTACGATTGCGACACGGTAGGCTGTCCTTGACTCCTCCCTGGTTTTTCCCGGTCTTTTACTAGATTCCGGACCCCGTTTAACCGCGCACCTGCCAATCAAACCTACGGACCTCCCCTCCTTTCAATCCCCTCCCCTATGAGATTCGATCCTCCACAAAGTTTTTTGCTGTTTTTTTTTTTTGCCAACTCTCTTCACCGTGAACACCTGTAACGCAAGAACTCCAGCAGGAGAATTGAGCCCCTCCCAAAGGTTTCTTCCCCTTCCCCCTCTTTTTACCTTTCCTTTCTCTTTCTTCGTTTGCAAGGCGTTGAGGAAAAAAGCATTGACTCTGGGACTTCCCCTAGACGATCCCAGTTCCACACGCTTTTCAGAATCACCCGTTTTTCCCTGTTCACACGACCCATCCCTCACTTCGTACTTCCCCCCCACGGCGCTGCCACTTCGCCCCGATTGTAAACCCTCAGTTTCAGAATAACCGCTTTACTGACAATCTTTTTGACGGTCCTGATAGTTTCCCAAATTTCGATAAGGATCCCCTCTTCCACCCTTTCCCCTTCCGATTCCCTCTTACATTTATCAATCCCGAATATGCCTCACTGCACGGATTTTTGTCTCTCCGACCTTCACGTCCTCCTTTCCTTTAATCCCTGCCAGCGGAGAAAAGTGAAGGGATTATGCGAAGCCTTATAACGGGCCATTTGAATTACGAGCCAGCATTTCGAGTTTTGGTTTGCCGTTTTTTTCTTTGTTCAGACCAATTATGTTTTCCCGCGGTTCTCCTCGGGACAGTCCCGTACAGAGCAGTTCCTTGGTCCTTTCCTGAGTTTAAAAACCCCACCCTCCGAACAAAAGATCCTTTTATTCGATTCTCCCTTCTTTTCCTCATCCGTTGTTTTGATGAGTGCTTTTAGGTGTCAAGGAATCTTTGTTTTTTTTTTTGCCAACTCAGGCACTTCAGCCCATGCCTTTTTTTCTTCTTGATGGACGAGGCCACACCTTTTTTGGAATACCTCCTTTGTCTTGTGAAAACGCTACCACTTAAAACACCCCCAACGCTCATCGACTAGCCCGTCCCAATGTTGAGGCATTGCATAATCCATTTTTTTCCCTTGCTCCCTCTTTCTTTGATACCTACGATAGGAGCGAGGACCCCCACATCCCGCAATTTCAGCGCGGCATACGATTTTTAGCGCATTGAGTCCGCGTTGTACCGCTTCGTTCCTCGTTTTCCCGTGCCTCTCCTTTCCAGGTGAGGGATTCTCCTTAACGTTAGTTTTCAACTTTCACGTGCTCCGTGCTTTTCCCCCCCGTGTGTAGTTTCTACTCATGTGTCCAGTTTTGTCCCGGGCCGTGGAACGATTTCTGTTGATTCGCACCGCACCTTTTTTTTCTCGTCCTTCTCTGTTCCAGGCAATTGCTTTTGCTCGAGGCCGTGGTCACCCTTCCTGAGATCGCCCATCCTTTCACGGGCTTCCTTTTGCAAATTTGGAGGACCGTCTAATGCGTTCCTTGTTCTTTCTGTGTCTGTTCTTTGCGAAAATGCAACCAGCGCGCCTTTTGTGGTCGCCGTTCCTATATGCGTTTATGAGTCTGTGAGGCCCGAGCTCTTTGTGATTTTTTAGCTTGTCTTGTTAGGTTTTTTGATAGATCTATCAAGAACCGTGAACCCCCTCATGCCATGCTATTCATCTCCTCTGTCGTTCCCCGTTTCTCGTCGCTTTCTTCCCTTTCCGTCCCCCGGCCCGCCAAAAACGTCACCAAGCTCCGTCCCTCCGCTTTCTACTAATCCCCTTTGCCTCGGTTTTTAGTGAAGTCTGCCCTCTTCCCCTACTCCTTTTCCGCGCATTCCGCTCCTTTCTTTACCTTTGTAGAATAAGAAATAGCTTTATCTCGCGAAACTAGCCCCCCCCAATTTTCCCCCTTATGCCCACCCTGATGCGGTCCCCGATTCCCCTATCTGGCACATAAGGACTGGCTTCCCCTTTCTGTCCCTTTGCTTGCCCCGGCGGTTGTCCGCAGGTCTTGTCCGACTTCACCCTTCCCGTATTTTGATTTCCTTGCCATCTTCCCGAGTCCCCGGCTCCACTCCCCGTCCAATCTGAAGAAGTAAAGGAAACTGCGTTAAGTCGTTCCCTCCCCTACCATTTCCTTTTGCACTCGGCTGTCCCCTTTACGTTGACGAATACCACCCCGTCCCCCCCACAATCTGCAGATCGACCCGCCCTTTTACGTTTCGTTTTTATCCCACACCCGTTTTCCGCGAACAGCTCAATCTCGTTGGAATCTCCCCTTTAACCCCAACAACTCACGCAGATGGCGTTCCGACTGCTATAATCAGCAGCGGCCTTTTTTCGTACTCGTACGTTGGGATTTCTCGATTACGCCCATTTTTCATCCCTTTTTCGACGTGCTGCTCAACATTTGTTCCCCGTGTGTCCTTTTTCCAAGAATTTCTTCTTTTTAAGAACCCCAAGAAGACTCCTCACACCTTTTTTTCTCTCCCTTCGCCCCCTTCCCCCATGCGCCCACACAACTTTAGGGATTTTCCGTTCTCAACATCATCGTCGCCGTTGCGTTGTGTGGCGTAGGGAATGAGACAACCCTCGGTCGCTGATCATTCCCGTCCTAGTCCCCATGTCAATTCTTGAAGAGAGTCTTTTCCAGGTTAAAGTCCACACTCCCGTGAGTCTCTCTAACCTGCCTAACTAAGGGCGACCCCCGCTCTAAAATGCGTTATATTATCGAGGCCTTAAAACGCCTTTCCCGTGCTTTCGTCTCCCTTCCGCCCGTTTCAAAGGAAAGAATAGCAGCTTGAACATTTAGTTCCGCGGCCCTGCTTGTTTCGTACCCCCCCACCTCTTCAGATTTTGCATGATGGTACCCTTTTCACCTCTTCCTTCCTTGTCCCCCTTTAAGCATTTCTAGGATACCAGTTTTTGATCTGGCTCTTATTCAGGGCTTTCTTCCGGCATGCGGTTCAATTCCTGTTTACTCTTTTCCTTCTGCAAGCATCGTTCTTCGAGTCGACAATACCCTTTTCCCAAAACTCTCCACCTTGCCCAATTCGCCTTTTCCGAGTACCTAGCGAGGACACTCGCAGACGGTTAGCGAGACTTGACTCCGCTCCGTCGACGCTTTCCGGTCTCCCAGTAAGGCTTTTCACACCCGAGATGCAAAGTCGGTTTTCCCATGTTGAATCGCTGCCCCTTTTCCCCCACGCTTCTTTTTCCCTACCGAGTTGTTCCGTTCCCCTCAAGGTCAATCGGCCAGTCCTTCCACATGCCCCTCCCCGCCTTCTTCTTCGTCTGCCCTGTGAAGAAGAGTTGCCAAAGAACTTCCCCGGCAAAGGTCATCCCCCCAAACGACCCCTCCCCCACCTCTGGTTTTCCCCCCTCCTTCTTCTTTACATCCTTATTTGAGCTCCCCGCTTCAAATATATTTCCTTTGGAAAGTACCAATGATCTTCTCACACTAGCTTTGACTTGAAGCCCCTTTTTTTCGGCCTTTAAAGTATCGCGTGATTTAAGGGTCACTACTCCTTCCCCTGCCATTTGATTCTCCTTACTTCATAGTTCCCTAAAAGCTTCGCGTTCACCAGACCACTGACGCCAAACCTGAGACAAGAAGATCCTTGTCTCCCAAAACAGACGTTTGGCCGACCCCTTCCACCCCCCCCCCAACAGCTTTAGTTGAGGAGACCTCCCCACTCTATTACCCGTCCCTCGATAACCAGGCATGTGGATGTCCCCCAAATTTTTTATCAGAAACGTAGTGCTCTCTTCCTAGTTTGTGCTACCTTCCATCCTTTAAAAAGTTCGACCTGGTTTTGAAGCCCGGGAGCTTGCCTTTTGTCGGTGTATCTGCGCTGATTCGAGCGCTACCTCCCATTTCTCCGAGGTCATCAGACTATTGTCCCCCTCCCCGTCTTTCTCTGTTGACTACTCTCCCAACCCTACCCCAAAAGCGAGGAAATATAATAATTCCTCCTCAGGACGCCGCTGACAGTTCGCCTTTAGTCATGGCCATCAGGTGGCAAGCTGCGCAGCGACGGACACTATTTTTTGTCCCCTCCGCGCCCTTCCAACCAACCTCAAGAAGAAGCGCTTCCCCCACAGTCTGACGATACCGCAGGCACTATGTCACCCCAGCAGCTCTCTTCTTTTTTTATGGTCCGAGGGCTTCTTCTCTTTACCTACCTTCTTACTCCTGTGCATGTTTCTACCGCTTGCTTCCAGTTTTCTTTCTTTCTCCCCTAAGCTTGGGTCGAAATATCGGTCAAAGCCCAACACTCTCTCTTTCTCCTCCCTGGGGTGTCGTCTAGCTGTTCTTTTATTGATCTTGCCCCCGCGTTGGGATAAATTCACTCCCACCTGGTTCCTCTTTTTTCCCCAACTCGAACCCCCTTCTCATGTAGTACGGGTCCCCTTAACCTCGTAGCATTTCCAGGCCTTCATAGAGTTTCCGCTGTGGGACATAGTGGCGGTGTTATCTCCCCCCCGTTTCGCGCCAGGAGAGGTGGTAAAAGGCGGCGGCTTATTCGCCTCCTTTTCTTTAGGCTCCCTTTCCCCCACAGCCACGATTATGCTGACCGCGGCGACTTTTTTCTTTTTCTCTTCTATTTTTCCTTCCTTTTCGATGTCCTCTTTTTTGATTTGGCATTCGAAGTCGCTTTTTTCTGCACGCCTAAAGAATCTGAGGTCCCTATTATTTTACTCCCTTTGAGTCCTCTTTTTTTCCCGGCCTTGCGCTCCGCGACAGGCAAGAGCTGAGGTCGAAACGGCCGAAATTGTTCCCCATGATGGCGCCCAAATTGTTAAGCCCCCCTTCTAGGATATAGAAAGCGTTTTTTGATGCGTTCCCACATATTTTCCCCCCCAGAATGTGTTCTCTCCTTTTCTTGCGCCCGGACTTCCTTTGGCTTAAATAATTAAAAGTTGAAGAATATCTTTTTGACTCAGTCCCCCCAAAAACTTCTTTTTTTGGTCAGTCAACCTATTTGGCGGGGCTATCTTTTGGTTTAATTGTTATGAACTCGTCCCCGCATGGCGTCTGCTCGATGAATTAGACTTTTGAACTTTCCCCTTTCTCTCTTCTGCGGATATGTCCAATCGACCCAGTTCCGCGTTTCAACTCTCTCCAGGACATCTGCCCTCCCTGATCTTGAGCCATCCCTCTCCTGTGCCGATTGTATGATTTGAGTCGTCGGCCCCAAAAATTACCGTACGAGTTAAATCTTTTCCAAGATTTTTTCCTTGCTGACATTTTTCAGCATTCTCTTTTCTTTTGCCGCTTACCCGCAGACGAACCGTCGTATGGTCTGTCCATGACTTGCGATTTGGACGCCGGACGGTGAAGTGGCCCAAATTATATCGTTTTCCTCCTTGGAATTCCATTCCCCCTCCCCCCCACGATTGTCCCCTACCCCGTATTTATTAAGAGTATGACTTTTTTCGTGTTGTCCTTCTCGCTACACTCCATGCTATTGTCAGGCGGCTCCGTCACCCCACCTATTTCTTAGCGGTTTCCTTCGTTGCCCATTTGACTCCTCCCCCGTGTCTCCCTACTGCTGGTCCCCCTATCTGCCTTCTACAGCCCAAGATCTTAACTGTTGGCCCAACTGCCGGATCACGCCTTCTCTCCCCTGATCAAAGATCTATCCCCTTCCTGCAGAGCACGATCCCAACCGAGGCCTCAATGTGCACGGTTTTTTATGTTCTTATCACTTCTAAATGTTCCCCGTCAGGTTTCAGGCATGCTAATAGATCGAAGCTCTGCTTCCGTTTTTTCTCGGATTGTTTCCCCTGACGGACCATTCCTTTGGAAGTGAAGCGACTTGCGCATTGAGGAGTCTTGTTTGCCTTTATTTCCCTTCTTTTTCCCACTCCCTTTTTTTCCCCCTCCGGGTAACTTTTTTTCAGACTTCTCTGACGAATTCATTTCTCTGAGATCTTGATAGCTTTTCCCCCCCCCCCTCCTCCCTCCCCTCCCACTACGGGCCACACCATAATCCTCCCCCGGAGACTATGCGGTCGCACCGTCCCACCTATCCTGTTGTTTTGTTTGCGCAGAGTTAAGTCACTGAGATTGCCCGCCTTTCTCCAGCACTTTGCTCTCTTCTTGTTTCTGGTTCAAGACATAGACTTGCCGTCGACGCTCTGTGGAGTTTTTTCCTACCCTGATCCCCTGATTCCATTTTTTTCAATCACGGGAATTCCCCCGACGCGCCGAGGAACGCGAGAGGCATTTATTGCCCCAGTTCCCCTTCAGCCATTTCCCCTTCCCCCCAGGGTGGGACTTTCTCCCTTTCCCCCCACCTTTGTTGCTGGGGAGATTAAAACTCCCGCGAACGTAATCCTTTTTGAAATGGGGTCGTAAAATCTGCAGTCTTTAGGGGAGTCCTGGGTCCCCCCCCCCCCCCCCATCCATGTTCATCTCGAGCCCCTTCCCCTTTCTTTATGCCGTCCCTAAGAATCTTCCTTCTTATGTTTAGATGATTGGGCGACGTGTGACCGATGGCATACCAAGCTAGTTTCAGGTTTTGCTCGTCCAAAATACCCCGCGAGTCCAACAGTCTCCTTTCCCTCCCCCTACTGGCCATCTTCAGTTTCGAAGCGAACGACCTTTAGAGGGAAGCGTCCCTTATTCATGACTGGGCTGCCCCCCCTTCCCGAGATTCCCTTTGCTTGTCATAGAGATGTTCCAAGAGGGAAGCCTTTTTTTCCATACACCCCCTTGACCTCATTTCTCGGAAGGTGCTCGGTTTCCGAAGTGGCATACCGATTAACGAAAATCTTACCCGCGTCGGTTCTTAACCTCCCCCTTCTAGTAGCTCTTTCTCGTGTTGTCCGCTTCCCTGAGTAATGCCGCCCCCCGCTTGCGAAGCCGCTTCTCAATATTTTTTTAATTAAGTCCCAGCCTGTGATGAGTTAGTCAGTCCTTTCCGATCCCACTTCCCAAGTCCTCGCCCCGATCCCATCCCTACTCCTCCTAGCGTGCTGCAAAAGTTTCCCCCCACCACCTATCTTTCGTCTGAGATTTTTCCCCCCACAGGCGAGCGTTTCCCACTTTCTTTCCCCCGAACCTCGAACACGAAAGACAGCGCGCAGGCGATTTTGATTTTCCTCCAAAGTGCTGAAAACTTTTCCCCTCCCCCTTGTTAAAGGATTTTGGCGATCTCGGCGTGGTTCAAATTCGTGCGAGCCCTTCCCCGTACTTCTTTTTCTGAAAGAAGAGATCCTGAACCCCCTTTTAAATCCCCGACTTGCGAGCACCCACCACTGCACTCGTGTTTCCCCCATTAAAAGTTGCCTGCGCGTGATGGTAAATAGTGGATCACCCCGGTTTTTTTCCCCCCACTCTGCCGGACCCGGCTCGGTCCAACCTTAGAATGCCGCCGCCGACCCCGCGGCATTTGGATCGGTCGAGAAGCTTTCTTCCGCTTTGGTAACTTTGAGTAAGTCTGTTGTCCTGCGACCCCGCTCTCCCCCCGCGGCCAATAATCGATCGGAGCCACGTTTTCCCAGGGCTTATTCCGGCCTTTTCCCCCCCTGGTCTCTTTTAATTTTTTTCCGTCTTAGGTGGTGGTGTTTCCCTGGTATCTTTGTCGCACCTTTCTTCTTCACGCTTGTGCGATAGGGCCAGCGCGAGCAGATCTGCCTTCTTTTTCCACCAAACCAAAGTTTCAGCTTGCCGTTTTTCTATCTATCTTTTTTTTTCACACTACAGTTGTTTTTGTGATTCTATCTTTTATTCCCTTCATGCGTCCTGGATTTTTTTAAACTCAGGAGCGCCCGAAATGACCTTTTCTGCTTGGCCTAGATCAAACCGTATTGAAGACATAATTTGTACCCAGACTACCTTCAAAACACGCTAACTTACATCAAGCCCTCCAAATTCACTTGCGCTTGACGCCCGCCCCCGTCAGAAATGTTGCACGTTCTGATGGCGGCTTCTCCTGCGGCGCTACGGCGAGTCCCCCCCCAAGACGTCCCGAAAGTACGAGCTGCATAGGGAAATCATGGAGCGCCCCATACTCCCCGAAGGAGTTGTTTTTTCTCTGACCCTGCGGAAAATTTTTTTGCCTTGTTCCGGCCAGATGTCATCCTTTTATCTTCCCGGATTTTTTCACCACCGTGCGCCTTTCAGGTCTCCTTGTTGACGACGAAGTGCCGAGTTTCGGGCGTCTTTTGGCCCTGCATTTCTGGATCTTCAACCCTCCCCATATTGGTTAGGTATCGTCGTCCGGGCAGCCCATCTTTTCCTGCTTTTCGATTCGGCAGGGAACCACGCGGAGATCTCACTTTCCTTTAACAACTTTCCCATTTTTCCTGCCAAGGTTAGGACCCTCCAGTCGCATTCGCTGCTTTTTTATTTGCTTTCTTTCTTTTTTCTGAGAATCCAACGTGGAAACGCGCGGAGTGTCGGCTCGCATCTATATCTGGTTGAAGCCCTGGATTGAAGACTGCCTTGGGAGTAGATTGATTAGGGTCTGATTTTCTGTGACCAGCCCAGTACTCCTCCCTTGACTGCCAGGCTTCTCATCCAAGCCTCCATGTCTGTCACTTTCCCCTGATCTTGGCTTCTCGTTTGAAAGACGGCACTCCATCCCACACTTTTCCCATCAAGCCTTCTCTCCGAGGGTATGTATACGACCTCCGATTTATTTTTCGTGACCCACTTTCTTTTTGAGCCCCCTTCACGACCGCGCAACCTTCGATAACCTGCTGTCATCACCAAGTGTAACTGATATCTCTTTATCCTCGCGTTACTAATTGTCAAAATCAAAGTCATCCGAGCGGATACCTTCATGCTTTTTTTTGACCTTTTTTTTTCCCTTTCCTTGCGCTGTGGGGCTCACCCTCTCGCTACTCCAGTCTGTCTTGTGTGTCTGCCCCCCCGGTTTTCAACTCGCGGAAGGCTTTTCCGGTCCCCCCTTAGTATTCTACTGCCTTACCTCGCCACCTCCTCCAAAAAATCCCCTCGTAACCTGCCCTCACTTCCGCCTACGCTGAAAAGCGTTAGCGGGCATCCATTGCCCCTTACGTTCTTTTCCGCGCTTCCTGGACCATAACAAGAAAACCCCATTTTGCCGATTATCCAGAACCGGTCCTGTCTTCGAGTTCTCCCAAATGTTTCTGATTCATTTACATAGTGAACGCGCACGCAAATTTCGGCCCCCCTTGTTCGCCCGTCTTTTTAATTTGACGAGAAGCTCGTTTTCAGTCAGTGGCTTGCCACTTTCTTCCCGACTTTTCATCCTTTTTTCAAGGGAGGAGAACCTTTAAATCGTTCCTTCGGCCCTTACGTGTCTGCTACCCGAATTGCCACAAAGAAGAGCCTATCAAACAGTGCTTTTGGGACCGCCCCGTTTTGCGGCGAATTACCATACAGTGACCTCCCTGAAACACACCCATCCCCGTGTTCTTTTGCGCACCCGATCTTTTTAGAAGCGCTATTGTTAGTAGCCTTGTTCTTCTGAGCAATACAGTGGGTCTCTATTTAACGCGCGCCTAGCCCGTCCTTCCTTCTCTGTCAGTCCTGCGTGCCGGGCTTACCCCAGCACGTGGTTTCGCTACTCCACCTCATCCCCAAGGCCGTTTTTTTCCAAGCTACATACACCTGCCTATTCTAGTGCATCGATTGACTGCCACACGCCTGTCAGTTGAGTCGATCCTTGTTTGGTTTGCAACCGGAAGCCGAAAGAAGCGGAATATTTCTTTCGCGGCCCTGACCTGGTAGCTTTTTCCCCCGCAACACCCTTTCTTAAGCACCTCCCCAATTTTTTTGTGGCCACGCTGGACCTCGTACACGTCCTGCCCCCCCCGTTCTAGATACGCTTTTTCTTGATGAAAGGCGTGATCTTTGGCAGTTGTCTTTCCCCCCCGTCCTCCCTTCTTGCCGTGTCTCTTGACAGGGCCCGCATCCTTTTGTTTTTTTTTTCCCCCTTTTCCTTTCGGACTTCCAATGTTTGACAAACGAATCAAAGGGCAACTCCAAACCAATTCCACCCCCCCCCCACCACACCCACCCGCACACTTGTAGGAGTCCCCCCTTTTACTTCCCCCTCTCCCCTGTCTGAGAGAATTAACCCCTCTGCGCGTTCGACGATTCCTTCGCCCCTTTGGTTACAAAAGCTAGAGAGTTCGTTGGATTTTTAAATCGCCTGCCCCCGGACTCCCCAATTTTTTTCATAAATATGTTGATTGCTTTGTCAAATTCACCGTCTCCAACTCGGCCATGGTGGAACTTTCCCTCCCCAGTCCCTATCGGTGAGTTTTATGTTGAAGAAGGTGCCCGCCCCTGACTGCGCACCGACGTCCCCCAGGGAAGCCAAAAGAAAACCCACCTTGAAAGGAAACCCCAGGGGACCCCCCATGCAACCAGATTGCCCTCCCCGTTTTTCTCCGAGATGACATAATAAGACGTTCAACCCTTGCCAAGTCATGAAATGATCATTATTCCCCACAAAAGATGACTTCCTCGGATGTCTATCTGCGTTTTGCTTTCCCCTTCTCCGTTTCGCCATACTCCTCGCATATCGACAGGTCATTTTCAACTTTTCCATTCCCTATATTCTTAACCCTCCCTTTTTCCCGTTTCTCACTGAACCCGGAAGACCCCCTAAGACCGCCAAGAAGCCTCCCCCCCTGACGTGGCTCCCCCAACCATCCTTTTTGCCATGATCCCCAAGAAATCTTGGGTACGTTTTATGACCGTTCCCCTCGCTCTTCCTGCCCCTTAACTTTGTGTTCCCATCTTTGTTCTCTCCTCCCCCTCCGCCGCGTGCTCCCGAGCTCGGGGCTACGGTTTTTCCTGTGGCCCCCGTTATTTTTCCCGGGTTTGTGCAGACGGTTTCTCTTCTTTTTTTTCCTGCCGCCCTCCCCCCTCGTTTTCATCCCTCAAGAATATTGGGACCATTCAGTTCGGATGCGGGCCAGACCTGTTAAACACCTTACACATGTCCCTTGCCTTCCCCCACCCATAATATCATTTTTTTTTGACTCGTTTTCCCGCTCTTCGCCCTCTTTCCCCTCCCAAGTCCCAGTCGGTGAAAGTCCTGTGGCAGAGTAATAGTTTCAATCCGGCCTAGTTTACCCCCCCTTCCTCGTGCCCGCAGGCCGGTGATAAACAGTCTACAAAGAACCAAGAGAACGTACCCTCGCGTCCTCTTCCTTCAGGCTTTTCCCTTGGCCGCTCTCCCCTCCTCCCGATGATTACCATGTTACCGATCTTTGCCTGCGAACGACCTCGCGATCAAGGGATTCTTGACCTAACCTTTTTGGGGACCTTCCCCTCCCCAACACTCGTTTTCCCTTCCCTACTTGTTGGGGTGAGCGAGATGTGTTCTTGGAGATTTCCCTCCCAAAGCGTTCTTTCTCAAAATCACGTCCCCCCTGATGACAGTCTTAACCCTTGCACGAACGGTACTCATGTAGGTAACTGCGCCCCTAGACATCTTACTCACAGTTAACCCTTCATATCCTTCGCGAGTGACATAGTGCGCTTGTGCTTTCTTGAAGCCGGTTATACCCCTCCTCCTCTTCCAACTTTCTCTTCAAGCGGCGGCGGATTGTTATTTCTTCTGCCGCCCGCTGTTCCCACCTGCACTCTTGACCCCTCTTCCCTCCCCTCTCTTGTCCGGTTAATGTATCATTCCGCTTTCATCGCTTTGTATTTGATAGTTTTTTATTAGACGAGGTGTGCTTTTGGCCGCATCCCCATCACGCGTGAATGGTCCCCCTATCCGGGAAGACGCAGAAGTGCATGTCGCGCTCGACGATGCCGCCTGCGCCACCGTCTTTTCGCCCTGCCTTGTCCCTCCCCTTTGCCTCTTGGTTAATTCTTTTCTGAACCCCTTGACAAACGAGCCTCGAAAGCGTTTTGGCTCCCCACCGTATTGGATTTTAAACCTGCCTGTGTTATCTGCAATTCCGAGCGCAGTTTTGGCGTATCATCCCTTTACCCCTCCATATGTTTGTTGATCTTCCACTTTTTGTTTTTCCCCTTTCTTTCTTTTCGTTCGTCCTTTTTGATTCCCCGCTTGGTTCCTGTCCATGGTAATTTAGAAGCTTCGGAATCACTTTACTAGATGCAGAGGTTCATGTTCCCCCCCCCTGAGCTCCCTGGCCCTCGAATAGATCTTCATCGCTGATGTTTCCCCTCTTACTTTTGTTTTTTTGGCTCTTCTTTTCCCAGTTATGCTAAACAAATCTGTTTCATCGAGTTAAATTTTTCCCAGCTGGTTTCCCCCCCTTTCATTTTCTCAACCTTTAGTTTGGTTTTGCTTCCATCTTTCACGGGCCGACCCAGATCTTTCGCATTCACACCTTTCCCGTTCCTCCTTTGGAGTTGTCCAACAAATATTTATTAATTCGTTCCAATTAGGCGATTCAACCTTACCCCAACGATTCATCCCTCAAGCATTTCCCACCGTAATTTTTGCGGAGCGTCGAAAGCCTCCCTTCGTTTTCTCCGACCTTCATTTCTGGTCCGGCCCCCCGTCCTAGCCTAAACTTGATGCGGCCGAGCCAGTTTGGATGTTTTTTCACCTTGTTGATGCAGCCCCTGTCCCATTTGGGGACTCTCCTCTACAGGCCAACTCCCTGTTCGACCTTTTTCACTTCTTCCCACTCTTTTATCCAGATTCACCAAGCTTATACTCGAATAGTTCAGTCACGTGCCACGCGTCCTTTCCCTGGCCCTTTTGGCTGGTTGAACGTTTCATAAATTTTTTTCCCCTTCTACACTTTCAGCGGCAGCTATATTTTCCGTTTCCGCACGGCTTACCTGTTTCGCACTGCAGGTGAGAGCCCAAGTGACAGGCGTTGGCACTCTTATTCACGTAACGCAGTTTTCTCTGGATGTGCTTTTTTTCTGAGCAGGTTTGACCCCCACGGCTTTCCGTTTCCCCTGTCAGCCGTCAATTCTCTGCCGAATTCATGCCCTAGGCGCATCGTTTTTTCACGAACCGCTGTATGATTTCCCCAATCCCTCCACACCTAGACGTCCCCTCTACGATTCTTGGCCCCTGAAATTCTCGGGTTTTTTTTTCGCAGAGAGTCTGAACTGATGAGTGTTTCCCCTGCTTCACTTTTTTTTTAGCTCCCTCCCTTTTTTCTGGGTAGTTATCACATAGCCTGGTGCCGAGCACGCATGGCGCGGCCGTTCGCACATGTCCTCCCTTTCTGCCCCATGGTTCACCCCATAAGCGGGCAATACACTGCCGATGAGCTTCGAGGGAATATTTAAAGTGAGTAGAACGATCGTGCCGTACAGGGTGGTAGGATCGTTCACAACTATGTTCTGTCTTGGGAGATTCCCAACTTGTGGATCCCTTTTTTGTCTCACTTCAGGTCCACGGGTGTACTATCAAGGTTATTTGTATTATTTTTTTTTTTCTCCCAGTTCAGCATCGTCATTCCTTTTGGGATGCCCGACCCTCTTCTCGCGATTTCCGGTTTCTACGATGGCGGGAGCTTTCCTTTTGAAGATTTGGAATCCAGATTGAAGTTAGATTGAAACCCCTCTGTCGTTCTGAGCCACGCCGCCCGCCCTGTGCAGCAGACGGGACTTATTGCCTGGGAGTCCCCAGCCTCATCCTTCTCTGGAGCGTTCAGAGGGAAGGGGAGCATCCCTCGTCGTCATTGCCTCTGAAAGACAGTTACTCTATCTTCCTCCCCAGATGACAGCCAGGTTTATCCTTTACTGTGCGCGCGTCTTTGCCCCATACGGCGCGTCCCACCCCTGAACCAAGATCAGTGAGTGCTCGGAGCATACCTCGGGCTTTCTGCCTTCTTGTCCCCTTGACGTGGTGCTTTTTTCCCCCCTCCCATTGCCCGAGAATTTTCCCTGAGCTCGAAGCCGCCTTGACGCCCTTTCTTCTGGAATGCCTAGCCTGGCGCGTTTACGGTCGTCGTACTAGATCGAAAAGGAAAGCCCCTTGGTCCCTCGACCCCGCACAATCAAAGCCAGTGGAATGCAAAGACCTTCCCCATAGATGAGCTTCGTTTCCCTCCCTCCCAGGTCGCGCTTTTCCTGTCTTTCACCCACATCCCAGAACCGCATTACCCAGCAGAGCTGCGTCCTGATTGCACACGGTGCTGTCAATTTGCCATTTCCGTTGTTCCCGTTTTGAACTTGTATTAAGATCCTCCTTTGGTTTTTTTCCCCCCCTTCCCTCTCGCGAACCCGCCCCCCCTCTTTCATTGCACTCTAACAGACTTTTCCAAAGGCCACCCCTCTTTGTTTAGACTAAAAGCATTCACGAGCAAGAACTAAATTCATGCCTACCCCCCTGCGCCTTCACCTGCTCATTGTTTTTCTTTTTTTTGAGGACCCAACTACGTGAGTCCCCGGCTTACTTTTTTTTTTGACCCTGCCGCCTGTCCTCTCGTTTCCCAGTTTAAGTTGTACGCCAGCGTTTCCCCCTGGGGGCGTCAGTTTCGAGTTGCTCTCCGTTTCTTCCCGTTATTCCTCCCGCGTACTTTGTCCGCCGTTTGTTTCCTTGCGCCGGACCGGCCTGGTTAATCATGCAGTCGGCTCCACTGCCCCCCCCTTTTGTCCTCTTGTTTTATGAATTTGTACGGGACTGAGCAGATATTTGAGTGTTGCAGTTCGGTTCAAGTCACCATCTTTCTTTCCCGCCACGGTGTTCCGTCGAAGCGCAGTAATTTGGCTTGCGCTTTGCCGTTCCCCCCCAACCCCCCCTCCCTGCAGCCCCCTCTAATGAG
>Ga0179593_1562885_pt1 | contig 24468 bp, 28 predicted proteins | sample CZODoug2_1_08_16_FD_185931 | JGI IMG/M metagenome (GOLD analysis project Ga0179593, IMG submission 185931) | Vadose zone soil fungal communities from Angelo Coast Range Reserve, California, USA - CZODoug2_1_08_16fungal (PacBio error correction) | ecosystem: Environmental > Terrestrial > Soil >... | reverse complement strand
AAACCCCCTTTTTTTTTTCTTCCTCCTCCTCCCTTGTTCCCAAGCCAAGCAAACCAGGTGCCTCGTGCTCCTTACTTCCATCTGATCCCTTTGAGAAATGACCCTGGCGAACTTCTTTCCTGATTAATTTTTCCAAAGCAATCCTTCGTCTTTTCTTCCAACCTTTTTCTCATAATGTTAGTACCCCCGCTCTGGCCCAAAAAAGAGGTCTTTGAACGAGGTCTTTCCCCCCACGTAAAGACTTTTGCTTTCTTATTTCCCCATCTTCCAGTTTCCAACCACCTCTCCCACGCCGATGTTTAGGTGAATGGTCCCCCCCCTTTTTATCATTCCTCGGACCCTTCCATTATCTCCAGTGACCTTCATATTCCACTCCCTTTCATTTTTTGTGTATCCATCGTTTGGTCCTTACGCATCTGGATGGAACCGACCGTTTTTTCCTTCGCCATTTTTTTGCATCCGCCCTCTTTGTGTGGCCGACTGGTCCACAACCCTAGTGACCTCCTTCAGCGAAACAATTGAGTGAGCAAAACTCCACGAACGGCCTTCTGGCATTTTTCAGAGTCTCCCCCCTCCCCCTCGAAAACTTTTGTTCCATCGGCCCTTATCGAATCGCTTTCAACCCCCCCCCATCCCCTCTGTACACGCTTGACTTTCTCAGTCAAACCTTTCCTGCTGTCACCCGCCCCCCCCATTCCAAGGTCGATCACTGAATCGCCATCTTTTTCCCCGACATTCTCCCCTCCCGTCCCCACTTGCCCCCCTCAAAGCTGGCCAACCTAAAATTCAACGTCCCGTATCTTTTCCTGATCCTTTTTTTTTCATATTTTGTTCCTTTCCATCTCAAGACTCGGCAGATGTCCCGACATTGATCGAGTCCCGAAAACAAGTTCCTCCTCTCGACATTTTCCTAGTCCCCTTTTCCGAGATTCTTTCGGCAGGACATGGCACTTCAGCTCTTATTCTGCTACCCCCCTGCGCAATCTAAACTCCGAGGCGGCATTCTCCCAAAAGTAAGCAATCGTCCCCCCCCCCCCGCATCTCTCATTTTTCCCCTACACTTTCTTCAACTGAAGCTTGCGGAGTCCCTGCCCTCGCGGACAAGCTCCCTTGAATGCCAACGATCTTGTGATCCCCCTAACTTTTCTTTCCCTTCTTTTACCGCGCCTTCTCCGCAACACCCTTCTTTCTAGTCTCCCCTTGGGTGCTTGTTTTGTCGTGGAGTTCGCGGCTTTTTTTAGGAAATTCTTTCCAATCGCAGTCCTCTTTCTCACTTCGGCCATTCCAAATTTTGGTTCCCCGTTCTTAGGAGATTTCGGATGGTGCCCCCACACCGTTGACGACAGACGTCATGGCCTCCCTTGGCCCATACGGTTCTTTTCCTTAATCCTTTCCCCCCACCCCCCCCTCCTTTTCCCCTTCTTGTTCGGCTGCTTAACTTTTCTTGCATCGGCCCCCCGCGCCCCCCCCAGGGGCGAATGATATTGCCTCTTGGCCCAACCTGATTTTCCGGCCGCTTAGTATTGCGCGACCCCCTCCGCACGTTTCGTCCAGTCTCCAGTGCTCCCTCCGATGTACCCTTGTGACCTCGAATTTTTTCCACCCTTTGTTTGGCTATTTCCGTCACATCTCCAGCTGCTAAGTTGCGCTCTTTCCTACTCCTCCAACCAGTCCTACTAGGTACACCTCTTTATTCCTTTGAATGGACGAATTCGCACCCGACCCCCCCCCCCCTTTTTGTTTCCCCCCTCCCATGGATCCCTTCCCAAACAACTGGACGGCTGCCGGTCTCCTTTCTGGGCGTCGCCCCTCTCCTCGTCAAGCGCACCAGGACACGCAATTCCATCATCACCGCTCGTTTCGGCCTTTTCGCCTCCATGCGTCCTCCTTGACCCACTAACGCGCCTCGTTCAGCCTCCCCCTCTTTTTTGCCCCAGGCGATCCCTCTCCCCTTTATCCTAATCATTTGTGTTGAGAGTTTCGATGTTGTCCCTAGGCTGTCCCCTCTTTTGGCTTTCTTTTTTTCTGTTTTGTAGCTGTTTTTTCACCTTCCTTTCGGCGGCGGCGACTCCTTTCCGCTTAGGATGGTTGAATTTGTCCTGGGTCTTCGGGGTCGACTCTTTTCGCATCCGCCCGGCGAGACCGGTTTTCTGTGCGAGATTCTCAATGTTCCCCAACGGGGAAATGGTGAAATTTTCCCACTGGTCGTTTTTAGGCGTCCATCACGGCAAGCGTTTTTACGAGTCTGGTCTTTTTTTTTATGGAGTTGCAAGGTCCCCCATCTGCTTCCTTCCCTTTTTTCGATGATTGGACGGAGACTCGATCCCAAAGCCACTTTTGCGGACCCCTGTAGCTCGGATGCTTTTCTTTTTCTGAATTGCTCTGCGCATTTTCTGTTCTTTTTGCGGTTTGCGGGTCGCTCAGACGAAATTTTGGCCGGCAAGACGTCTTTGGCCCAAGAGTGCTATGACTCCCAGCGTCTTTTTATCTTTCGCGCTGCCTACCCCCTAAACTCTCCTTTCGGATTTTTCGTGATGATGGCTTCCTATGTTGCTGAGTCCCTTACGCTTTCCCCTTTGTGTCCCATTCCCTCTCCCTCCTAGTAACGGATTGTTTGGATAGCGAAGTGTTTTGACGATGCAGTCTACCCTTTTGACTTCTTCTTTCCTTCAGTGGTAGCGCTCGAGGACCAGTCCCCCAATTTCGAGGACATTAGGAAAGGAGGGTGGGGCGTCCTTTTGGCGAAATTCTTCTTCCTCCTGATCTTCTATTCCTGATCGTTGGAAGTAGCTTGGTGGCGAATTGGGCGCATCGAGGGATTTTGCCCGTCAGCCTTCCTTTTGACGCCCACACCCCGTCGGTTTATTTGGTCCCTCTCCCGTTTTTGGAGATTCTGGTTCCCAGAGCCTTTCTTCGACTCGCTTTTCTGTATGTTCTGGGTAGCAAGCTTTTCGCACGGCCTTGCCGTCCTCCTACTTTTCAGATTCGTGATCTTTTGAGCATCGTGGTGCCGTCTTAGTCTCTAGGTTTTTCTTCTCACTCCCTTGATCGATGTCTTGCCTTCCGCTCTGTACCGAATCGTTGAGTATGGACATGAATTTAAGGTTTTTTGAGTCCTCCCCCACCGATTTGTCTTTTTCCTTTTTCCGTCTCGTTTTCCCTGGTCGCGCGATCTTTATTATATGGATCCTTCCCTTTGGCCCCCCCTACTATTAAAACCCTTGGCGATTTTTTCTTTCCCCATTTCTTTTGCTTGCCCTACTTCTTTCTGTAACTTTTTATTTGGTTGAGCGATCTGTTTACCCTTTCCCCCCCTTTCATAAGCCGCCCCGGTTTTTCTCCTTTTGTAGGGGGATTGGATCCTGAAGATGATCCTTAGCGCTTCCCCTCTTGAGTTTTTTCTTCCCTCATATTTTGCGTGTGCGGTCACTATTTTGTTGCCCACCTTTTGTTGAAGCGGTTCACACATCCCCCGTTTATTCTTCTTTTTTTACGCCAGACTGGTGTTGCGAGCCAGACCCAGGTCGGTCCAGACCATTTTGCGTTCTTACCACCCTCTTCCCGTCCCGTTTGAAATACGGAAGGAGGCTCCTGGGCAATCCTTTACCCTCATGGCCAATTCAGTCCTTGGTTTTGCTTGGACACTTCCCCTTAAATCCTTTTCCTTTCCCCTCCGATTGTCTTTTTTTGAGTACCTCATGGGGGTGGTCAATTTAAACCTTCCATTTCCCCCCAAATTTCACTGATCTTCTGTACTTTTTTGCCGACCCCGATTTGCCGAGCTTCTCCAAGCATTCCCGCTTTGTAGATCCCAAAGATGCGGTCATCCTGTCCCCGATTTTTTCTTTACTACTCTCATAACTTGTTTTGCTGATTCTTCACAGCTAGGGAGTACGCGTCAGGGCTATTCTGGGTTTGAGGCTTGCGGAGATTTTCCAAACAGTGGTCCTTCTTTTTTTTTTTCCATGAAGTTTCTCGACCTCTGTGTGAGATATAAAACCCCCCCCCCCTGCCTTGCACCGCCTGCATCAACTCTCTCCCCCCGGTTTTTTCCCTCAGCCCCCTATCCCTCTGAGCTTTGTTCTCGTGGCGACCCCATGTTTCTTTCCTATTATTCAAAATCAGGTCCCTGGGAAGCATGAACCCTCTTTGAACCCCTCTTAGTTCCCTCAAACTTTTTTTTCCCCAAAAGGTTTACTTTGCGAACGTATTGATTATTGCAAACGTTCAGACTGGAGCTACTCAAGGCGTTTCTGTCTTTTTTTCCCCCCCCCCTTTCCCCCCCCGCCGATGCCCTTTCGGGGGTTTCCATGAAAACCCCTCTTTAACTCACCCCCCCCTGCCTTCCCTCCCATGCCCTTATTGCCAGTTTGTAATTGTAACCCTCCCCTTTTGTCCTTTCATTTTTTTTCAAAACTCGAATTTCGTGATAACCCTTCGTTCGTACCCTCATCATGGTGCCTTTGCCCTCCTCCTAGCCCTTTTTGTCTGGTGTTATGCATCTTTTTTGCCGCCAGTCACGTGGTTGGGCACCTTCAAAGTGGTCAACCCACTAGTGCCCCACCAACGATTTTAAAACTCATCACCCTTTTCAAGGACTTGGTATCCCGTTCATCGTTGATCCCTACACTTCCAGGCGGAACACCCCTCCCTTCTTCTGCTTTCCCTGTCCCTTCCTTTTTTCCCATCCCTTCCCCCCACCCCCCCCTGATTCTTTTCCCATTCACCGCGTCCGTTACAAACCAAACCCGAATCCATGAGCTGTACATTGGTCCCTGAAGTTGAGCGGATTGTAGCCCAGCCCTCTCGCGCTCCCTCAATTTCATCTAACTAGGCCACAGACCAATTTCCCTTCCTATCTGCGTCAAATCGTCTCCTGGAAGACTTCATTGTCGCCTTTCCCTCCATCAGCCGTTCCGAAACAAGGTCTTTTACGCACCGCCCTCGACGCCCGATTTCGGTTCCCAAACTAGGCTGCGCCCCTCCCTCCCCCTTCCAGTTAGGGACTTTCCTTTTGTTATCTTTTTCAACAGGGCCTCCAAAAAGATCCGAGGGCCGCGAAAAACAGGCGGACTGCCATCATCTACCAGTTTTACGGAAACTCGATCACTGCGGCGTCACCTCTCGTTTTCTTCCCGATTTTCCTCTTTCCCCTACTTCCGAAACTCTGAGCTTTGAGTCACACAAATCACGTTGATCATGCGCGATTTTCAGTTAACTCGCTTTCCGCCCCATCCCTCGTCCTCCCTCCCTCTCTTCCTTTCGGCCATTTAAAGGCCCCTTTCTGCTTTCGTTATTCCCAATTGTCGGCCAGCGGCTCTGGAGTCATCCACCCCTGCCCAAAAAAAAAAAAACCCAAAAAACCCCAAAAAATGGGGGGGGTGGTTTGGGGGTTGGGGGGGGGGTGGGGGGGGTGGGGGGGGGGTGGGGGGGGGGGAGGATTTGCTTGACACCCCCCCCCCTTTCGATCCCTTCGTAAAAATGACGTCTCTTTATCAACGGACGGAATCCCCAACCGCCGCAGCATTCTTATATTCAATGATTTTGGACTTCTGACTTTCTACTCTTTCTCTCTATGACTTTTTCTTCTTTACGGCCGTTTTCTTATTTTCGTGACCCCGCAACCGCATTTTTAGAACAGATTCAAGCATCGAGCCCCCCCCTTTAACTCCTCCCCCCTTTTTCTCCCTCCTCTCCCCCCGCTCCGATCCTCTCCCTGCGTCTGTCATCTTCCTCCTCCCCTTTTCGCTTACCTTTCCATCTCCAGCACCCCTTGCCGACTTTTTTTTCAACGCTTGTGAGTTCCCATTTCCCCGACCCTTGTTCCACCCATTATGCTCCGTTGTGATGAACATTGAACTTCCTTCCGAGATCTCCCCCAAAAACTGACCTCTCCTTGCGTGTTCCCTCGGTCTATTCGCCCCCCCCGTCTCCTCCTTCCCCCCCTTCCTTTTTCGCTTTGCCGAAGCGCTTCTTTTACCCATCCCCCCCTCAAGCCGACATCCCCAGCTTCCGCCGGGACATCGCCTTCTGCAACAGGACGATCTCTCCATAATACTACGTGGATAGATAGAATGTTTCTTTTTCATTCCAGGTTCTTCTTGGTGGTCGATTTTTCCCCTCCTCGCTTCGGCTGCGGCGACGCTCGCTGATGGAATTTTCCTGGTCTTCTTGTCCGCTCGAGGGGCGAATCTCCTGGTGACAATTCTTCCCCTTTTTGAATCCTCGTGCTGATCATTTTCGGCTCCCTGATGCATCGATTTGGAAACCTGGTCAAAAGGGTTTTTCGAGGCGTCATCCCTTGCCCCAGCGTTTTGACCCGAGTGGCAGGGGCTGCTTGGATCAAATTTCGGTCCTTTCTTCGGCGATTTAGATGATGACGGGATTACCCCGCCAGTGTTCCCATGTAGCCCCCTTTTTCCCAGGAATGGATAAGTTAATTGAATTGCTAGATCGCATGGACTTTCGTTTGAGGTCTCCCGAAGGCCCCCCCCAGTACTAGAAGGTGGCCAAGTTAGCCATCTGCTTTCCCCGGCCGATTTTGATGCCGAGTCATCTTTAGGCCGACACAAATTGAAGCCCCGTTGAGGCAAGTTTTTTTTTGCTTCTTTGTGATTTCGTCGGTGGCGGGAGGCCGTCTCCCCCTTTGGCCCCCGAGGTTCCTCTATTAACGACAGTGATATGCCTCCTTTCGAGGCCTTTTCTTCCGCCCCTCCCCTCTACTTTCCCCACACAGCGAGTCAACTGTCTTTTCCCCCAGAGCCCCCCCTGATGAGGGACGAGCCGGCCAGGTGGGGCTATGGCGCTCCTGCTTCTCCCCCCTATTATGGCCGCATTGGCTCTTCGGAAGTCGTGTTCCTCCTTGTCAGTCATCCCGAGTTCCCTTGTGCCGTTCTTTTGGTGACGCCGCTGTATTTGTATCGAGTTCCGTCTTTTCTTTTCCTTCCTTCCCTTTTTTTTCTTTTTACGAGTTCTTCCGGTTTAGCATCCTTCCCGATCACGGCCTTCCGTCCTTGCAGACTGACTTCTTCGTGTTGAGCATTCGTTTTTCGACATTTCTTTTTTGTAGCCTTTTTTCGGCTTCTTATTCATTCGTGGCTCCCCCTTGGTTGAGGATTTCCAAATGAAACCGGGAACTTTCCAAGGGTTGGACTCTTCCAGTTCTCAGATTCTCTCATCCCTTTTGTTTCGTCCCTTTGCGAGATTCGGATTTCTTTTAATGATGTTCTCGCCCTCCGTTTCAATTCTTGGCGATTTTTTCCCTCATTACATTGCGGGTTACACGCAGCGAGTGTTTCCTTGAACTATCTCCATCCTTTTTTTTTGTGAGTCTAAGTCCGATTCCTCGCACTGGTTTTTCCTCCGTGTCGGGGGTCGTGGATTATTCCCTCTGAATCTGGTTCCCTGCTGCCCTTTTCGCGTTTCCTTTTCGACTTCGCTTGAGGAGTTTACTAGTGTTGTGACCCCCATTTCCTTGTTGCCCACCCAGTGCTGGCGGCGGTAAAAGGATTTGTCAGAAAACTTGTGTCGTAGACCCAATTTGTCCCTCCCTTGTTGCTCCAGATGTCAACTCTTAGGATTTTGTTTTTCCCTGAACAAGACGTCCCACTGGGCATATAAAGCATGGAAGATACTTGCTTTTTCTTTTCTGTTTCCCTTTTCCCGCTTCCTTTTCCACCCTTTACAGCTGGGAGTACTCATTTGTTGGTGGTCAACTAACAGACCGTCCAGAAACCTCGAGTACTGCCTCTTCTTTCTTGTGCTAATCCCTTCCGATTCCCTCTTCTGAGATCCTCCCGCACATTTGGTTCACCTTTGTAGTCATGCGGTCTTTGCTTCCCAGTTGACCTCTTTAACCTCCCTCATAAGGAACGGGTCAATGGCTTTTCTAAGTCTTCTTTCTTTGCATTTTTTTCTTTCTTGGGATGCGCAAACCCTTGTGTTCCCTTCTTTTGATGCTCTCGGTCCCGCAGTTGTCTATCTCTATTTTCAATCAGTTGTGTTTTTTGAGTATACAAACCCCAACTGCATGGCCCGAAGCTCACCGCTAGATATCAACCCCTTTTTGGACCCACCTGCAAACAAGGCATCGCGCTCCCATATTGTCTCATGTTGAGCCCAGACCCTGGCCTAACATTTTTGTCCTTATTTTTAAAAGAAAATGTGGGCCTTTGACCGCCCCCCACAGCTTGATTCCCCCTGCTTTTTCTTATCACGGCTAGGGCCAAACCGGTCATGCGCTTCGATGTGCTTATTTCCAGTCTTTTTGTCTTTTACTCCTTTTAGCTTTCATGTTTATGAAACCCCCCCCCTTCTCCGCCGATGTTTCTGGGATTGGAATGGTAACCCCCCCGCTTTTTTTATCTCCCCAGGTCCCCCCTCACCCGTTCCCTTCCCCCAGGCTTCTCCAGTGAGTTGAACCTCTTTTTCATTTCCACTCCCTAATTTCGTTACATCGTGTCCTGCAATTCATGGGCGGTTCCCCCGTTTGTTGCGCTTCTGAACTTTTTTCTTGCCTCCTCCCGCCAGCATTTGTTGTGTTCACCCATCCTCACGTGGTTCAACAAACAATAGTGACCTCCTCATCCAAATATGACGTCTCTGCCCCCCCCCCTCCCTTTCACCTTTTCGCTTCATCGTCTGATCGACTACAAAGCTTTTTTCGAAAACCGCCAGGCGGATGATTCTTCGGACCTTATCCGACCTCCCAACCCCACCACACCCCCTTCTCTCTTTACTTTTTACCCCCCCCCTTTTCTTTTCACATCACTCATGCGCTGGAACAAATCGCCAGTCCTTTTGCCTCGGATTCTTTGGCCCAGCGGTCGCAGGAGAAATACCCTCCCCTCGGTCAATGTCCCGAGGCCCCTGACACTATCTGCTCAAAGGAGATTTTCCCTCACACCCTTTGTCGATGTCATACACTCCCCCACCCAAAGATATAGGCCTTCCGGCACAGTCCTTATTTCTTTCCCCGCCCAAGTTTTTTACGACCCCTCTTTCTTCGATACGAAATGCTCGTTTTATCCCCGTCAATTCAGTCTGCCCGGACGGAAACCGTGTCGGCTTTCCTTTTATACCCAGGCTCCCTCCCAAAAGTCCTTTCCCGCTCTCAAACCCTTTTTTTTCCAAATCGCCAGCATTCCAGGTCCTTTAACTCGAGCCCCAAATAAAGCGTTCTGTCCCTAAGCTGACCTTTCTCACTCCTCCCACCCCTACCTTCGACTTCCTTCGATCCCTCCGCGGATCACCTGATTTCCGCTCGTTTTCTCAGTTACAATCCTTCATGATACACCCTGGCCTTTCTTCCGCCTCATTTGTCGTTCTTTTTTTCGGTATGTCGGCCACCAATCTATTTTTCTTTTCCCGTAAAACATGGGTCACTAGGCTCGGCACGACTTCTCCCAATCCCTGTTCCCTGAGGGAGCTTCTGGGCCCCCAGTACTTTCCTCAATGAACATATTTTTTGCCCCCTCATCCCAAGCACAACCCTCGCGATTCTTACCTTTGCTTCCTGATTTTTTTTCCTCCTCCATCTTTTTCCTTTTATGACTTGCATCTGGAACCTGTTCTTGCGGCCGTCCTTCGTCCTGGCGCCCCGCCCAACCCTTACTCAACCTCTCCGAGCACCTTTCCCATAGCCCTATCATTCCCTTCCCACTTGGTTCCTACAGTTGCTTTATCTCCGTCTCCCCCATCGAGCCCCCTTGTCGTCTCCGCGGCCCAAGTTCGCTTTAGATTCCCTTTTCCCTCCCCCTAGATGCCGGGTTTTTTTTAACACGACACGGTGAACCAGGTTCCCCACCTCTTTTCTGCACAACCATTGATGCGGCATAGATTCTCCCACCAAAAACTTCCGGCCCGGTTTCTTTCCCTTTCCGCCTACCCTCCGTTCTGACAGTTGCAAGCGGATCGTAGAAAGCCGTTTCCGCGTAATTCCCTCCACACGCGAACACAGTCCCCCACCATCCCGCACATACCCCGCTTCTCGCCGGGACATAGCCAGACTTCAACAGGCGAGCTCCTCCTACTCGTGTTGTGTTTCCTTCACTGGGCATTTTTTGGTCTTTTTTTTCTTGCTTGATGTTGGTTGATTGTTTGCAAACTTCCTTCGGCGGCGGCGCCGCCTCCGATGATGATTTTTATTTCGTGTACTGGTTTCTTGGACCGCGAGCGGCTGGTAGCGCGTCCCCTTCTGTCAGCCTTTTTTTTTGTTTTTTTGTGGAGTAGTCCGGTTATCAATGTTGCGACCCAAAGGAGTCTTGAGGTGGAAACCTGTTTCGGTCTTTTTTAGTGCGTCGTCCCTTGGCATAAAGCGTTTTTTTCTTTTCGGAGGACCTGACAATTGTCTTAAGCACTGGACAGCCCCTGTATGCGATGATGATGAGAATATCCCCCACTCGGGGTGCGGACCATGCGCGGTCCATTCTGAATTCCCCTTCTTATTGATCTCTTCGTCTTTAGAGGTGGTCCCTTCCTCCGGCGGCTGACAAGACTTTTGTTTTTTGAAAGTTTTCTCATCTCCGCTATGTATTTCCCGAGGGCACAAAATCATTGTCTCCAGGGTGAAGCCGGTGCTTTTTTCTCTCTTGATTCACTCCGTGAATTTCTCGGGTTTGACCATGCCGAGCTCCTCCCTTCACACGGCCAGGATTTTGAAGATTAGGCAGATTCCGTTGCCATTGTTCTTCATTTTGAACTCTTTCTTTTTTTAAAACAGCGCGTCCCGATCCCCGAGACCACCATGATGATGACTTTTTACCGGCCTGGTGGTTTCCCCTTCCTCGTTAACTGCTCTTTCCTCACGTGCTCTCATGGATTGTCGGAAGTTTAGGTTGCGTTTAGGGCCTTTTCGCCCAGTCATTGGTGACTCCTCCTGTATTTGTGGAGTACAGTTTCATTTATATGGTCTCTTCCCCCCGCTCTTGCCCTGTATCGATTTCGCCTGGTGTAGCTGGAAGCTCACGGAATTGCGTCCTGAATCTGAAGTATTTAGGAGCGAGGAATTTCGTCGCCTTCGGGCGTTTTTTTTTTCGATCCCTATATCTTTTATGGGAAGATTTGGGAGATGAACAAGTGACCCAAGGGTTGATTTATTCCAGTTCTCACGCTTTCGCAGATAAATGGTAAGGTATGATGGTGGAATCGGTTTAGATTGATCGGGAGTATTCTCTTCTTTGCTGCGCTCCCTTCTCCTCCGCCCCTTCCTTTTCTTCTTCCCAGGGGGATGTTTTCCCTTCTCCCCTGTGACTGAGTTTGAAATTTCTCTTCTTTTCGGTGGCTGCTGTGGTTTTGGAGATTCCTAGATAAGTCTTTCATCAGCCAGCCTGTTTTTTCTCTTTGGTTTCTTGCCCCTTTGTCGTCCGCTGCCAAAGTCCTTGAGCCTAGTTTTGCTTCGCACCTCTCTTTGCGGCGGAGGTTAGTGTGTTGCAGTTATCGGTTGCCACAACCCCTTCTGGCGGTCCACTCTGAACGGCCTCTTCGGGGCGAGCGCTAACAATTGGTTCCAGACCTGATGCTTTGACGTCGATGGATTCCGCCCTGATGATTTCTCAAGGAACCTCCTCATGCAATCCCTCCCCTCTTATGGTTTGAGGGCACTGTCGCTTCCACAAAGCGGTTTTCCCCCTTCCCCCCCGAAAGGGGACCGCGGGGATTACTTCTTGGATTCCTTCCCCCTCCCTCCTCTTACTCCTTTACGGTTTGCAAATCATTGCATGAACACTTTTTTGGCCCGTTCGTTGATTACCCTCATTGCCCTCCCGCTGTAGATCCCCTGGTCCCCCCCGAACTAATTAATAAGGAAAGCCCTTGCCCTGCTTATTCTCCAGCTCATAGGGAGTAGTCGCTGAGTCCCCCTTTTTCCTTTTTTTTTAGATGCGCCCCCCCCGTTTGGGAGATAGAGATTGATGCGCGGGCCCTCTGTTTTCTCTCTTTTTTTCCTCCCCCTACGTTGGTTGTTTTCCCCCAACCATGGCCCCCCCGATCGTCCTATAATCCACGTTGTTTTGTCTCATTCTACCCCCCCCGCAAGCCCCCAGGCGCCTTCTCGTTTCCTCCGCTGTAGACCCTGGCGCACATTTTCTTTCCTTATCTTTAGTTCTTCCCCATTTCTGGGAGGCCTGACCTCCTGATCTTACCAAGGAGCACAGGCTAGTCTTTCTGTCCAAAAAAGTGTTACCCTTTCCGTGGATCACCTTAAAGAATTTGGGACAGTTATAGGCTTTTTGTTGCCCTTTCCTTTTCCCCCCAACCCCCGCCCTTCGGAGTGGATGTTTCAAACCACACTTTTATTACCTGCAGACCCCCCCTGCGCACCTCAACCCCGGCTGACTGCAATAGCCAGCTTTACGGTTTGGAACCTCCCTTTTTTCCTACTTTCTTCCGTGATCTCGTGTCCCTAAACATAATTTTTTCCCGCCCGTTTTGTCGCACTAGAAAGCCGTGATGGTCGTCCTTTTTTCTCCCCCTCCCGCTTGGGTTCCTCCTTTCAACAAACCCTCGTACCAGCGACCCTTAGTCGAAGCCCCCCCAACTACAACGAAACTGCTCAGCGGAATTTGTGGGAATTTTCCCCCTCTTGCTTCCAATTCCCCTGGCACCCACCGCCAGGCGGAGACAGCGAACCTTCCCCTCTCCTGAATTAAACCCCACCACCCCCACCGTCCTTTACAAGATCCCTTTTCCTCCCGTCCAACCCGACGCTTCAGACATTCAATTCTCCCCAATCATAATGGCCGGATGCCAGCGCGGCGGTTGAAATCATACAGATAGCGCTCTCCACATTTTCCATCCTCAGAGGCCAACCCCTCCCCCCTCCAGACACCTTTACATTTAGGATCCCCATGATTCCTACACCCTTTTCGCCTGCTCCCACCAAGATACTTCGGGAGAAGGAAAGACCCGAGTCCGTGCCAACCAGTTCTCTTCTTCCTCCCCCACTAGCTCTTTCTTCTCCCCCAAATGCAGAACATATTTTCTTTTCCAGTCCGTTCGTCTTCGCTAAACAGGCTTGAAATCGGTGTTTGTTCCCAGACTTCGGAGAACTATCCCCCACTTCATAACCTTTGGACCACTGGAACTCTCACCCCCAGCAGGGCGGAACTGACGGTCACTACACCTTTCTTTCTAAACTTCTTTCTCTCAAAGCTCCCTTGATCGCGCTCTTTCTCGGAAGCGCTTCCTGCTCCCCACAACCATGGCTTCTGTGAATCCTCTTGTTTGGCTTTCGTGGTTTCTTCCTTCAATCTATTTCCATCTCCGTTTCCTGGTCTCGGCATCCGGCAGTATCACGGAATCCAAATACTGTGGCCTCATCTTTTTTTCTCACCCCCTTTGGAAGAAGCCGTAATTGTCCCCCTGCACCATACTTGAGTATCCCATCATAACCGTTGAAGCACACCCCTCCACCCCTCCCCCCCCTCCGTAAAATTTCCCTCTAGGACTCTCCGGAATTCTCAACTGGGTCCGTGAGATTCTATGCCTTGTCCAATGTAGGCCTTACAAGCCTCATGCGAGACCCGCTAAACCCTTCTAACCCTCTGAGCTCTCGCTGTTTTTGAACGGCGGACATTTTTGTCTCCGTGGTTGGGATTTATTTTTCAGTCATTTTCATCGCAAGACGATGTCTTACAGCTCTTCCCCTTTTTTCCCCTAAAGGGCCTTCCGACCTCTTCAAACGTGGATTTCTTTGCGCCCCCCCTCACACCCCTTTTCCAGGTGTTCCACCCCCTAATCCCGTGTCGACGACTCAGGCCCCTCTCTATTTATATTTTGGCCGATTTCACAATAGATCTTTCAACCGCGAGGACAAGGAACCCTCCCCTCATCACTTACTTCTTAGCCACAGCCTCCGAAGCGCTTAATTGGACCGCGACCAACACCCATCCTCCCTTTCCCCTCTTCAGGTTCCCCTCCCCAGAATTCCCTCTATTTATATTTTAATACCTCCGTGTTCTTCTTTCTGATCGCCGTTCATGACTGATGGCATTGGTTCCCTTTTTTAGCGGGGTTTTTTTTCGTTCTCTTGACGGAGGCGACGATCCTTTGGTATCTTTCCTGGTCTTAGGTGACGTCTATCGAGTGTCGACCCATAGACCTGCGACTGGACCGCAGAGTCTTTTTTTGTTTCGTTCTATCGTTGGTCGTCCTAGATGTGAAACCGTCCATTTTCTTTCCGTCCATCATGTTTCCCACTCGTTTGGACAGTCGCGGACTGGTTTGTATGGAGAAAGTTCCATCTGAACTGACGGTTCTTTTTATGATTATGACCCCATATCCCAAAGCCCTTGTGGTAGACATGTCGTTCCCAGCTTATTACTTTCCATTTGAATTGATCCGATGTCCTATGTTCGCGGTGCGGTTGCTGTCGGCATTCCCCTCCAGTCGTTTTGCAAGAGTGGCCTGAATTACTTTTCCCCCGGAATGATGACAGCTTCCGCATCCAAACTCATTCCTGCCCAGGTTGAGATCGGCGGCTTGGTGTGAAGCCCCTGCTTTCTTTCTTCGTTTTCTTTCTTCCTGCATTTTGTCCGTCGCATCCTCATGTAACGGCCAGGATTTGATGCCGAGTAGATGCACTCTAGGACCATTGAAGGCAGATGGAAATATCATGTTTTACAAAACGCGCTGTCCACCCGCACCCTCTCCCCACTTTTTTCCGCTTTTTTTCAGGTCTCAAATCGTGAGCTGCTCCGTGGGTTGACCTTTATTTGATCGTCTGTTCTGCCTTGGAGATCGGGTACGATCTTACGGTTTCTCACTTTCAGGTGAATCCCCCAGTCTCTGGTCTTCGGTCCTTTCCGCGCCTGTTTTGAGGTTTTTCTTAGTTATTTTTTCCTTAGACTGGGCATCCTTCCAGAGCACTTCCCTACTGCTTTCTTTTCTATTTCGTTTGGACGACTCGTGTAGAGGTCGGTGTCTTTCATATCCTTGTTTGTTCGATCGATGCTTCGGATGGGCCGATATCTTTTTTCTTCTTTTGAACCCTTTTTTTGACCTTTTCTCCTTTTGAAGCCCTACTTCATTTTCTGGTTGCCTCTTTTCCTTTATTGAGGTCGAGCGCGATCTTTATTTTCTTTGTCTCTGTCTCTGGGTCCTCCCCTCCACTTACTTGTTCCTCTCATTGACCATGCGGACCCAAAGTGACTTTTCCCAGTCCACGATGGTAAAAGGAGGTGAGTGGGGTTTGGACGCGAGATACTAGATTTTCCCCTCCTCTTTTCTCCGGGTCGGATGTTGTGTGATTTGAACGGGTCTTTTCTTCTGCCAACTCCTCCCCGTGGAGTGGTATTCTTCGACTCATCTTTTCTGAGGTCTTCCCTTTTTGACAACTTCTCCTTACCCCCCCTGCGGCCAAACCCTTCTTGTTTCATGGTCGTTGTCGAGCTCCCCCCCCTGTGCGGCTTGATGCGTTCCGACACGATGGATCCCCTCCTAGGATTTCCCTTCCTCACTCACTGGACTTTTTTGAAGATCTTCCCACTGGTTGCATTATAAAGTCCGTTTCCACCTCCGTCCCCTGTCCACGGCGTTTTAATCATGGGGGGGTGTTAATTAAACCACGTCAATTTTCAATCCTCCCAGTCCTTTTCCCCTTTCTAATGACCATTTTTTCCGCGTCGTGTCCCCCCTCATTTGCATCCTCTTTTTGTCTCTAAACTCTTTCCAGGGCTTACAGTCTTATTTTTCCCTTACTAAGGCCATCCTTAGGGTCAGTCCTGCAATATGGAGTCTGCAGTTTTTGTTGGCGTTTCTCCCCACCGTTTGGATATCGCTTGATGCTTCTTTGAAGTTGTTATTTCTCTTTCTCTTTTTCGAGCTTCGAAGTAGAATCAAAAGTTACCATTTCGCATCTCCTACCTCCAACCCTGAGAATAGACCTGTTTGCGTACTCCCTATGAGCTGTGCCAATCACCCCTTTCTACTTCTCCCCAAGAACTAACAGCCATGGACGATGTCTTTGCCATGCGGGGGGCCCCGTCCTGGTCCTCCACGGCTTTTTTCACCAAAAAATCGGTTCCGACTGTTGATGGTTCTCCATACTTTCTTCACGTCAAGTGGGGTCGTGACCTCCGGTTGTCCTTGAGAAAACACCCCCATGGTAAATCCCGCGGTTGCTTCATGGTTGTTTAGGCTGTGCCCTCAAACCATTCCTTCTTGTTCCAATCTCCCTTCTCGGCTGCCCGTGAAAGCTTCATGAATTACAAACTCCTATTTGTTTCTCCAGTCATTTTTCTTTTTTTGGAATGCCCGCCCCTGTTTGGCTCCTTGATCCTTTTTGCCTGCAGCACTTGGTTTTTTCACCGCTTTTTCGTGGTCACCAAACTATGACCCCCCCCCCTCTGAGTCCTAACCTTCTTTTGTACTGATCAGTTCACGTCCTTCCCCCCCTCCCCCCCCTCCCCGTCCTCAAACACGGCGGCTAGAAATCGGTCTCTGAATCGCTCAACCACCCCTTCCCCCCTTCTCTTTTCCTTTCCTCAGTTTTAAAACGCTTGCCTCTTTCACCGTGCCCTTTCCCTTAGCTGTCAACCGAAAAGACAGTTTTCTCCGAGGTCCCCTTCTTCCCCTTTGCGCACGCCAGACGCCTAACTCCTTCCCCCCTCAATCGGACCCCAGGAAAATGACAAGTAATCTGCTTAATCTAAGCCCTTGCCTTCCACACACCTCCCTTATCGCCCCAGATTGTCTTCGAGTCCTTCCCCCCCCTGAGGGTTGACGGAAACCGTGCCAGATTGCGCTTTCCTGCACCACTTCATGGACGGCAAGGCGTGTGCCTTCGGCTACAGCGACATAGCCTCGTAGCATTTCACAACACGTTTCGCTTGAAATAAGCATCTACTAGGAACTGGACGATCCCAAAGCGTCCCCCCCTTTTTCTTTTCCGGCGTCCCCTATACGAAATCAGACCCTGACCGATCCACTGTCTTCTATCACCATCCGGTTCCTTTTTCATCGCGCTCCTCTTTCTCTCAGTGAAAGCGTGAGCACCAACACTGGCCTTTCTCTAATTCCTTTTTATGGTACGTCTTTCTTTTCCTTTCTTCAATCTATTTCCTCACCCGACCCCCTTCATCCCTGGTCACTTCGGACTACGGCATAGACGCATCAAAGGTCTTACTCTTGATCGCCCCCCCCCCGTCCGGCTCCATGCCTCCTTTCGCATCTTTTCCAGCACCAACCTCTTCAGACTTCTTCAACATTTTAAATGATTTGTCGGCCTTTCTCGTAGGCCTTTTTCATGCTTTCTTGTCCCAACTTGCTCGTCTTGCCGCCGCTTTTTCGTCCCCGCAACGCACCGTCTGAACAGCGCCCCGCAAACGAGCCAATTACGCCTTCTTCAATCCATTCTGGGATACCTGGTCCGCCCCCCTGCTTCTTCTTTGCCGCCGCTTTTTCCCCTGACTCTCCATTATTATACAATGCCTCTCCCATTACAAAGTACGACGACTCGGCAAAATCTTTATTCTTGATCCCGCGTGACCAGGTCCCCCCCCATCGCCTCCGTTTCGAGATTGCTCGTCCCCGAGATATCCCCCCCCTGAGTCTATGCCGGTCTTCCAGGGTCGATATGTTCCCCTGAGCTCTTCCCCTGGACCCCTCCCCCCCGCTCGTCGAGACGCCGTCAGGTTAATTGAACCAACCCACATCTCTCCGCCGCCCCGTGACCCAATCTCTGTCTGCAACAGGCGATCTCTTTTTCTCCTCCTCCGTTTTCGCAGCTCTTTTTTTGGGCTGGCCCTTAGCGGGGTATTGTCGGCTTTTCTTTTTTCCCGATGTTTTTTTCCCCCCTTTTCTGCGCTGTCCCGGGCGACGATCCGCTGAATTTTCTTTTTCTTGGGACGAGTCTCTCCCTACCCTCTTTGCAGTGCCGTCTTTTTTGTTTTTCTCCCCTTTTTTTTCCCCTGTTTGTTCCTGTAAAATTTTCGGCATAGAATGGTGGCCTTTTTCACCCTTTTTCGAGTTCCCCTCCAGTCGGCCTTTCTTCCCCCTCGTCGTTCCCTTTCGATTGTCAGAACTTTTATAATCTTCTTGAGGAGCGGAGACTGACGGCGCGTCTTGGTGTGTGTTTCTCACATCTTTGAGTTACCCTGTCTTTTCCCCCAGTATGGATTGTGATCAGGAATGCTCGACATTTTAGCTTCTTTCGCTGAATGCGGCCCCGCTTCCAGACGATCGGTTTCCCAAGAGGCATACTCATGATGTGCACCGGCTTTGGAGCGAGTTCGCGACGGAAACACTCCTTTCCGGCCCGTGAATCCTGCTTTGGCGGTTGATGGCGACGCCTTAGTTGTGGGCCCTTTTCCCCGGCCCCTTACCCCTTTGTGGCCATGCATTTTGGCTCATCCTCTTCGGGATTAGCGCTTTACGTGCCCTTCTGACGGTTCTTTCAATATCATTTCGTGCCGACATAAACCAGCGCGCAACGCTTTCCCAAGTTTCGAGAAAGGCCAGTTGCCTCTTCCGTGCTCGTTTTGAACGAAGCATGCACGCTCGCGCGTGAGAACTTCTGGTGATATCAAGCGCATTATATTTCCGTAGTGCGAGCCTAGAAGGCGGTCTCCGATTCTTTGTTTGACTCCTATTTATTTGGGATTGTTTTGAGTTCCAGTTCCTGGGTCTTCTGTCCTTCTCCCCTGCGACTGTTTTGGCGTTCGATTTTTGGATCTTTTTTCCTTCCTCTCATTTTTTCTGCAGATTCAGTATTAAGTGCTGCTTTAGCCTTTTCTTAATCTCACTTTCGGTTATTCCTAATCTCCCCCCTTGTGTTTTTCTTCCCTCAGATCGATTTCCTTCTTCCTGGGGCCTATATCGTTTCTTGCTTATTCGTCCAGGGTTTATTAATTCTTATACGTTTCAGTGCGCCTTTTCATGCCTTTGTTGGCATCGTTGTCTTCTTTCAGTGCGGCCGCGATCTGTTTTCTGTCTCGTTTATTTCGTTCCCTTCCCTTTGGCGGATTTCGATTGTACCTTGATGTTCTCTTCGCCGGTTGTTTTTCTTAAAGTCATGGTCCCGTGGGACGTATGTGGGGTTTGAGCCTTTCGAGATCAGGTTTTCATCCTCCTTTTTTCGCCTCTTTCAGGCGATGAGCGGTCGTCGCTCCCCCCCTCTTACTTTCTTTTCTTTTGCTTGTCGCTGAGGATCCTCTTTTTTTTACACGTGAAGCGGTTCACCCCACGTGCCGGTCCCAGGAGCCACCTCCCCTCCCCCAGGTTCTCCCGCCCCCACGTGGATGTCCAGCCCATGATGTTGCATGGCCCCATGGATGCCTGACAAGACGGCTTTCTGACATTCCCCCTTGTCCTAATTTCTTTGGTTTGACAGGGGTAGCTAATCCCAAATGTTTACCATTCACTCCAGGGGACCCCGCGGGTTCATTCTGGACAAGTCATTCCCGCCCCTTTCGTAACTCTCCCTCTTCCGGTTGCTCCACTACGTTAATGAAGATTTTTGTCTGACGTGAAACTCCCATCCTCCCTCCTTTTTTGTTGCGTCCTCTTTCTTTTTAACTTACTTCAAGAATCCCCTTTTTTTGCGCCAGTTTCTTATCTCCTTCTTTCTTCGCTGCAGGCGTTGACTGGGTTGATTTGCTTGGGCTATGCAAACCGTTTTGGATCTCGATTTGTCCATTCCTTTCCTTTGTTCGCTCGATCAACCCCTTTCCCGTTCCAGCATCAACGCCCTCTGTCCCCACCGGTGTTTAATCGCCCAAGCCAAGACCCCGGTTGCCTCGCTCCCTAGGATTTCCTGACCTCCTTTTAAGTTAGTTAAAATCACTCCCTTGGTCCTTTCCCGCCATCTTTGATCTACAACTCTTTAGCAAAATGCTTGTAGTATCAAAAAAAATCCTGAGTATTGAACCGTCAAGTTCAGGTACCCTTCCCTTTTTTTTTTTTGACAGTCTTGTTTCATGGAGCCCCACCATTCCTCTCCTTGAGGGACCACCCCCGCCCTTTATTAGAACCTTTTCCTCCCCCAACCATCGTTTAAATTATATATGATTTAAGGTAGTTTCCTTTCCCTCCGTCTGGTCTTAATTTCAATCCTGTCGTGAATCCCATCTTTCAACGCTTTTTCATTTTTTTTTACTTGTTTCGTGGCGATCCCCCTTTTTCTTTCCTTCATCCATTTTCTCCCCTCCCGAAAGTGGGGTTTGTGACCGCCCCCCCCCCCCCCCCCCCCCCTTCCTGGTCTACTCCAATATGAGTCGCCTCCTATCCTTGGACTTTGTTTTTTTCTCCTCCTATCATCGGATACACTCCCGTGACCTTTTGAAAACCGCCGGCGGCTTCCTCGGACCGTATCTCGACTCCGCAAAACCCCCCCCGTCCTTTTTCCTTCAGTCACCAGCGATTCTCCATTCAAGCGATTGTCCCCCCCTCCCCGTAAGTTTAATTCGGCGGATGCCCAGCGGTCGTATAATCCCACGCGGCATAATCCTCACTTCCCCCACCCCAGACCCTCCCCAACGACAAGTATTCGACACCCCGGCTCACTGCGAAGCCACCTTCATTTCCACACTCCACCCCCTTCTTCCCGTTCGGCAAGACCTCTTGAGTCCTTAAACAATTGTTTCTTCGGAACCCCTCGCCCTCTTTTTTCCGGCTCGGTTTTTTGTTTTGTCCCCGAACTCCCCCCCCTTCGCAGCTTCCCCTGACGTGCTTTTTCGTCTCCCAGGCGTGACCCGATAGTTAACCAAAGTTACTACCCTCTGCATAGGAATTAACTCGACACCTACCCCTGCCGACCGCTGACTTGCGAAACTCCCTCCCTCTCGGACCCATATCTCCCCCCTCACGTACACGATCAATGTTCCTCTCCCCCTCCAGTTCAGACTAGTCTTGCGCCCCCCACCATGTTTCTTTTCATTGGGCTTTTTGTTACGGGATGGTTTCTGTAGGATTTCCCCTTTTTTCCATTTCTCTCATAACACCTTCATCGGTCGGCCCCTGCTTCCTCGTGCAGTTCTCATGGGTACAAAAGTTTTTCCAGCGCTCCCCCGGTTCCCCCTTCCCTTTCGTCCAATACCCCTTCTTCAGAACACTTCCCTTTCTTCACCCTTTCATGATTTTGTCTCTGCGGGGTTTCCTCATTTATGCTTTGGCCCCCTCTCTTCTTGTTTATTTAATGTCCCTCCCCAAACGAACTTTCTAAGGGCGAAACTTTCCTTACCGCCTGGCACCCAGTGCGCTTTCCAGTGTCATCCCTTGCTTTGTTATGGAGCGCCGGGCAGTCCCTCCATCGCGTGTTTGCATTCGGCCCTTTTTTTTTTTTGTGAACTCCCCGCCGCCCGTCTTCCCTTTCTTCCCCCTTCTGGTCGCATTCCAAAAAGACCATCGTGGACCAGGGTACGAACCCTTTTCGAACCCAACCAGGCGTAGTGCTCCCACAACCCCCACGTTCGGTCGTTTCCCGGGGCCCTCGTCTAGTCCCCAGACCGGACCATTTACCTCATAAGGATCGTGCTCCCCTTTCCTCTCTTTTTTTACCCCTCTCCCCCCCCCGTCAACTGAAATCCCACGCCTTTTCCGCGGGACATCGCTTCACTGCAACAGGTCTTTTTGTTTGAGAGATGGTATCCCTTTGTTTCTCTCTTTTAAGGCTTTCGAGGGTTTTTGCTTTTGCTGGTGGCTTTCCTTAAGCGCCGGTCCGTCGGACCGATCTTTCTAAATTTTTTACTATACCGAGGTCTACATCTCTTCCCCGCAGAGCCCCCTTTTTTTTTTTTTTCTATCGGGGCTTCATGTTTCTTCTGCAACGGGATTTAGATGGTGGAAACCTCCATTTTTTTTCCCTTTCACGACTAGTCGGGATTCTGGTATTTGCTTTCCCCTTCCCTTTAGGAGCTGAAATCATATTCAGGCGATGGATCTTACTGATCTCACTTCCAGCCATTGATGGACACTTCCCGGTAAGGGATTCTGGGCCATTCGGAATTTTTTCTTGAGCGGAGCCCTTCGTTCCGCAGTTACAACAAGAGAAGGTTTTCAGATCCTTCATTTTTTTACAATGTCCTTTTAGATGCCTTGTTTCCAGAGAGGAATTTCAACCTCATTGAAGCCCATTTTAATTTTGGATTTGTGGTGATTGACTCTTTTATTATGGAGTTCTCCCGTATGTTTCCCTGTCCTCTCACGTCTCTGTCCACGTTTTTTCCCCCTTGCCGATCCTAGTAAAAACGGATGGATTTGGATGCAGTCAGTCCTGCGATGCCGCGTTCTCTAGATGGCTTTGACCTCCCCAATAACCCCGAGCGCCTTCCCCCCCCCCCTGTTTTCCTCTTTCGGACGCCTCCAAGGCACTTGGGGAAGCAGGAAGGCTTTTCAATTTGACGGTCTCTGTATGATTTCTTTCCGGATTTGTTAAGTCGCTTTTCTCTATTTCGGGCCGCGGGGCCGGTTCGACTTCCTAAGTGGGTACGCTCTGTGACTTCTTTTTCTCTTTTATTTCCCGCGCTGTTTTCTCCTCCGGAGTCCCCCTCTTTTTTCTTTATTTTCCCTCATCGAAAATGACGATCTGCAGGACTGAGTTTCTTTTTTGAATTTTGTGTTTCTCCCCCTACTCTTTTCGCCTCCCGATATGATGTTCCCTCTGACTGGCCGATATATTGTTTTGGTGGAACTGAGGGCCTCCCCCCAATGTAAGTCCTTTCCCATTTCTTTTTCCTGCCTTTTTTTTTTTTTTTCTTGAATTGAGGTATCTCCTCCCGGATATGTGCGTATTTCTGGCTCGAAACCGCTGTTCCCGCTCCGCATTCAACCCTCCCTTTCTTTCTGGGTGAATTTTTTTGCCTGAGACCAAGTAAAAACAACCCAACCTCTTGTAAAGGGCTTTGGTTGATTTTTTGTTTGAGTTCTTAAGTCCGATTTCATCAGCGTTCGTTTCTCCGGGTCGTTTGACAGGACCTTTCTTTTTTTCTGCCTGTTCTTTGAGTTTTGCTTTCAATAGCTGCTTTTTCCTCGTTTTCCCACGTTCCCTTTTTCCCACACCCCCCTTTTTTCGGCGGTCAAAGGATGGCCGACGACCAGTCCAAGGGCGGGGCGAGCATAGTCAGTTTCAGGACCCCCTCTGGAATCTTATTTTGAAAGTATTTCCCCCCTTTCTTTCAGGTTCCTCCTCCTCATGGAAGATCATCGATGGTTGAGGGGGTTTGGTCGACCTTACTCATTTTTCCCCTTCCCCCCGATTTTCTTTTATAATGGGTTTTGATCCCCATACCTCCAGTCACAAGCCTGAGTCATGAAATCCAGTCCCCGTTGCATAACTCCCTTTGAATTTCCGATCTGAACTACCCCCATTTTTTTCTCTCAAACCTGCGTTTTCCTTCCTTCAAAGGCCCGATTTCTTTTTCAAACTAAATAATAATTACCTTCCGTCTTCCTTCTTCCAAAGCTTGTAGCCTCTCCTTCGATGTAGCTTTTTTTTCTTTTTAGATGCGACCCCTGTTTGGATATTCGATGATGATCGCGGGCATGCATTTTTTCTCTCTCTCTTTCCCCGTTTTTTCTGATAACCCCCCCCTTTCCTTCCGTGACATCATAGTCTTCTCCCGTTTTTTTCCCCCCTCCCCTAAAACCAGTCTCATAACTGCAGTACTACATATGAGGTGCTCCAATCTTCCCCTTTTCTTTCCTTATTATTTCCTCCCTCGCTCCTGGGCGAAGCCGTCCCCGCCAATCTTTGACAAAAAAGGGATTTTTGTAGTGTCCCCCCCCCCTTCCTTCTCCCACTTTTTCGAACGATGGCTTCCCACCTTAATCCGGGAGGAATACTCCAGGCTTGTGGACACCCCCACCACAGTTTAGTTCCGCACCTCCTCCTTTCCCCTTTCGGTGATTTTTGTCCTGGAAACCAGCTTTTATTCATGCCTCAGTGCCCCAAACCATGGCCCCTTTAAGTTTTGAACGCAGTATTTTCCTCCTTCTCTTCGTTCCCATTTTTCTGCCCCTCCTATTGCTGGCAAAGACCCCTTTTTCTTGATCGACCCGCCCTTGTTAGGGGTTCTTCCTTTTTTCCTCCCTGAACGTGGTTTTGCACCAGCTTCCCCCTGGTGCAACACCCTGTGACCTCCTTACCGATTATTCTCCTTCCTTACACCTCCCTTTGGAGCGACTCCCTCATTTTTCCCTTTTTCTCCTCACCCGACCTTCTCCAAAACGCCTTCTTTTCTTCTTTGGACCTGGCATTATCTGACTTCGCCTCCAGCCCCCCACCCAAAGCTTTTTTCTTTTTCCCCGCGGTCCGCTTTCCCCCTCACCTTTCTTGTGAAAACTCCCCCCCGGAAGTTGATTGTTTCGGCCCAGCGGCTTCCAGGAGAACTTATCTCTTTTCCACAGAAATTTCATTACAACCACCTCCTGTCCCGCCCCCCTTTAGCCCTGTGACTTTCCCTTCCCCCCCCATTTGTACGTGGTTCATACATCTAGTATCGAGCACAGGACGCTTTTTCTCCCCTCCGACCGTTT
>Ga0179593_1334456_pt1 | contig 24469 bp, 24 predicted proteins | sample CZODoug2_1_08_16_FD_185931 | JGI IMG/M metagenome (GOLD analysis project Ga0179593, IMG submission 185931) | Vadose zone soil fungal communities from Angelo Coast Range Reserve, California, USA - CZODoug2_1_08_16fungal (PacBio error correction) | ecosystem: Environmental > Terrestrial > Soil >... | reverse complement strand
CTTTTTGGCACCGATTGCGCCCTGAACGTGCACGTCGGCATCGGTTGTTTCTGGATATAGTAGCGACTTCCCTAGCCGATCGTTTCCCCACTTGCCCTGATACATGAAACTTCCGTTTCCAGTTCGAGGAGTGGCCTGGAATTGCCTTGCCTGCTCGGCAACCCCAAATGACTCGACTGACGTCTCTTGCTCGCTTGAATTTTTTTTTCTGTTCTCTCCTTTCTGCCTTCCGTCCCGGCTCTCTCTTTTAGGCTTTTCCTTGTTAGTAATTTGTTCCTCCGGAGCCCTGTAAAACCCCGATTCCCCTTCGCCAGATTTTCCGGCTCCCCTTGTGTGGATTCGTTGCCCGAGTACAGACCTGTTTTTCCATTGACCGTGATCTCCGGCCTTACCCCCTCAGTTCTGGCCACGACCAATAGTCGTATGTGGGCCTCAACTTCATTCCCTTCTGGTGGACCTGCGCAGCTGCCCGGAACCGGCGGCCTTCCCCTTTTCCAGTTCCTTCACGCTGCGGGTTTGGGTGTTATAAACCTCGACTTTTCGTTCCTTTTTTGTGCTTTTTATTTGATACTGTCAACCCTTTCCCGCTCTCCACAAGACTCCAACTCCGGTTGCTTGGGTTCTGACGCTTTTATTTTACTCGTTATCTTCTCTTGTAGTTGAACGGCTTCCCATCTCTGCCCCCCCGAAATAGTGCCCTCCCGCCGTTCCTTTGTCCGTCTGTCTCTACGAGGCCATTGTGGAACATCGTGAACATAGAAGATTCTCGGTGGAACTACCCATTGAGCGCTCGGGTGGAAAGACGAGGTTGTTATCTCTCATTAGAGCATTTTCGTCTCCTCTAGTGATTAGGGATTTTTTGTCGTTCCGCTCGGCCTCGGCTTTCGACTTGATCGACTCTGTCCCCTTCAGACACAGAGCGGCGGGTCTGAGTTTACCCAGGTATTCGTAAACTCATTTCTTTTGGCCGGGCCAGCTCTTTAGTTGTTCCCGGTTTGTCACTCGGTTGTTGGTACGTTTTCCGCGTTTTCGACGGCTGTGAGCGCCGTCGTATGACGTTCCCTTTCCCCCTTACTTTTTTGCTGAATTCCACTCACTCTCTCCCAGGCTATCTTTGTCGCGACCCCCCGTATGGATAGTGTCGGTTAGTTCCGCTTTGTCTTTTTTTGTCGGATTCTTCGTGACCATTTCATGTCGTTTTCCCCCAATGACGCTCCTGGCGTGCTTCGTTGCTCCTTTTCATCATGTTCGCGTCGGAGAACTCTCCTCCTCGCTACCCTCGCCGCTAGTCGGAGGGGGGTATTCTTCTCAGACCACTTCCCCACTCGTTAGTACTTACGCAGCTCGGAGATATGTGTTTTTCATGTCTTCACTTGAGCCTTTTCCTGGCTATCGCGCGAGTTCCGTTCACGTGAGCATTCTTTCCGTCGAGCTTCGGACAACCCCGATATCATCCCCCCCGCCTCTCAGTTTGGAAGGCTTCTGTCCCATGAACTATCGTAGTTGAGTTCCGCCTAAAATCCCCTTTGCTGACTACTCTTTCCCTGGATCGCAAGATGCCGGCTCTTCCCGAGAGGTTTCCTGGCTTTTCCCCGACCTCCGGGACCAAATGGCCTCTCCTGCTACCCCTTTGCAGCCACCTTATCCGGCCTTTTGTGCCTTCCGCGTAAGACTGACATTTTTTTAGGTCCCGCACCCCCTCGCCGCCGCTTGCGTGCATGTTGTTTTCCCTTCCTCCCCGTCGCGACGCCCCTCCTTGTCCGTGCCGCTGTAGTTAAGTTCGTTTAACCTGTTCCCTTGTGTGCCCCGTTTGTCGCCTGCTGTTTTTTTGTTGCCCCCCTCTATCGATTGTTCGCCTTCGCGCCTGATTTACCATTTTTCTAGCAAGCTTTTAGAGCATTGCCCCGGCCGATTCCGCGATCCGTGGGAAACCGGTCTTTGCAGAGGCGCTCCCAAATTTTTCCGACCGCCGAATTCTTTTCTTTGGGTTGCCGTTCAGTCGTGAGACCCCCTGACCCACCCCACCTTCAGCCGAAGCCCACGCCCCCAAAACACCAACCCGTCAGAGACCCCCCACCAAGCCACACCCCCCACTCCTTTCCCCACGCGACCCCCTAGCCCCCCTCCCCTGCGACGACCCCCCGCTCTCTATTGCTCCCCCCCCCCCCCCCCCCCCCACCCAGTGCTACGCCCCACCCCCATCATCCCTTCCCTACTCCCGACCCCCCCCCCCACACTCCACCTATACGGCCCCCCCTTCGGGTACGCCCCGGGTTTTATCCGGTTGGTCTTCCGCTCACAGTTGTTTTTCATAGGATTTATCTCATATAGTCTTTGAGTTGCTTCTCGCTTGAACCGCACCGTACCCTCTTAATTTTCATTCCTTTTTGTTGTTCCTCCCTTCTTTTGCGTCTACGAGCCCCCAAGAATACTGTTGGTAAGTCCCCCCGCATGTTCCTAGATCCTTAATCCGCCGAGGGGAGCATCGCTTCTCAAGGTATCTGACCCACCTCGGATTTGTCCTCCATGCGTTTCATTATCATATCAGATTGTATGCCGTAATTCCCTTGCCGGCACCATTTTTACCTGCTCTCCGAGACTTGTACCACCCCACTGCGAAGGTACATATCTCCCGCTCGTCCAGCCGCGCACCGATTTTGCTACCGGCCGGCATAATTTGCCACCAGCGCACCCCCGACTGGGATAATCGGAAGGGTAGTACCGTACTTAGACTTCCCAAGAAGGTTACTTCCACGTTGGACCCAGCCTTTTGATATTTTCTCTCTTCGATCGTTTCACCCTACAAGATGTTAGCTCACGTTTTGTCCCCCGTGTCCCCCAGTTCCCGCCGCCTGTTTTTCAGAATTCTGGAAGTCCTTGGCCTCGTATAACGCCGCTCCCCCCGTCGCGTTAAAGTTTTGCCCTGTCTGAGTTAGTCTCATCCGTTTCCTCACTGCATTTTTGAATAAGGAGGCTTTTCCTTCTCCTAGTGCAATTTTTCCAACCCTCCTTTCTAGTTCTTCCACTCCCTGAAGTTCCCTGAGCGCCATTCCTTTTCCTTCGTGACCATTATCGCCCCGTGTGACCTTGCTCGATTGAAACCACCCTCAGCCCCCTCTCCGTGCCCTGACCACCACAGCACTCCCTTCCAGCTCCTTCCGGTGGATCTCTGGTTCCAAAGTTTTCCGGTTCCCCCCCGACTAATAAACCCTGCCCTCCGCATAAAAACGAGTTAGGGTTAACAACTTACTCTTTGCACTCGGTCGAAACCCTCTTCCTATGTCCCGGGCAAGTTCCGGTGAGACCCTTATGCTGCGCAATGTGACTCTAGACGCCGACGTGAATCTTCTTTTCTCCCCTGCACCCGCCCCCATCACGTTTAGTTTTCCCGCCGGCTCCTTTTTCGTCTTCCTTTGATTTTTTTGATCATCATTTTTCTCTGTTTAAAGCTTCCTCCCGAGGCCGTTTATGCCCCTCTTCTCATCCTTGTTTGTTTTGTTTTGGAGATGATAAGAACGCGGCTCGATAGCCCCCTCTCCCATAACGACCGCTTCGGATGCCTTACCACATGTCTCCAGGAGAGCAGGCTCGGGCTCCCGCCCCCCACCCCCCCTCCTTCTTGTGCTGTGCGGTATATAGCCTAAGTCCCTTCAGATTCGCCCTAGAGTCACTTGCCCCCTCTAACTTTACCGAGACCTTCCCGGGCCTCAGACTAGGGTTTCGTCGATTCGAGTCTCTTGTGTGCCCCCCCCCTATCGTTTTGGATGCGTTGGGGTCAGATTTTTATTTCCTTCTGAACCCCAAACCTTGGCCCCCACTATCCGTCCGCTCCGGTGAGAAGCTTTTTTGGGTGACGGTTCGGCATGCTGCGTCCTGACCGTTCTACCCCGGGCTTGGCGATACTTCAACCTTCCGCCTGCGCTTTCCTTTTCCCCTTCGAGCTTGATCCCTATCCGCGTTCCACCCCGTCACCGGCTTTACCTTCAAGCGCTGAGTCGCGTTTTTTTCCGCGTCTTGTATCGAGGAGTTCTCCTCGCCAGGCCTTGCCCCCCAGGCTGGCCAATTTTGCGCTTTTGTGTAGCTTTGCTTGATCTCTGACCCCCTTTACCCTCAAGACCGTTTTTGCCCCCATCCCCGGCTTCGAGGTGGACCCTTCCATTCTCGCTGAAAAGCCAGGTGGCCTATTGTCCCACACGATTACGCAAGCGAGCCCCTGCCCAAGGCTGTGGTCCAAAGGGGGTCCAGCATCTTCGAGGTTTGAATTCGAAGTGTTATCCAAACGGAAGATGATCCTTCGGACTCTGGACTGGAACCGGATTTCCCCTTACCTCTATGATCGCGGACGTTGAGTCATTAATGGTCCGAGGCGGTCTCTAGTCCACTTAAGTTGGGGGCCCCAAATTCTTTATCAACTAATACCCTTCCTCCGAACGGGAAATTCCCCTTGCATCAAAGAGTTATAATCATCTTTTGGAGACCCCCCAGCATGAGTCGACGCATACAAGATTTTGCAGTTGCCCACGTCATGGGCCCTATGACGGATTACTCTCCCATGCCCATTCCTTGCTCCCTTCCAACAATACTGCTTTTTTTAGACGCCATGACGCTTCCAAAGTCCTCAAAATGCTTACCCTACAGATCCTGCGGTTTCAAGAGATCCTTACCCTAGGATATCACTCAATCATATCGGCTCTTATTGGTCCTTTGACTTCACCACCCGTATCCCACCCGGGCTTCCCGAGGATTTATGCCCGGTTCAAGGTCCCTGAGGATGAGGTCCTCTCGCCAACAATGAACCCCCCAAGTCCCGTTGACCCGCTTACGGCCACGACTTTCTCGACTTTGCGTTTTCGTCCACTGCCCTGACCTCCTTTTTCTTTCCTTTTCAGGTAGGTCGTTCCTTGAGACATTTTGTTGGCTGTCCCTTCTTGCTAACTGTTCGAAGAGGATGGTTTTGAGGTTCCTTCGGGCCGGGTCCTCCCTAATACCCCGGAATAGAGATCGCATCTTTCTGATTATTCTCTGAAGTTGCTTTGTCCCCCCCCCGATCGAGGTCCCCACCGTTTTGACTTCCACCTCTGCGAGTAAGGGACTCCCGGGGCACTTCAGTGACACCGTTGTTCCAGGACTGCAACATACTTTGTTCTGACGAAAAGGTCGTGCAGTCTCGTGTTTCTTAACCTTCGCCCCACCTTCCCCCGAATGCTGCGTCGATTGCTATGAGCTCTGACAGACAACTGACCCCTTCTTCCGCGGCAGCGTTAGCGTGACCCACCTCGGAACGGATAAAGGTTGACCCCTCACTCCGCGGCGTTTCCTAGGAGGCATTTTGTTCACCTCTGGTCGCGGTAAGGAGCGCTTTCTTTTCTCCGTCTCTTTTATCTTCTCTCCAGTTCGTCGTGCGCCCAAAGCCCCGTTCTTTTTTCGGAACCCACCCGCACCTCTCTCTTCCTTTTTGACTTCCCATTTTGCCCACAGGCCCTCGCTGGGGTTTTTGATTTTTGGTTTGCCTACTCTCTGACGACCTGACTTCCGTACGTTCACAATTTTTTTTTCGCGTCGCTCTTCCTCCGGATAACTTCCGTGGCATGCGGCCATTATCTGCTATTTTTTTACGCCTTTCGACCCATGTGCATGGCGTCGAGCCCCCACCCGAGACTTCGCGAGACCCTCCCATTTCGCTGCTGCGCTTTTTTTCGCGAATCGATTCTGATTTCTTCTCGCAAGAGGCTTCTTTTGAGAAAGTCTAATCGATATTTCAAGCCCAAGCCGACCCCCCTCCAGTTATTCCTGAACCTTTTTTTGACCCCTGTACCAGCTTTCGCCACTCGCCAGGCCAGGAGGATCGCGTCTTTGCTCCCTAAGTCAACCAGTGCCCTCTTTGGAAAAGTGCACCTGTCGGCCGCCTTCGCGACCTACGGCGGCCCCCCCGCTCCCACAACCAACGCGGCAATTTTTAACAATAGAGCTATCTGTTCCCGGCCCATGAATTTGAAGCCTTTACCTGACCCTTTATTTTTTCCCCTCTGTAAGCTTTTTTGCGTTCGCGAACTTTTCCGAACTTTGATCATTCCATAGGCCCGACCTGGTAACTACGTCCCTGTCGCCTCACTCCTTTTTTCCTTCGGGCCTGCTCGACGCGACTCGCCCACCCCGATCGTCCCCTCGAGTACGACCCCTGTCGCGGCCCCGCGTTTATAGGGAGGTCTTGACCTCTGTTCCCACAATCGCTCTTTCGCGACACTCTGGCCACATTTCCCGGGCGAGCCGATTTTCTTAGCTCTTTCACTTGACCTTCTTCTGACCCCCAAACCCTCCCCTTTTGATCTTTGCAGCAGTAACGCAAAAGTTTCCCTCGTTCCTGTCTGCCGATTGAGCAATGTTCTTCCCTTCTCACCAGAACGAGGGCTCCGGCCGGCCCCACGTGGTCCTTTTCTTCTACAAAAACCCCAACGTATCGTGCAGGAATGTACCTGGCCGGCCTCTGTTCGTCGTTTTTCAGTCACCCCCCCCAACTCCGTCACGCTTGATCGTTTTTCATGACCCCATCCCCTCCTTATTCTTTGTTCATCTGCCAGCCGTTTCGATGGCATTGCTCTTATAACGGGCCGAACCCCCCTACAGTCTGTCCTGGAAAGCACCCCCTCGGCGACCGATCATTTCGCCGGTGACCCCCCCCCGCTTCAAAGTATCAGGCTTTCCCCGACGGCCCTATCGAGTGAGTTTTCCCCCCCCCTAAGATTTTCCTCTTGACAGACAAGCCCGCTTAAACGAAGGCCTAATATACGTTTAGAGCAAGAGCGATTAGTCTAGCAAGTTGTAGTTTGCCTTCCCCTTCGTACCCCCCCTCCAGCTCATAGCCGGGAATGAGTCATGATCCAGAGCTTTTTTCCCGTCTATGCTAGAAGCTTACGAGTGATCCATAATGTATTTGATATGCAGACGTTAACGTTTCCCACTCTTTTTCCCTTCTCTCTGTTTCCCCCCTCCCCCGCCGTTTTGGGTTGCTGAGATCGGGCACCTCTCTTCCGAACGGTATTTTCGTTATTCGTCTTCAGGGTATTGATATTCGTAGCGCGTCTCTCGCAGATCGTTTAAACGGCCCTGATCCTTCCCGATTCTTCGAGGGCTTTTGTCGTTTTTAAGGGCTTCGGTTTCCGGACGCGGGAGAATCCACTTCTTTTTCGATCACGCTCTTCTGGCGCTCGGCGGCCGCTTTCGATAGGCTTGTCGTCCCCGTCGTAGCTTCTTTCTTTTCTTTCCTGCTTATAGTCCGATGGGTCTCTTTCAGAAGACTGAGCAGTTGAACAAGATGCGGCCCAGTTCCTAGCCCCTTTTTAGCCGCGAAGTGTTGCGTCGTTTCCCTTTGGTCAAGGAATGGGGTTTGGCCGGCCCGTGATCGTTTAAATTCCCCTACGTGCTGGCACTCTCCACCCCCTTCTTTCGCCTGTGTTTTTTTTAAACACGGCATCTCCGTCTGGAGTTTTTTCCTTTTTTGACGACTTACACGGCACCGTTCCGGCCGCGTCCTTTTTAACAGCAGACGATGCGTTTTTTTGGTTTATTCTCAACAACTCTGCGGTCTTCTTTGGTTCTGAAAGCAGACCCTCCCCGTTTTATCCGTTAACATTGTCATGCCGCCCCATTAATACACAACCCGTGTGCTCAGTTTTTTTCTGGCTTTCCGAGCTTTTCAATAGTTTTTCTTTGGGTCTTCGAACGTATGGCCTGTCTCTGCCTACATAGTCTAGAAGCCCAGTTTTGTCTCGATTTTTTTCCCTCAGAGCTTGGCCAAGGAGTTTCCAGACCCCATCGGTAATGTCCAGAGTTGACGCCGACTTGATATTTTTCCTCCCTAGCGGTTGTAGTTCTGTAGAGCCGTTTAGCCTCAGATTGGGTTTCTTTAGTTCCGATCTGCCCCTTTCGAGCTTTGGTCTCGCTTTGTCAAGTTCTGACACTTCCCGCGGGTGAATTGGCTTGGATCAATGTATTCGTTTCTTCTTTTCCTTTTCCCAAGCTCGAGGGTCCCGGTTTTCTTGAATCATCGGGTGGCCAGTTAGGAGGTCCGTCCTTCTGTGTAAGCCGACCTTCGTTAGTCCTGTTCCACCTTTCCTCGTGCGGCTTTTAATTCGTCAATAGCTGATTACTGGATTTTCCTTTGTCTCTACCAAGTCGTATACTTTTCTGTTAAGGAAAGCTTTTTTGTGGGGTCGGTTTCCTGTGTTCAATCATGCGGTCCCAGTCTCCTTCTTACTAGGGCCCCGTCACTTCGTTATGTCGGCTGACCACTCTCTCTTATGTTCGAGAGATCAGGCGGTCGGGTTCTTCCGCCCAATTATTTTTCCTTCCCGTTTTTCCCCTGCCCGCCCGGCCTCGGGCCCGCTCGGTTAATCCTTGGCCCCGATAAGGAGGGCCTACCCGCTCTGCTTCCCATCTGGAACGTGAAGGTCTTCGTTTTTCTTCGGCACCTCGATCTCTTCCTTCCCCCAGTTTTCTGGGGGAAAGATTTCCACTGACGATTCAGGTCGTTCGGTTCCGCTCCAAGACAATTTTTGGTTGTTTGTGCTTTTTTGATCACGACTCCTGTATACCTCCCTCTTGGCTGTGGTGCACGAATCCGGGCTCGTTAATTCACCAAACCCCCCCAGACGCCTGGCACCACATTCGCGCTTCTTCGAATTCTCGAACGGCCCGTTGTACGTCACCTTGCTTACTGTTTGCAACGGTGTTTTTCCACGTCGTAAACCGACTCCAATTTTTTAATTCTCCTTTGCTTTTTCACTCTCAACAAATCGCCCCCATAAGCCCCCGGGCGGGGGCAGGTTGGTTTCGAACTTTTTCTTTTCCCCACCCTCTTTTTCAGACCCTCTCACGACTTTTCCGTGAACTGATAAATAGTAGAATTTTTTTTTTTTTCCACTTAGTGTTGCACTTTTAAACTCTTGCTGACCCATTACCCTTGAATCTACTTCCCGTTTTTCCTGAACCTTTCCATACTATACCCGAATTCCCTCCCCGCTGAGAAGCCATCTCCCTTCATTCTTTCGAGACCTCTATCAGTTCCTTTCGGAATTGGACTATTGCCCTCAATGCCCGAACCTTTCGAAGAAGAGGCCGCCGCCCCCCCCCCCAACCTGTCTCCGAACTCAGACATGAATTGTTCTCGTTGCGGACGTGGACCCCTCCAAGCGACCGTCTTTGGCCTTATCGGTTTCGCTTTCTGTTTCCCCCTCTTGGTCGCTTTTTTTCTTATCGGAAATCATCTGCTTACGCCGCCCCTATTGCCCAAACGAACTTCCTGATCGCCCTTTTTTTTCTGTTGTCTCCAGAGACTTTCAGTGATAGTATTTTTCTACTGCGGGCAGTGATCTCAGATGCAAGCCGACTTCGTAAAATCACCGTTTTTTCGCCGTTGCCACTTCATGTCGTTATTGAGCAAAGAGTCCTTGGTCCTAGCCCGGTACCCCTCAGATCTTCAGCATCTTTCACCGAACCCCCACCTTTTAGCCGACCCATCGACTCTTGCGCAAATTATCCCAATTCCCCCCCCAACCAATAGGTCCTGACCTGGGGCTTGCCCATGGTATTCCAACCCACCGAGTCTTGGATGTTCCAAGTCTTCATTTTCACGTGCTTCCTCAGCTTGTAATTTTTTTTTCGGTTTATATTCTTTCCCACACTTTCGAGGTACTCGCTATCCCGAATGGACCCGAAGAGTCCCCCTTCCCTCTCTCAGATTTTGGAATTTTTCCCCTTGTTGCCAGTCAGATACGAAGTTATAGTCTGTTCTTCAACCCTCCCGCCCCCCCCCCGACAGCGCGTCTTACCCTTTGGAAAAAGCTTTGCCTTGTGACTCCTCTGGCCAGCCCCGCTTTAATTAGCCCGTGGCAACTGCCTCCACGTTCGAATCTGACTTTTACCCTTCTTTCAGTCCTGTACTTTCCCACTGGATACCCTCCGCATGCTAAACCTGCGCGTTTCCGATTGTGGGCGTCGATTCATTACCTCTCTCCTCCCCTCTCCTTCGTAGAAGGAGGCTCTTTCTCATGTACTCCCCTCTTCTTCCGTTTTATTTCCCCCACTCGGCTTGGCCACGATAGATTTACCAGGTCCCTTTGTATTATCGCCCGACCCCGTGCGCCTGCTCGCGGAACCCCCTGCTACGGTCCCGCCCTCACCAGCCCCCCAGTTCTTCCGATAAGGTTTCGCCGGGCCCCCCACCCCTCTGGGTTTTTCCTTCCCGCTCCTTCCACGTTGCCCCTGCCCGCCCTCCAAACTCGCTGTTTCAAACCCCTTACTCGTTAATCGTAGCAAAACCTCCGTCATTATGCCTTGCAGGATTCAACCCGGTGCGTCCTTGATTTTCATTGACCCCGCGCCACCCCCAGTTGTCCCCCCCCTAGTGATCATTGTTTTTCAGGACTCCACCAAAATTCCCCGTGCCTTTCTCCCGGCTCTTGTAGGCTTCGAAGGTGGCATTGCCTCTGTGATCCCTTCAACGAGATCGAGAAAGATTTCTGCACTCTCTATTCGTTTAATCCTACATAAGTTGTTTTGTCTCTCTATGCAGCAAGAGTCCCTCTCTCCTCGCTCTCCCCAAGAAAGATGCGATGATCCCCTTCCATTCCTCCCTCCACGAGCTGGGTCCTCTTTGATTTGTTTCGTTGCGGTGTGGAGAATCCGCAGATCCCTCTCCGTCCTGCGCTTGAGCAATTGCTGCCGCCAGCCCCCGTTTCCGTTTTTGAAATTTGCCCGGTTTTCCTAATAGTTTTTTTCGACGATGTCCCAGCGTACATGGGAACCCCAGTTTGCTGTTGCGGGCCACCCTTCCCGTTTTCTGCCCTCGGACACAACCCCCCACACTTTGGCACCGATTTTTCCAAGTCGCCTTGATCGACGAACTTGCGTGGGACCTTAGTGCATTCTGTCTTTCTATTGTTCTTTACACTTTCCTCTGTTTATATTCCACGGAACGCTTGATCCTGGACCCCCTCTAGTTTCCTGACACTATCTTTTCTTTGTCACCGGCGGTCTCCGGACCGAGCCTCCCCTGCTGCCCGTTCTCTTTTATTCGCGGAGTTCCCCCCCTCTTTTCCCAGTAAAACCTGCCCACCCCCTGCTTTTTCCATTTTTGCGCCCGGGTTGTCGCGTCTTTTTGATTCCTCTTGATTCACACGTCACATGCAGACTCCCCAACCCGCTTCGCCGTTGTGTTTTAACCCCTTCCCCCTTCCTCAGATTCCCATCGGTGTCTAGTGTTTCCAGTTCTTCCTCTATACCCAAAGCCACTCTTTGCTGTCCAACGGGTGTAGCTCCTTCTTGCTGAATATTCCTTTCCCTGGCCGATGATCCTTCGTACGCTTGCCTGTTCACACTTTCTCCGTCCGTTTTCTCGGACGGGTCGGGTCTTCGGGTTTTTCTTGGCTTATATCCTCGTACCCCCCCCGTCTCGTTTGTGCCCTTCTCTAAAGCTACCTGTTCTGTGACGTTTTTAAAATTATGGCATCAACGGATACTTAGTGGCTCCCTTTTCCGTACGCACCCCCCGAGGTTTTGGTTCCTTCCTTTCCCACTAATGGGCTCACTCGGACGTCTCTGCTATCATGCATTACTTGGATAGGAACCCCTCCTCTTTTTCTCGAGCCGCCCCTTTCCTTGTTCACCAGAGCTTGCTTTTTATTAAAGACTTCCTTTCCCCTCCCAGCTCCTCTTCGGTTCCATTCACAGAACTCCTAACCTGCAACTTTTTGAGTGCCCCACGCAACACCCGTACCCCCACCCCGGTTCCGATTCCCGAAGTCAGAGAGGCTTCAATGGCTTTGTTATTGCCTAAGCGATTATCCGACCAGCGTCAACTGCCAGCGATACCCTCCATTCCCCTCCCTTGAAGTTGGTCGGGTGTCTTGGTCCAATTCACCTTATCCGCACTCCTGACTCTTCCTGTCGGCGTTTCCTTCCCCCCCCCCTTGTTGCCGCGCGGACTCCCGTCGACATTTTTCTTGGAAAGAGAGGAGTTGTCTTTTTGCCAGGACCTGACCCTTCCCAAGGCTCCCCGTCCAGCTCGTGTACTGTTTTCCTCTCTTGGCTTTTCCCCAAACTACTCTCGATCCATGGCCGGGACCACTGCGGCCTCTTAGGCTCCCTTTGTTCTCCCCGGTAACCGTTGCCACCGTACCTTTTGCAAATCCACTTCGGTCGGGAGTTGTTTCCTCTGTTCACTCCCGCGCTGGTTTCCCAATTTGTGCCACCCCCCCCTGCCTTGATTCTCTTCTGCGGGTGTGCGTTCCTTCCCCCCCAATGACCGGGCTGCCCGCCTGAAGTTTTTTTTGTTTTTCCCTTCTGGGAAACAGGTTGGCAGGCTCCAAGGTGTCAGTCCCGACGGGAGGTAGAGCGGCAATTTTTTCCAGATGCACGACAACCCCCCCCTCCCCGGTCATGTGCGAGCCCCCGACAGCCATAGCGCCCCGAGAACCCCTGCGAACACCCACCCTTCAATCTGATTACTCTTCTTTTTTGAGAAAGCGCACCATTTCTGAGCCCTTCACCTCCCGAACCCATGCTCCCCGGTTTCACTTTCCCCCTATCAGCTTCCCCCCGGCAGCGCTGTGGGGTCTTCCGAGATCGAGCGTGCCCCCCCTGACGCTCGTCATTTCCCTGTCTTTTCTGCCGTCAAGGGGAACGTCCGGCTCGCGAATCCCTTAAAGGGAAGTGATGCGTCCATGCCGTCTATCTCGTCTACGAACCTCGTTTTTCCTTTTTTTTTTGCTTTTCCCAAGCCGCTGATCGCGATCTTGAGCTGCTGCCTTCGGTCTCCCGATAATCTCACCTGGAGTCCCTTTGCTCCCCACGCCTCGCAAGAGTTTTCTTCAGCTTCGCTTTCCTCTTCCTAGCCACCCCCCCCCCCCTCCCCCGCTTTTTCCTGAAAGTCCCCGTCGAAACTTTTTCCCCCTCTCCCCTCGCAGGTTTCTGTTCGAGCTCCGATGGACGCCTCTAGCCCAACGAGTTCACCCTTCCCACGTCCTACGCTATAGACCCGCGGCTCCCTGGCTCCCTCACATTCCCAAAAGGCGAGTCGTTCCCCGTTCAAAAACTATTTGAGAGAGTTTCCAGCCCGGCCGCAGCGAAGGGCTTCCCCCCCCCCCTGTGAACCTCGAGAGGATGTTCTCTAATACTCTTGTCACTACCCCAGTCTAAAGCGAGTCCCTACCCCGGTCAATAAGCCGTTCTATCTCGTCCCCCTGATCTATGAACGCGCTCTCCCAACCCCTCTTTGGCCCTCTTTTTCGTCATTTTTTTTAAAAAGCGGGGCTAGCGGTGACGATGTCAACAGCCGCTAGTCGCTCCCCCCCTTTTCCCAGGAACATTTCGTCGCCGATTTCTCTAGCGGGAATACGTTTTCATAAAAAATTTCACGAGTGATAGTTCGAAGAACACTACACGGATCACCCTGATTGTAGGTAGTTCTTCCCCCCCAGCTCTTCATTGAGCACCTTGTCCTTCCATCCAAAGACCCTTGCGTGCTGCGTCCCCTCCACGGTCGCTTTTTCGTTCCATCCCACCCCACACCCTACCTTTTTCATAAAATTTCCCCTTCCGGCCGGCCTTCTCTGTACTCTCCCCGCCCCACTCCTCCCTTGAGAGACTTCATGCCCCCTCCCTTGACTTTTTTTGATTCTTTCAGCCCGAGTTCCCTGGGCTTCTTCTGCGCATTTCCTCTTCCCAAGTCGACCCAAAGGCTTGCCTCTTATAAGCCCCCACCCTTCGGAGTAACGAACTGGCGGCGTTGCTCTATCTTTTTTCACCAGGCAGGCTTCCCCCACGACTTGTGACTATCGCCATCTCCTACTACAATCATCTCGCGCGGTCCTCTTCCCCTCCTTTCCGCGATATCCTACAGAGAGCCACCAGCTAGCGGAGTCGTCGCTCACTAGTTGATCGTTTCCCTCTCCGGCACTGTTCCCAATGTTCCTTCACACGAAAAGATCCCCGACCGGAACTCTCACATGACCGGGAAGTTGACGACTTCTCGTCACTCTTGGGATTGTGTTGGGGGGTTGGGGGTGGGGGTGGGGGGGTTATCACGCTCTCCTCCTTTCTGACTATTTGCTTTTTTTTCGTTTTCCCTTCCATCCTCTAGTTTAATCATATACTTGTTGTTTGAGAGATCGGCAACTGTGATATGAAGACCCCTCTTGCATTCTTCCCCCTTTCTTTATTTCTTCGAGATTAGAGAGGTATCTGGCAACGGCCCTTGATCCTGCCCTTCTTTACGTTTTCTGAGATTGGTTTTTCACCTTCCGGTGAAGGAGAGGTAACTGCCTTTCCTTCCCCCCCCCCCCCTCATGCTTCTCCCCTGCCCTCCTCCCCCATCCACCCCCGCCTAATCTAATCCCGCTCAGAGAATATCTTGTATCGTCTTCCCTGTATCGTCAGGAATTAGTTCTCCAGATCGGGGTCGGCGCGTTCGACTTTTTCTTTTATTCTTTCTCTGTTTAGTCACTTTGTGGTGAGAAGCAGGAGGCCTTTGACCAAGACTCGACGTTTCAAAATTAGAAGATATTCCCTCACTTTTGTGCGTCGTGGACCTCGGCAAGACTTTCTGTTTGTCGTCCCTGATTATTTCTAAGCGTACCCCTTTTCCAATGACCTCAAACTATCGTCTTATTTGGGAATGCCCTCCACTCTTTTTTCCTTTGATCTTAAAGGAACAGGATTATTGACGGCCTGTCACGGTTTACCTTTCACTACCTGCGTTCCTTTTGGTTGCCTTTACCCCTGCTAACCCCCTTTGTAGGAAGAAGCCCCGATTTATTAGACTCGGACCCTTTGCTCCTCTACCTAAATTCCCCTCTGTGGGTCTAAGGGCCCGTTCTGCTCCACGAGCGTCTCTTGTCGGTCTTTTTTCTTTCTGCTTTTCAGAGCGCCTACACCGTCTAGAGCTTTGCTTTGCATTTTTCCCTTTCTAATAGCTGATTTTGGACCAAATCGTCAGCCCATCCCAGACTCTTTTCCCTTTTGGGTTCTTTCCTTTTTCCTCAATTTATCCTCCCCACGGTTTCCCAGATCGATTTTGTCCCTGAGTTTCGCGCCCCGTTTCTGCGAGAGGCTTTTTTTGGGCTTAGCCGACTTCTAGGGCATCCTGATCTATTATGACATTCCCTCGACACTATAGACTGAGGTTGGAGTTGTTTCTCCTGATTTTAGTCACCCCCGCTGCTTCTGTGAATGGGAAATCTTTTTATAGAGGTCGTTTTCCCTTTGTTCTTAAGTAGCGGGTGGCCGTCGATTTTTGCAGTAGACGGCTTGTTGACTTTTTTACGTTGCTGTCCACCTCGTGCGGTTTGATGCCCTTTTGTCCCTCACCCCTCCCTCTACTGCCCCTACAGGGCTCACCGGTGTTACCCGCCACGACCCACCACACTCGCGTGCATGGCTCCAGCTCCTCCTTTTTTTGGGGTGGTACGGTTGAACCCCCATATCGTGTCTCTTTCCAACTTCCTTCATTAGCATCGGGCTCCCCCTTCCTCAGTTCGCTTCTGACGACTCGAACAGCTCCCTTCCTCCCTGCAGATTTCACCCCCTGAGGCCGAGGGGGTCTCTCTCGAACCTAACTTTTACGTACTCCCCTCCCCTTGAACTAGGCAGACTTCCTTCCGTACTAACTCCCCCTTTTTTTTTTAGGATTTATCGAAGCGCGGGTACCATTTTAACCTTGCCGGAAGTACATGGCCGTGTCTTTTTCTTCGTCCACCCCCTCGATTCTACAGCCCACCCTCCTCCCGCTTTTTGTGCGATGAGGCCCCCCGTCACCCGTTCGTTCCCCTTCCGCTTTCAAAAACTGGGTCACTACGACCATGTCTAAGATTGCCCCTCCCCCCCAGGCGCGCTGGATAGAAGGATTTATCCTTACCTCTCACTTTTTACCCCAAACTTGGTCAGATATAGCTTGCCCCCTTGCGTTCTTCACCCCTTGCTATCTGCAACCTGTCCCAGACCGATGAAGATGCTGCCCTGGTCAGGGGTAGGTCACCGCCCCCCCCCCCAACTTAGAAGCAGCCGGCGGTTTCATGTTTTTTGCCTCCATGACTCACCCGCTCATACTGAACGAGTTCAGTTTCAGAAATCAGTAGTCGTTGCCCCCTTTTCAATTGGGCCTTGGCAAAAGATCCCCTTCCACTCTCGATTTTCCCCTCCTGGCACCTACTCTCATTGACCGCCCGCAGGAAAGAACAAGGATCTCGCATCTTTCCTCTTTCTGTCCCGTAGAGGGACTTGCCTCCGCTTCAAGACCTTAGCTTAAGATTCCCTCCCTCCCCAACCCATGTCCAAACCCGCCTACCATGATGTTCCCGGCCATTGCGGAGTTTTGTACCCCCCCTACATCCGAGACCGGTTGCAGTATTCCCGGAGTCTGCCTGCTCTTGGCCCCTTTTAGCTTTTTTTTTTGGGAGTCGGAACGCTACCGCTTCCCCTTAATTTATATACCTCTTCCTGGCTCGGGCTCTCATTTTTTTTTTTTACGGGTGTTTCAGCTCCCCCGTTTCCCGATTTCAGGATTCTTTTCCTCGTTAGGGAATTGCTTTGCTTGAACGCAATCCGTTTCCCATCACTTTATTACAGGGTCCCCCCCCTTATGCGTCTCTAGCAAAATCCTCTTTTTGTGCAGCCTCCCGTCTGTTTTATAATTCAATCGCTGGGTCCCACTTGGGGCACCCCGGTGTCAACACCTCGTTTAGTTCTTCTGACCCTTGCGGTCTTTTTCCCCCCTTTATCCCTTCCTATCTCTTGCAAGCCTTTCCAGTGCCTCCCCCTGTTGTAATGGCTTATCGCCCACCCTGCGACGTATAGAATATCCCACGACCTCTGCCTCCGCAGCCCCCCCCTTCCGAGAGCAGACGTCCTTGCCTCATGTCATTAACGCTCGAAGAATCGTGCCTTGTATACGAATCGACTTCCACCTCGACTGCGTACTTCCCACCCATTTTTTAACCCGCTTTTGCGATTTCCCCGAGCTATCTGTTACAATATTCCCAAAAGCTTTCAGCGTGACTTGGCCCGTGTCCTTTTGTCCTCCTGGGGCTTTGTTCTCCTGTGCTGACTTTCTGCCTTTACGTTGCAATCTTCTTCCCAATAGCGACACCGCGCGCTTTCCACTCCTGTTTCCTTAATGTAGAGTTTTTTGATTCTCCTCTCTCACGAAGCCTTCCTCCCCCCGGAGTCTGTTTCTTTCGACCCTCAGTTGCTTCTTAAAATCGGGGATATGTTTAACGCTCTTCCCTTAACAGGGCGCATCCACCCCCCACACTTCAGTGGAATCCGCCATCTGCCTGTTCGGAACTCCCAGATGAAACCCTCTTTTCCCTCCCCCCCGGGGTCCGTTTTGTACCAACCGCAAGTTTCTTTTCCCGCGATTTTCTCTGAGGTCAAATTGGTGTCGTCTCTTCCTAACACCTTTCCAAGCAAGCCTCCACACCCTCTCTGTTCCCCCCAATTCCCCGAGACTCGTCTGAAAAACACTTATCCATTTCCGGATCGTTTGTGATCCCCCTTAGCCCCTTGAGCAAGTGACTCGCTACCCTCCTCCGTCTCTTTTATTCCCGCCCTAACCCCTCAAGTGAGGAGCTTTCTGATACCTTGTCGTATAAGTTGTGTGACATCGCTCGGTCGTTGCGTTCTCCAAAGATTCTATAGCTTCCTCGTTTTCTGATCTATATATTTTCCTAATCCTCTGTTGTGTTTTCCGAGTTCTACAGACCTCCCCTCCCTCCGTTTGTCTTCCCTCTGATTGGTAGGCCACCCCGTACAGGTCAGACCCTCCCCATTGTCCTTGTCCTCAAGCCCTTCTTGGTTCGGTTTGATTTTTTAGAATAAGCTTGATTCCGACGCGGCTTATGGCGTCCCTTGCGCCTCTCCCCCTTTATCCCCTAGTCCGTTTATTGCAAAATTTACTACTTCAGCCTCTTGTAAGATCACAGGGTTGTCCCCCCTCTTTTGGGATTTGGGCTTTCATCTTTTTATGAGTGGAACCACCCCCCCACGTTGGCAAAGATTACCTCCGCGCATTTACCCGAAGACCTTGAGTGGGGCCGTCCTTCCAGGGTTTCAGTTTGTTCACTCGAGCAGTTCGACACGGTTTTACCCTTTCCCCCCCCTGACCGGTTCCCCCCTTCCTTAAGGTTCTCTGGGAAATGACGATTGACGAACTCTTTCTGAGTGATTCCACTTTGCGAGAAGCAGAGACTCCTGTAGTGCCGGTGTCTTGCCAGCTTCTCTCAATATCCCCTTCTCCCCACACGGTGCACGGCAAGGGGCCACCCTCGCGGTTCTTATCCTGCCTACCCAGGACATGCCAGACCGTCTCCCCCCCCCCCCCCCCCAGTCTTCTCACTTGGCAACTTTTCCATTGTAGCGCTGACCCCAGCGGTGGATATTCAAACTATGCATTGATCCGAACTCCAAAACTCGGGTACACCGGTTTTGGACTTTCCCCAGTCCCCTCCGTCTCGGGGGTCCAGTTAGAAAGTATTGTTAATTTGCTCCGTCTTCAGCTTGCCGGACCCGGATTGATTTCCCTTCTTGCGTTGACTTTGGACGGGAGTTTTTCCGAGGCTTTAAGCCCGAGTACCCCCCTTAGTCAGTTTGTGGAAAACCCTCTCCTCAATGAAATCGATTTCCTTCCCTGGACTGCTTCATCACAATCTTAAACATTGTTCCCTTTTCGACGCCCCGCAAGCCGTTGATTGTGCACTCCTTTGCAGCATTTTTCGCACCCTGGAATTTATTAAGATACCATTCCTCCAGGGCTAGAAAACATCCCTTTCTCGAGCCCGCCATGCGATCCCCCTTACGCCCAAATTTGCTTATTACTCCTTCCTTTTTTGCGTTTCTCCCTCGTCGACGCTCCTGAAGATATAAAGTCCCTATATCGGCCCCCTTTGTTCTTTCCTAACCACCCGCTCCCCCGGGCGTCTACCGATGCCGAGCGTAGGGTTTCCTTCGGAGTCTTCTCCTAAGACCTTTTTTATCCTCCGACAAATCCCCCCTCCCCCTTTACGACCGCGAATCACTCCTTCTTTTAAGTGATTTTTCCCCCCACGACCCTCCTCCCAGCGCCGGCTAAACGACCTCCTGTTAGGCCTTTCTGGCATAAATTTTGCGTGTCTGCCTTCGGCTATTTTTTTTACCTCGGAGGAGACTTGTCCTTCCTGCCGGGCCAGTGACTTTTTTTCCCCCTCCGATTCTCTCTTTCGTTCTCGGTCGTCTCTTTGGCCGTCAAATCAGATCGAGGTCACCAGTTTAGGCCTGACACTGTTGTTTTTTACGGGGCGGGGCCCAGCCCCTTTTTCCCACTTTCACCGACGCTTTCCCCCTTCTTCTTTCCTTTACCATGTAGTTCCTCGCAGAGGTGCTTCCCCAGTTCAAACTTTCGCCTATTATTTCCTGGTCGCGCAGTGCCGAAACCGCCAAGGTGACTCGCGTTCACCGGCTCTCCCACAGTTCCTTCTACCAGGTGGTGTTCAACGAAGGTGTCCTGTTTCGCATGGTTTTCCTTTTTCCCTTGTCCAGGTGAGTAGCCTGCGATCCCTTGAGTAGACTCTCGGGCCTCTTGCGGCTAAGTTAGTATTGTTTTTTCAACCACCCGTTCCTTTGACCTTCCCAGCACCACGACCTTGATCTTTTAAGGTGCTCTAAGGCTTCCCCAAGGGAAGAGTGGTTTTTCTTAGTCTTTTTTTTTTTTTGCTTGACTGCCACTGACTTCCTGCACTTCACCCCTTTTCAGTTCTGTTCTCTCACCTCCGTCTACCAATTCCGTGGCACCTGGCACATGCTGGTCACCATAGGGATCTCTTTTCCCGTGGTTCAAGGGGGACCCTCAGATTATCTCGCTTCAAGGCGGTAGCTGCCCGCGCGGAGTTCGCCCTTTCCCTCGACCCTTCTTTCTAGAAAGAATTTCCTTGCTTCTTGAGTCCCCCTTCTTATTTTCCCCCAAGTGAAGCCGACACCCAACAACCTTTCTTCCCTATACCGACTTATCCGCATTTTTTCGCACGAGCTCTGAGCTCCGAGTCTTCTTTCAATTTGATTAAGCAATCCCGTCTTGCCCGGCAATTCTCGCAGTTCTCTCCCCCTGCTTCGCGGTCCGCCCCTCGACCCACCACACATTGATTCCGACCCATGAACCTCCTCGCTTTCCCCTTCCCCCCAGCCGTTAGCCCTTTCCCTCATACCTGGACTCCCACAAGCAAGAGACGCCGCCGCGTTTCGTTCGCGACCCCCTTTCCGTCCCCCCCCTAAAGAATCGATCGGAACTACCGCCCTTCCCCCCATGCGCTCGCCTGATCGACGAGATCTTTTTATCGATCGGTCCACGCGGTCTCCTCGCCCAATCCGTTTTATGTCCCCGTGGGCTGACACGTTCCACAGCCCCTTACTTTTCTCCCTCCCCTCGAAAATCAGGAGTCTCTCGCCCCCCTCGATTTTCGTTAGAACGTTCGCCCCCATCAGAACTCTGATCTTCTTCAGCAGACTCCCTTCCCCGGTGAACGAGGGGACGGTTTTGGCGTTTCCCGGTTGAATTACGTCGTTAGCTTTTTTTCCAACACGGTGCGTTTTTCTACCTCCAAAACAAAACCCATCTTGACGTTTCACTGGTCCCAGTAGGGCCCCCCGCCCCCCCTGTGCCTGTAGAGATTTTCCACTCCGCCGTGAGAGCAGTATTTGCAACCTCTACTTTCCCCCATTTATTTGCCCCCGAAAGAGTTAGATTGTGAATCGCCAAGGACTTTCCCCCCCCCCCCCATATTCGCCGATGACCGACGAAACTCTTCTGCCCCCCGTTTTCGAGGTTCCTCGATCTTTTGTTGAACTGGCTCCCTGGTAACAGACGGCGATCCCGCCTTTGCAACCGTCTTCGCGCTATTCCGTCACTTCTTTTTCAGTTAACGAAGGGCCGATACGTCCGTTCCTACACGAGCGTTTTCTCTAGTTCCCTAGTGAGGGTAGTGAAGGACCTAATATCACCCCTCTCTCAATTTCTTCCCTCTTTTATGACATTTAGGTGAAATTCCTGCTCTAAGTTCACATACCCTTTGCGATTGCCGCATTTTTCTTTCTTTATTTTCCCCTCCTCTCTCTTTCTCCTCCTACGTTGTTTTTTTTTCCTCCTTTAACCGTTTCCGAACGGAAAGTCGTTTTTTTCTGCTGGTCCCCTCTTTTCTTCCGTAGCGTTCGAGCAGCTTTTTTGACTTGATCCCTCAATAGTGAGAGGACCTGGGCTTTTGAAGGCTTACTGGATGGGCCTTCTGATTTGCTTTCAGAATTCGCTCTTGCTTTCGGGAAGTATCTTCTTCCTTATTTTCTCTCTCGTCGAGGCGCATATTTGTATTCGATGCGATCGTCGTCCTTTCCCCTCCTCGAGGTGAAAAACTCGCGGCCCCGCTCCCGATCTTTGCGCCGACTTTTTTAGGCTTTGTCACGCTGTTCCAGTGACTGTTGGGGTCTTCGTCTTTCCTGTCTTCTGACCGAATAAGCCCTCTGCTGGCAGAATCACCAAATATACTTCGTCTTTTTTCCCAGGGACAACTTCTTTTTTCCGGGTCCGCTCCGGCCCGGACGGCTCAGGGGTAAATTTTAAGTCCCCCCGATTTGGTTTGGGTTTGATCGACCCCCCGACTTTTTTTTTTTTTTTTCCACGAGGTCTTGAGCGTTAACCTGGATTACTTCCAACGACCCGTTCCCCTCCCTTTGGCTCTGGTAGTGGATTCTGCACGCCATTCTCTTTCCTGGTGACGTTACAAAGTTCTGCCCGTCTCGCCTCAATCGCTTCCTACTAATTTTTCGGGGTCTCTCCTTCTGCTTTGTTCCCAATCTGTCCCTCCAACTCCGATACCTGAGGGGTTGACGCCCCTTGTTCCCCGGTGCTTTCCTATAGATTTGTTGTCGGCTCTTCGTTTTAGCAGGTCGCGCGTCTGAGTGGCGAAGTCGTAGTCCCTATCGCTTGCCCGGCCCATTGATTGACTTTCGCCTGAAAAGTTATCGTCAACCCGCGCGGCTGTTTTTGAGTTGCTTCCAACCGCTGAGGATGGGTTTTCCATGATCGTCTCGGGGTCACGGTGTATTATTTTCTGGTTGGATCGCTGCCGCGCCTTTGTGAGCGCCGGACTTCAGGAGTTGCATTCTTGAGGTTTGATGAATTCCTTCCCTCCTCGATCCCCGGAATGGTTCGTGGTTACGATTCAAAAGGATTCGGTGTCTTTTTTTCCTGATAAGCTGTGATTGGTGGTGTAGTCCTCCCTTTTCATACCCTTCTTTTCTCACCCGACTTTTCCTTTCTCTGTGCTCCCTGACCCTCCTTTTAGATTCTTCCTCACTCGCGCATTCTTGTGAGCAGATTTCTTAGTGGGGTATCGACTACCCATCTTTCGTTTCGTCCGCCTCCCCTGTCTAATTGTAAGGAATTAAAAGTTTTGGCATCAGACACGAGGCCTTCTTAGCCGTGAAAGTTTTTCATCCAGCAGCTTTCGTGTCCCCTCCCTCTCAGCCCCCATCCGATTCCCCGGTGGTTGACGATGTCGGAACATTACTCCATGTCGGTTCGTTTCCTTCCTTTTTTTGCTGCTTCAGAAGACATTTGTATCTCTCTTGCCGCTCCCTTTTTTTCGGGGACTTTCTTTCCTTTTTTTCCCTTACTTCCTTGGGGCCACGCTTCTGTGTACGTCCCCCTTCTTCTGGTCCCAAAGGTTTCACGTTTCCGATGACAAGGGCAGCCCCGGGCAGGGTTTCCCCCTTTCTTCTTCAACCCACTTTGACCCCTCAGTTCGGGGCAGGTGGGAGACTGGAGACACGCGAATTGACCCCGACTGTTTTTCCCCCTGACATCTTTCCTTCGTTTTAAACGGTTCACCTAGGAAAGATAAATGTCCACTAGACGCCCATAGTTTTTCTCGTCGTCTAGCCACTTTTTTTTACTTCCCTCCTGCAGAACTTACCCCCACTGATTTCATGCGAGAATGGAGGCATTTTTCCTTTAAAGGCAGTGGAGACGCTATAAAGACCCCGTTTCCTTCTTTTTTTGCTCCTCCCCCCCTGTCTCCGACCCTGTTCCTTTGTCTTCTTTTTTTTGCTGATAGTGTTGCCCCCCTCAAATTTTCATAGTCCCTAGTGTCCGTTTTTCGTTTCTGCTTGAGTTGATTGGTTCGGATCTTTTTCCCCACACTATGCCTCCGCCGTCCATTTAACACTCCTCTTTCGGGATAGAAACGGGTTCTGGGTTTCTTTCAGTCCTGCCCCTTTGCCGCCCCTCCTTTACATCTTGGGAGTTGTGCAGTACCCTCCTTTCATTCCCCTCGTAATCCTTACTTCAAAGTTTTTTTAGCGAATCGGAATGGCGTTTACAGTCATAAACTAATATTTCTCTTTACTATTCAGTCTGGTCTAATGATATTCATGTTAATTTTTTGTTCTACCAATGCGTGTTAAGTTTTGAAACCTCTTTGAGCTCTCGACCCCTCAGTTTCCCTTCTTTTTTGATTGAAGACTTTAACACACCCCCCCCCCCCCCCCCCCCGCTTTTCCTCTTGGATTATAGAATTTCCCCACATGCGCCTTTCTCTCTCCTCTCTCCGCCGGCCCCTCCGCTTTACTTCGAGCATGATTCACGGCATCCGGTTCCCATCCAGATTACTCAGGTATCGTCCGGGTAGCGAATTTTTGAATCTTCTTCTCCGGCGTATTTTTTCACTTGTGGAAAAAGCTTTTTGCGTTTCTCGCGGCGGATTTGGACCCTTTTCCCCTCGAGACTTTTCAATCCACTTGCTCCTCCTTCGGTAATTTATGGCATGCTCCTGGTATCCCTTTTTCCAGAAGTTGAAGTCGTTCCAGCCTTGTGGGCTACTTTTTCTCTTCCCAACGCGGCGCCTCATGGAGTCCCCCTTGAATGCGACGACCGTTGGTATGACTCAGTCCTAGTTCCCCCTCTTACGTCTTTTTAGAATGAATCGTTTTGAAGTTATAGCATATTCCCTTGTCTCACTGCTTCGAGGTCAACCCTTCTTCCGTGTCCCCGCTCACCCGCCCTTTGGTTTCGACTTTCAATGAGCCGGTCTTTCCCCGCTGTGGGTTGTTAATCTCATAACACCGCTGCCCGCCCTACCTTCCACTTGTTTTCCCCCCCCTGTACTCTTACCTTCGCTGACACCAACAACAGAGTCTTATGCCCTTGTCCCTGGGATCTTTTTTCATTTTTCTGCGTCGCAAGGTGATCCCTTTTTCTCCTTTTTGAACCTCTTCTTATTTATCCCGCCACCAGAAAATACGTGCTCGTTGAGCGGGGGGGGGGGGGTTGGTGTTGGGTTTTGGGTTTGGGTGGGGGTGTTTTCTGGGACCGGCTCCTTGCTTCGTAAACTCATTTTTTTGGAATATCTCTCGGTAGTTTTGTCCCCTCCCCACCTCGGCTTCTTTTCTTCGTCTG
>Ga0179593_1280849_pt1 | contig 24471 bp, 24 predicted proteins | sample CZODoug2_1_08_16_FD_185931 | JGI IMG/M metagenome (GOLD analysis project Ga0179593, IMG submission 185931) | Vadose zone soil fungal communities from Angelo Coast Range Reserve, California, USA - CZODoug2_1_08_16fungal (PacBio error correction) | ecosystem: Environmental > Terrestrial > Soil >... | reverse complement strand
TTCTTTCCCACCCTCATAGAGTTCCGGCCTTTTTTTAAGTCTTCAATAGGATGGTCCCCTTCCTGGCGGTGGTCAGTTTTGTTTTTTTTCCCTGGATTTTCCTGCCTGAAGTTGACTGGGTGCCTTTAATGTACCATGCCCGTAATCAGGGAGGTTTTGCAGTTATTGATCATGAGGGGCTGGTGACGGTTTGGGTCAAGTTTTTTCAGTGTCTACCCTAAGGATTAACAGAAGATTTCGCTCTTAAGTTTGGGCTGACTCCCAGCCTTCTTTGACCCCACTATTTTTTTGCCCGTCTTTGGCAATTGCCCTTGGATTCTTTGGGTGGTTTATCGTTTCTAAATGAACTTGATTAATTTAACACTGAATATTAAGCCCCCCCTCCCTTTCGCTTTCCTTCGGCTGGGAGTTCCCAGAACCCCTCCCACCTAAACTAATTTGTCCCCTTCCCCCCCCCGTTGACCTCCTTACCAACTCATCTTGTCTTTAACATTCTTCCTTGTCATTCTCAAGGGCATCCCCCGTCCACAAACATGGATTCTACAATTTTTTATGGTTTCCCTCCCATTTCAGAGATGATCCCCCCTCCCTTATTCCTGCTACTTGCCAGGTTCCACTTCCCTTACCCTAGAAAAAGCGGGTCGTTAGCTTTCTCCAGGGAAAAAATCTTTTTAATTTTTGAGAGAGTCTTTTCTCTTCTCCCCCCCCCCCTCATTCTCCCATGTGATCTCCAAACTACTAGATATGAGTACTCATAACAATACGAGCGCTCACTTGGTTGATAGTTTATCCCTACTTATAAGTCGCACGACCCTACCCTTATCACTGCCTCCCAAGCAAGCTTCAAAATTCTCGTTCACACTCCTGTAGCGGACCATTCTTCCTTTACTCTCTTTACATTCATGTCACATTGATCGATCTACGGTGCTCACTCAGTAATCACTTCGTCACTACACTCGGCAACCAACTACAGATCAGTGCATGTTGCCCAGCTTCCTTTGAAGGATATTCTATCGAGGTCCGGTCGTTTTATGATGATTTTATTTCGGTTAATCTGGATACAGTTCCTCTAATAAAATATGCCTTCTCACTACTCACCTGTGATGTGCCAAAGTAATGGACGAGGTTGCCTTGTGTGTTGCCATTTTTTCCCAAATTTAGGCCCCCGTGGAAGCGTTCGGGGTTCTTTTTTGGTACTCCTTGTTTCTTTTGAGCTTGGCCTTCTCCGGCTTGCGCGAAAACGCCTCGTCGTTCTCCATTCAGAAAGATGAAGCAACGTACACTTTTTGCAGCCTGACAAATTACGCCTCTCCCGTTCTCCCCCCTCGTAAGCGCGCGATTTTTCTCCTCGGGTTAGAACCCCTTACTTAGTTCCCAAGAAATTTCCCCTTTTCACTAACAAAAGATTGGGACCCCTTGCTCAGAGCCCATCTCCTTTTCTGAGCAAGGCAGATCGATCATCCCGCCTTCCCAGAGATACTATTTCGGACCTCATTCTCAGTCACGCGTGAGAGCCTTCTCTCTCTGAGTTTTATATCCTCATTGCCCCACAAACCACCTCCGCTATCGAAGTGCCTCGGAAAGATCTATAAAGACTTCTCAGTACTCATGAAGCCTTCGTTCCTGTTTCTCAATTTACCCGTAAGAACAATTTATAATTTCAGCGGCAGCTGAGGCGATAAGACTGGATTTGATTCCCCTCCCTACCCCCCTACCTTTCATTACTTCCACGGCTCCCCGTTCCCTTTTTTATCCTTCTTTATTATACCCACCGCTTAGTCGGTCCCTTTTCATTAGAAAGCTTCCTTTTTTTGAGACCATTTGAATCCCTTGCCTTCAAGCATATTCCCCTCCTTTTATTCTTCCATTTTTCCTCCAGGAAAGCCGTCTTTGTCGAACCCCCTGGGCCGCTCAATGCCCTGAAGACTGGGCAACTTGGTTCCTTCCCCCGTGATCACCCCCCCCAATGTTATCAGCGGAGTGGCCTTCTTCTCCATCGCCCAAGCAAAGGATCCAGTTGGCCCTCCCCCCCCAGAAAACGCGTGTTCTCCGCCCAAAAAAACTAGATACACCCATGAACTTGTACGACTGTTTCCCGTTCTAACTCCTCCATTTTACCCTGGCTACTATACCTCGGCATCGAGCACCTTCCCCTTCTTTTGAGCTCGCTAGCTACCTGCGAGCAAAGAACTGACGGGTTCACAGAAAAATAGCTCTAAGTCTTCCGCGTACTCAAGACAGTCGATGTAAAGTTTATTATTGGTTGAAGCGTCCCCCCCACGAAAACGCGCCTTTACTTTCGCGCCCCCAACTATATCTATTGTACGGATGGTCTTTCATACCTTTCTCGTGCTTTAACCCCGTTCCTTCTCTCGGATTTAAGACTTTAGTCGGGCTTGAGCCTCCAAGATATTCCCGTTGAATTCCTCCTTTAAAGTTCCCCCCCCCTCTCAAAGCTTTGCCAACAATTCCCATCCTGGAGCATTTTAAATCTTGATCTCTGACATCCCCAAATCCTCCCCATCGGAAGCACTGATGTCCCAATTCCCAAGGAACTACAACCTTCACTTCCATCTTCGAGTCGGTTTATCCCGAGAGATCAGTGTAATCCTATTTGTTTTCCTTCTCCTTTTTACCCCAATTCCCCCGTTTTGCACCTTGAGTTTTTTTATGATTTTGGAAGTTTCTCTCTTTTCTACTCCTCGTGTTAGTCGCTCGATCCACCTTCCCATACCCCTTCCTCCCCCTTTTGTGGGTTCCCCTTTTTACAAAGGAAAGACCACACCTCCTTGATGTTTGCAACACGGCCACAATCCCCAAGATGGTGTCGAAGGGTTCTTTATTCCCTTCCTTGCTTTTTTTCTCCCCCCTCTTTGTATGACTCCCTCTCGACTTTAACCTTCCATTTGCTCTCATGATGGGTTTGACTTTTTCACCGCCCAATTTCTTATGGGAAACACGTCACTTTCCTGCCCCATTTTTCTAGTTGTTTCAAGCCTTTCTCCCCACCTTCCCCCCCCCTTCTCTAGTACCCTTCCTCAAGCAAGTTATCTCCCTAGGACAGCAATTGGAAAAAAAATAAAAAGGACCTACCCCTCTTTTTCGCGACTGTCCCCCCGATGTTTGGTGCTGTATACTCCCCCTCGTACCCCTCCCTTTAAACTTTACTTCATGTTCCTTCCCGATGTACGCGGAGCCGTTAAAGACTACGCGGCCCTAATTGTCGTTCCCGACGTCTGCTCCCCCTTCTCCACCCCAGTCCCTTCGTTCCAATTCCTCTTCAGCTCTTTCAAGAACCCTTGGCCCTTTTTTTCCACGCCCCGTAATTCTTCCTTTTTCCAGATGGTGGGGTCTTGTTTTTTTTTCTTTTTGTTCTGTTTCCTGAGTTTCCCACAACTTTGTCGTTCTTAGGGCTGCTTTTTCTTATTGTCCAATAGCGTTCCTGTTGGCTCGCGTGGCTTTCATGCATCTTAGGGCGGGGATTTTTTTCCCCCAGCTGTCCCAAGCCTGGCTCTTCCCTGAACTTTCTTATTTCCATATTGCGGGACGCTGCAAGTGACGAGATTTCGCCAGGAGGAATTCAATCCTTTTGAATCTTGGCCACGCCCCCCCATTTTCCTTATGCTGATCCTCCTTCGTTGCTGTAGAAGGAATCCCCCGTATTTTTCTTCCCCCTGTTCAAAATCTCCCCCACTGCCTTTCATTAGCCTCGACTGCCGCTTTCACTGATTAAACTTCCTTAGGAGAGGACATGCGTTACCTGGAACGCCGGCACCCCTTTCCCATGCGACTTTCCTATTAGGAAGATTTTTTTGACTCGCCTATGAAGGGAGATTTTTCTTTTTCCTCTCCTGATACAGTCAACCCCACGCCTACGCTGAGCCCATGTTAAGCTAAGAATGGGGACTTTTATTTTTCCCTTTGGAATCTGGTAGTTCCTTCCCTCCCGAAGGGTGGCAGTTGAACCTCGATGTGAGCCCACATCGATTTCACTCTTTTAGAGGATTTCCTTTTCCCACCGCCGCTTTTCTCACCCAGGTCGTAACCTTCCCCCCGCTTTCTATCTTTTGAGAAAGCGTTTTGCGCCGGACGGCGGCTCAGCCCTAGGGCGCCAGGTTTTGTAGATGTATCGTGAGAGCCTGCCAAGGCACGTTTTTTCGCCCCCCCCATCTTGCTCCGTCCAGGCAACGAAAACCCGGACCGCAGAGCTAAACCCAAACAGGAGCTTTTTTCCGGAGTCCCCCCCCACCAGCGTTTCCCGCCTCGAAGTCCCGTTGAAACCACCTTGGGTATGCGGATAATGGTGTGTAGTTGACTATCCAAACTTACAGAAGCGTGACCTAAAGGCTCTTCCATAAAGACCAACTCCAAAGAACAGACCGAAGAGAAAGTCATGATTTCCCTCTCAACACGATTTTCCAAACTCGCACCACGAAAGGAGTATTTTATGGGGGTTTCTTGAATCGTTTTAGGGAAGGCGCAAAACTGTGCGTGGAGTCTCGGGTTAGCCAAAGGACCTGTAAGTGAGATCCGATGCCCTCTGGGGAACGGCTAATCCCCCGCAGGCCGAATGTCTTCTTCCGATTCCGAGGAATTGCTGCAGGAGGTTTCGCAAAGCCAGAGTACTCTTATCCGAGCTTCCATAACTTTCCTCTGCTCTTTCTTTTATGAGACGCCCGTTATTCTTTCAGCTAACCCTTTCCTTCAGCGAAAACGATTTTTTTCGCGATCTTTGTTTTTTCCCTTTTTAAGGTCTCTCTTGCCCCTGCTTCGAGACTGCATTTCCTTGCATGTTGTTTTGAGCGAAGTTTTTGTCTTCCTCCAGGTAGACCGAGGTCCCCAATTGACCCCCCCCCCCATTTTTTTCTTCACTTTTGTTTATCCTTCCTATCCTTTTTTTTTTTCACGACCATAAAGTGAGTGCTTCACCCCTTTTCGAGTTCAACCCGTGGATCCCCTCTTTTATTGAAGGTTGAAGTTTTTGCCGCTTTCAAGCGACCCCCTGACCCAGGTCGGACAGCCCCTCCCAGTCGGTTTTCATTCCCCCACCCCCCCCCCCTTAATATAGCATCGAGTCACCCTTTTACAATCATCCCCAAATGGGAAAATTTCCCCCCCCGCGTGTCTCCCCCCCCCAAATGTGCGAAGGTGCTGAGGGATGATTAAACTTCCCCTTACCCCCCACCGCCAAGTGTCGGGCGGGTGGATTACATAGAGTTCCCTTTTCATCCAACCCCCTGACCCCCCACAAGAACACATCTCGATATGCTGCACCCCCCCTTCACCCGATGATTCCTTCGGCATTACCCCCTCCGAGTTTTTTGCAACCCTAAGTCTGCTTCCGACCTCCATCAAAGCCCCCCCTCCCAACTACTGCAGATTGAGACTCCCCCCTCACCCCCCTTCGTAACGATGATTTTTTCTCTCTATGTTCTCCTGTGTTGGTGCCCTCCCCATCATCGTTCTGCTTTTCAGTACGTCGACTTATTCAATCTCTCTTGTTTTCTGTTGTCCACCTGATGTCTCTCTTCAGTGCTGTTTCTAACCAAATGCCGAACTCCGTTTGCCGGGGTGCCTTCCCGTATGCTGTTTTTTTTTGGTTCCGTTTTCCGTGTCTTTCCATATAGAAAAGATTTTTTCAGTGTTCTGTTCTAAGACAGGTGGCTCCTTTTTGAACCCTGGTCGGCCCCGTTTCCATGACAAGTGGATTGCTTTGGCAGTTGCTCGCGTTAGCTTGATTGACACATAATGAAATCGACTATCCGTTTGTTTTTGGTTCGTTGATTAGACCCTCCTTCAGTCTCCCCTTTCAATTTGATTCGTAAAAAAGGGATATTTGTTCCCCCTACTCACTCTGCTTTCCTTTCCCCCTCCACCATGCCCCCCCTCCACCCCCCCCCCACGTCATAACCTTCTCTTTTTTACCCCCCCTCGTCAGATCTTCCAGCCTCTTTCTTTCATGTCCCCTCCCTGCCCCTGTGCATTTCCGCTTTTAGAGGCTATGTGGCAACTTGTCACACACTTTCTCGCCTTTTTGAGGCGTTTTTTGTGTGCCCTTCCTCCCCCTCGTGAGTCTTTTAGCCCGAACTAGGGTTGCCCCTTAAAGCTCTAACGGGGTTACCGTTCGTTCTCATGCCTCCTTCCTTTGATCCCATAGAAACTGCACGACGTATTTTCAGCTTTTAACTAACTGAGTTCTCCAAAGGCCTCAGGCTCTCAATTTTTAAGGAAGGCCCAAATTGATTACTGGGATCACCCTTCTTTCCTTTTTTCCCCGCCCCAGAGTTCCCTCTGCCTCCCCCACCACTCATTAAGTGCGTTGAATTGTAATGCTTTACTGATGATATGATTTCTGTGGCGGGGGCGGGGCCCGGCCTCTCTTTCGTCCCCTCCTCGGCTAATTTAGAGAAGCGCTTCTGCATGGAGACCACCTGTGCAGGCCATTTTCCCTTCTTGTTTGCGGCCGTGTTTTTCCTTGATTGAGTTTTATGGTCGTAGGTCAGGTTTCTCTACCTTTTCTTCTTGTGAAACTGCTTGAGAACAGGTCCTCAAAACATTTAGAATTAGTAGTCACGTCCCTCCTTCAACACTGTCCCCCCTTCCCGAGCGAATGAGCGCTCAACTCTCCGAGGTAGCCCCCCACAACCTCTACCATAGTGCTGCTTCTTTCGGGTGACGACCCCCCTTCGGTGGATTTTCCCGCACTTTTTGAAACATTCCTCCCCCTCCCCGATTGCAATGTCTATGTAGCTCACCTATTTCCGCCTTAATCCCCTATCAGAGGGATTAATAAATTTCACCCTTCTTTTCCACACGTCACCTTTCGGTCAGTCAATCAAGCTTCTTTTGCTTTCTTCTTTTCTTGTTGGATAGACCCCAGAGACGGTCCCCATCCCCTACTCTTTAGACTAGTGTGAAAACCTCCCTTGACTGACCCCCCTTTCCCCTTTCGCCTGTCAAATGTCTGGCCCTTTTCCTCGGAGCAACGAAGGCACGGGGAGCCTTTCCCGGTCAGGAGCGTGCTCAACTTGGCTTTTCGCCACTCACTTCCCCTCTAATTGATCCTTTTACACTCTTCTTGCCGATAATGTCGTGAAGATGGACTCAATTAGTGACTGTTTTTCCCGGTAAGTTATTTCTCATTGCCCAATCCTGCGACAGTGACGACGGTTTTTGTCCTATTACGATTTTTCTCCTGCAATTATGTCCCCTCGCCCGGTTGAGCGGTAACCTTCCGGGCGGTCTCAAGCCCGCCCCCTCTCTTTTCCCCCCAGGGAAAGTTTCCCTTGGACTACACACTATCCTCGGTGCTTTCCCCTTCTATCCTCAACTATGCCAGATTTTGCAGAAGACAATTTCCCCCCCTTGTGTCCTGCCCCCCCCCCCCCCCCCCTCCCCCCTGCTTTCAAATTTAATAGCGATTTTTCTTTTCGCGCTCCCGGGGGTCGTATTTCAAAGAGTCCTTTGTTTACTACCAAGATAATGTGTGCTTCTCGAGCCTACGTCCCGAAGCAGAAGCAACGACCACAGCATCACTTCTTTGGCGAACTCTCTTTAAGTGAGCCAGCCCTTTTTTGCAAGACCGTCCTCTTCTAAAAAGGCTCTTTCGGGCTCCTTTTGTCTACCCGCAACGCACACCCGCCTTTTATGCGTTTGCCGCGCGACGTGAGCTCTTTAGTTCCTTCTTTTCGGGTTAGTTGCGTCCTTTTTTCCCCGCATTGACTTGAATTCCCCCTTGTCCCTGAAGTTTCGCCCCCATCTCTATTCTCCTTCTTTTGACCTCCCCCTTGAAATGGCGGCAGACTTCCATGTGTTCCCTCCGCCCGCTTTGCACAAACCCTGGGAGAACAGTAATCGCTCCCAACTTCTCCCCCTTGTTTGTCTTCCCTCTTTAATAACCCCCCTCTGGGGTAGAAGCCAGAGCTGCTCAATGAAAAGATCAGTCATGTTCCTTTTTTGGCTCCTTCCGTGGTTCTTGTTCCCCTTGTCTTTTTTTTTCTCTTTTTCCGGACAGAAAGGTCCCCCCCCGACAAGCGTGATGAGGGATTGGGTTTCCCTATAGCCCCCCTTTACGCACCTGTGGAGGATCGCGACCCCTCCCCCAATCCCCTTCAGACGCGTTCTTTTTCAGGTCAACACATCAAGCCCCCCCCCCTGTTCACACGGCCTCCTTTCCTGTATCTCCACAAAAGTTTACCCCTTATTATTTTTCTCGTTCCTGGGAGAAGTGTCTTTTTCCTTTTTTTCGAACCCCCCTTTCTTTGTATGTACGATTCGATCCGACCAAGTTCCCTTATTTGATGAGGGAGGAAACCGGTTCCGTGGCAAATTCTCGGGTACCCCTCACCGATATGAAGTTTCTTGTGGCTTTCCCAGCCTTTCCCAACTTTAAACAAGTCTCGACGACAATAGCACTTCAAGCACCTATACTCCCCCAAAGAGGTCATCCCCGCCCCAAGAATAACCCCCCTCCAGGATCCATAGCTCTCGTGTTTTCTGCCCCCCCCCCCTATGGTTGCGTTGTTTTTTCCCCAGCGTAGCCCAGACCTACACTTTCTGCAAGAGGCCAGGGATTCCTCTGTACTCCCCCCGTTTGTCTTCACCAGCTATTTGTATTTCCCAAATTTTTCTTTTGTTTCTTATCGCCCTTGGACGATAGCTAGAATCAACCCCTTTGGACGGGGCCCTCCCCCGGCCGCCGTGAATGAACCCACTGGTCGCGCAGCAAGGCCGTCCTCTTCATTTCACTTTTTTTTTGGCTTTTTTTCCAAGATTGGTGTTCTGTTTCTTAGGAAACCATATTTGTTAGTTTTTCTTGATCTCTGAACAACAGAAGATTCTCCCGGTTTCTTTCCCTGTTTCCATGGGGTTGATAGACGGTGCCTTTGAGCCTTTTCATACATTTTTTTTTCCTGCGTCGAGTCTGAGAACTTCAGATCACCCACTCTTTTATTGGCTGCCAGTGAGCTGTTTTCCTTTTTCTTCACTGACTTTTCCCCCTCCGGCCCTCCAATCGCTCCCCCTTGTCGTCCCGTGCCTCATTCGCTGAACGGATTCTGGTTAGACTTTCAAATACGTCTTGGTCTGTAGGCAACTATCCCCCTGAGGTCATAGCCGCGTTTTTCCCTGCCCAACGTGAGTTCCGTTCATGGTTCCCCTCCTTTCCGGCGTTCCCCATGAATTCGTAAGGGGATAGTCCTTCGCGGCTTCGAGATTGATTTGGTGGTTGTCTTGCGCCCTCGATACCCCTCCCCCAGGACTCTCTCCCTCTTTATATGATTAATGGCGTACTTTTACTTAGGGTTTCCATGTTTTGCTGAAGTCTTTAGGGTAAGGAAATAGAGTCCACGGGCCGGCCCCAGTGATGCATTGACTCATGCCCTTCGAGGCCCTGCCACTCTGACCCCCCCCCCCCGATAGTTATACCGTAACACCCCCCATGCGAGATGCTTGGCGCCTGTGGTTTAGTCCTGCTCGCTCATCCCGTTCTGTTTCTTTTCAGTTTTCGTTATATGTTCAGATGAAGAGACCCCTAAAGGGGGCGTCCCATTCCCCCCCCCCCCCAACTCTGATTTAGAACAACGTGTCTTCCACCCCAAACTACCAAGGCAAGTTCCATCTCAGACAACTGCACAGACTGACCCGTTGGTCAGAAAAAACAATCTCCCCACTCCTCATGCCCTTAGTTTTTTCTCTGGGAACCGAATTCTGCTTCTACGTTCCCCCTCTTTTGTCCAGCCCCTCCCCCCCCTTTGAGACCGAGATAGACTACCTCAGCCTTCCACAATGCACCGCAAGGATCTTCTTTTTGTGATGCCTTTTTTCTGGAGCTCGGAAGCTGCCCACCCTCTCCCCGATCTTTCCCCAATTTGCGCATTACTATGTCAGAAAGGTCCGATTCCCGCCGCAGCATTCTCCTTAGGCCATTCTATCTCGTTTTTCCGCCCCCTCTCTCGGATAAACGGATGAGAGCGCTTCCTGAGAGTTAGCTTTCCCAGATATTTCAGCTAATCCTGTTTCTATTTCTTAGAGCCTAGACACCCAAAAGCCGAGCACGTGCCAGATTACTGTGATTCTAGGTGTCGTACCTTTTTCCCTGAACGACCTATGTCCGACCTTCGGATTGGAGAGAAATGTCCCAATGTGCCCCCTGTGCCTTTTCGAGCAGGGAAAGGGAGCAAATGATTTAGAATCCCTTTACCTTCCCCCCCAACAATAACTCCACCTTATTACTCATTTTTGAGATTTGGAATTTCATCATCCCGGCCCATTACCCATTTTACCTCTTCTTTGACTTGTCCTCTTTGGGTCTTGGGTCAGATCCCCCTAGTTTCAGTGATTTTCAGATTACTCCGAAAGCTGATTTTTGCTTCGGAAGACCCTTCGGTTAATACGTGCATCTTTCACCCATCGAGTCCCCGAAAAATACCACCCCCCACTTGTACCCCATCCATAGCGGTCAGCCCCCCCCCCCCCCTTGAATTATATGGCCGACCTTCTCGTAATAAACCGTCCCCTTACGGTTTTAATCTATTATTGACTAAAAAATTATGACAAAACAGAGTCCAGTGCATTCTCTTCCTGACCACCCCCCCCTGCTTTCTTTTTCTAATTAGACGTGACACCACCCATCAACTCTATCGAATATTTCAACCCCTCACTACCCAGCACTTTGACCCTTCCCGACGTTCAACACCTTCCCTGAACGAGATTTCCTTGAAGTGCACTAAAGCTCCTTTTTTTTGTTGAGGATGTGGTTAATCAGCAGTTTCTTTTTGAGAGTGTCTCATTCTTTTTCCCCTTTGCTGTAGTTGGTGGTGGATTCGCTCTAAGAGGCTGAGGGTTGCTTGTTTTAAATGTACCTCAAAAATATATCGTGGTCAGGGGGGCATCAGACATGACGTTTGCGGTTTTTCCTTTTTAAGTCTAAAATGTATAGCACAGACGACATTGGGTTGGTCGCCCGTTGTACTCCCGCTCACCACCTTTTTTTTGGTACCGATCTTGGACATCCCCACTGGGTTCATTTGGTCATTTTCTCTGCTTTCAAGTTCCTCCAACTCTTGTGTTTTTCAGGAACTTGCTTTTCGAGGTGTTCTTTAGACATTCCCTCAAGAGGAATTTTTTTTATCTTTTACCAATTGAACGAAGCTTACCACTATTTTTACCATTACTTGGAGAACATGCAGTTGCCTTCCCTTCACTTGACAATTTTCCCCCCTGTTGATTCCTTATGATGTTGCCCCAGAGTTTTTTTTTTCGTTTCCTCTTTGATAACCCGTTACTCTTTGCTTCCCAGGGCTACCCCCCCCCTAATGACTCTCCCCAATTCGGTTTTCTTGATTATAGTGGCTTTGCTGGGCACAACCCGTCTCGCTCTTTAAATGTTTCCTGATGTTTTTTGACTGCTGCCGTTCCCGTTAGTTTTTCCAACCGTGAGCTAAGCAACGCGAAACTAGGAGTGTGAACTCATACCTCCAAGAGATCTCTTCTTTCCTTTGCTCATGACGGGACGTTTTCTTCAGACCCCTTCGGAACTGCCTCAGATATGTACTTATGACGGAGGAGTAAGTCTTTTGTCCCCTTAGGTAAGTGAGCCCACGATGTTGCAATGTTACCCCCCCTTTCCTACGTCACTCAAGTCAGAGCAAATCTTCCATCCCCACCTTCTCCTCTTCTTGAAATTTTTCCCTTGACTCCTCTCTGGCGGGGTTTTTTTGGGTAAGTTTCGGTAGCTAATCCCCCTTTAATGATATTCCCCTAAGACGCACACCGTTGAGTTGCATTTTTCTTGAAGCGTCAAGATTTTTTTAGCAAGGTATCAGTTTTTCTAGGTACGTCCGTATTTTTGTGATCTTCAGAGTTTCGTTTTTTTCCTCAGATTATCCCGTCGTGGAGTTTCAACTTCCTCTTCTTTCTTTCAACTTCCTCCCTTCAAACGCCCATGAAAAGCTGTCCCAGCGCGCCAGTCCCTTCTCCCCCCCTCAGTCGACTCATAGTCCGGATTGTATTCTTTTCCCCCTCTGGGTTTTTTCACCCTCCCCATTGGTGACCCCCCCGCCTATACCCGCTTTCCATGGTTAGATTCCCCCCTCCTGCCTTTTCTCCCGTCGACCGATCCCTAACTACCTCTTAAAGAGATGTTCCCTCCCTTCATTCGACGGTAGGAGCAGATAGATCGCTTAGAGTTATGTGGTTATATAACACCTCTCCCCCAAAACCTATCTTCCTTGACGAGTGCACCCCCCCTTTCTCACCGCCCCAAATACAAGGTTCCCTTCCTCCGGGGATTTTGGCGAAGACGGCCGTTTATATTCCGCCTTTTCTTTTTGCGCTCCCCCTGGCTCATACCTCAAGATAATGTGCCCCCCCCGTTCTCCCTTCATGGACTTGAGGCTGAATCACCGTCCCTGGAATTGGATGTTACAGCTGAATCCGCTGCCTACCCTTCTCCGTGCCGGTTTCCCTTAATGGGGATTCCCTCTGATGATTCCTACAGGTTCTCTGTACAAAAGGCAATCCCAAGTCCCCCTTACAATAACTTGCTTAAACCCAGGTCCAAAGACGTACTCCCACCCCCCCCCTTTTATCCCAATTTTTTTCCATGCTAAAGTAGCCCCAAACCATCCCCAGTTGGAAACATCACCCCAAAAGAGGCCCCCAACACTCGATTACTTACTGGGAGTTTAGCTGGTATACCCAGATCACGTACGTGGCCTCCCATTACTATTTGGGTTCCTCGCCTAAGAGCGCTGCCTGCAAACTTAAACCAGAGTAGGTGACATCGAAATCTCTTTTCCCCTTTTGCGCTCGTCAAAGTTGACCTCTTCCGTTTATGTCGGGTATCGTTTCTCCAAGCCGATACTTTGCAGTCTCGCCCTACGTTTCAGGTCCTGGCTGGGTTTTCTGTTCGCTCTTTGCCTCCCCTTGCCTTGACGGCCGACATGGCCGTTCCTTCTTTTTCTGAATGAGATTCCCTTTTTTTTCCGCCACTGATACGCATTGATCGTGCGGGAAAGTTGGTCCCCCCCGCCCCTTTACGCTGAAAAACATGTCCTCCTAAACGTTTTTTCCCGCAGGCCCCCCATTTTTCCCCCCAAAGGCCAAACCCTTTTTTTCGGAAGCGAGGACCACCTCCACCAAACCTTCATCAGATGCCTCCCTTCCCCCACGGATTTTCCTGTGTCCATCAGCTGACAGACTGCACCCACTAAATTTTATGAGGCTCGTTTTCCCTCTTTTCCGACCTCCTTTTTTTTTTGAGAGCTACCATAAATATCCCTCGCTTTCTTTTGGTTAGTTCTTTTTTCCCCGGCTCCTCCAAAAATCCTTACTGACCCCTCCTTTTTACGCCCCGAGGTGAACAGGACTCAATCAGGTTTTTATTTTTTCATTTTCTAAGGTATCATGCCCTTCCCCCCCTCTTTTAGCGCGCGCAACCCCTCCCCTTCGCATTCGGGGAGGAAATTTTTTCCCCGAACTTTGAGGGTTTTTCCTTCCCGCCTTTCCTTTCAGCCTGTCCGTTTCCCGCTCCTTCAGTTAACCTCCGTCCACTTACCTCTTCCCCTTCAAGGCAAGTATCCCCCTTCCCCCCTGTTAGACTGTCCCAAAACCAATCCCCCCAGTCCCTGCTCTTTTTAGCTCCTGAACCCCTATATGCTTTTTTTTCTCCGTAACAGACCAAACCTTAATAACTTTCAGTATTTCCTCTCCAGATCTCTTTTAAAGACTTCTTCGATTCCCTCATTTTTTTGATTTTCTTTGTCCTTCGCCTTTGATTCTCAGAGCCTCCCCCCCCTATTACCTTCGTCCACAATTCTCGGAAGCGCCCCTTCGACTATTCATGTATCTCTCTCCCACCTTCCCATATTCATTTATCCGCTTTTTTTTTTTGGACTGGTCCTTTTCGAAGGCACCTTTTCGGTTGATGGAGACCATGTATCCGTGATCCCTTTTTTTTTTTTTCGAGTTCCCTTTTCCCCCATTGGGAACGCTGAGTGATTGGTTCCTGACCGTTTGCAGGTTTTGACAAGCGCCGGATAGGCAGGTCCTTTTCATATCACAAAGTGATTTTGATTACGAGGACCCCCTGTTAAGCGATGTCAACTCTTCCAATTTCCTGGCTCCCCCACCATGCGTTTCTTCCTTGCTAATAAGCTCCCCTCCGCTATCAAGTACCAATTAGCGCTTCGGAAACGATCCACATTGCTCTCCCAAGAATGTCGTCTTTTCTAAACCGTTCCCTTCGGATCTGTCGTCAGACCCGGAACGGTGGCATTCCTCCCCGTATCGGGTTTTGGTCACGGAAGCCTAGATTAGGGGAATGCCCTCTTTCTTCTTCTCCCCAACCAGACATTACGCTGAGGTCCTACGCCATTCTATGCTAAAATGATTTCCGTCTCTATCGTTTTTAGTTACCTTACCCTATATAGGCTTCCTTGCTGGCATGCCCCTAGAAAATTGCACCTCCTCGTAACTCCCAGGTGCGTTGAAACCCTCGAGATGTTCTAACCCTTTCCCCTCAAACAACTCTGAGATTTTGGGGCGGAGTCTTCCTTTTCGCCGAGAAAGCTATGTCCCTGTTCCGATGCATGGCCGACCATTCGACCCCCGCACAAAGCGTGCAAGGCCCTTCTTTGCCAAACAAAAGCAAATCGACCCCCCCAAGAAAGAATTCAGGAAAAGGCCCTGGATTAAGGAAAAAACATCTCTTTTCCCGGTAATCCCATCCCTCTTAGGTTTCATTCCCCCTGGATGCTCCATGAGCATTTCACACCCCCCGCGCCGCCAGAGCCTCCCCTTTAAGAAGCAATTCCATTTCCCTCCTCAGATATGTTGTTGGGATGTGGTCGGGAATGGAACGTTGCCCCGCGTTATCCAACCCATTGTCCGAAGTATGTCGTTACCTTTTCCCCTCCGTCACCCCTACTTTCTTTCCCCCGCTTGCATCCTTTTTACGTCGACTCTCTCTTCCTTTCTGACGATGGTTCGATAAATCGCCCTGACCAGAGCTCATAAACACTCTGCCGAGACGCCTATTCGGAGGGAACCCCCCCTGTTTAGACGGTGTTCCCATTTGCTTCATTTGTAGTACTAACACTCTCAACCGTTCAATTCACGTGCTTTTAAGTGGAAAAACTTCTTTTCTCCACATTTTTTCGTGAGCAGTCTTCCCCTTGTGGAAGGGACCCCCAATGGGGACTCCCCCGAGGCTCGAAGCGGTCGCCTGATCCCCCATATTCAATTACTACCCTTTTTGTCCTTTGCAAATTGAAGTCATGACTGAAAAGTTCTTCTCAAAGCCAATCTAATTGTCCCTTTTTCCGAAGATTTCCAAGTGGTACAGCAACCAGAACGTTTCTTTTATTCACTTTTCCCCCCCGGACGTTTTCATTATTGGGTCCCTTAAATCGCGCACCCTGACACAAATGACATCCAACCATTGCACTTTAACACCTAGACACCCCCCCCCCCCCCATATTTCCTCGTTTTGGTAGTCCGCCCCCCCCACTCTCCCCCCCGCCAAAGCTTCTTCCTAGATATGGTATGATTACCCCCTATTGACAACCCTCTCCAAACCACAGCATTATTGACCCACCTTTAGGTGTTCCTTTTTTACATAGTACGCCACCCCCTCGCTTGCTGCCCCAATTTTACCCCCCCAAATAAAGACGACTTTTCTCTGAAGCTTCCCACGGCAGAACTGTCGGTTAATCCCCCCCCCTTCTCTTTTCCTATCGTTGTTGTTTGAGCGATTTTCCCCGAAATTCACTTTTCCAGGGTTGTTTGAAGTCTGGTAAATTTTTTTCTTCCCTTCGCTCGTGATTCTGATGGTCCTTTCTTTCTACCCCCCCCTTTACATACTTCATTTTTTCCTGGGGATTACTTCTTTTTTGCTCTTTTGTGGAAGTATACATTTCATGAAGACGTAGTGGTCTATTCCTCTCCGGTGTGCTGGCGAATCTAGCCCCTTTTTGGGTGCTTCACGATATTGCATTCCAATTCATCATTTGGTCAGTTGTCGTCTTTCTACACTGATCCCCTCCCTTCCTTTCTTCCAGATGCTCATCGTTCTTTACTTAACCCGCCATCCACGCTCCTCCCCACTATTCTCTGGTTTTCTGCAATTCTTCTTTTCATTTTTGCCTCTCGATTTGTTTTTCTCCGCAACTCTAACATTCATCCCCCTCGCCCCCCCCTTCTCCCTTCCACCCCCACCTCCCTTTTCTTCCATTCCCCTTCATCCCCCCCCTTTCTCTGGTGTAGCTCCTTGAAGACAACGTTCAAGGTTGAGCTTTTTCCCACTGTGCCATAATAGCCTACACTCCATTATTTTAACTGCCTGTTCACTGCCAAAATTTTGCAATCCCCCATGAGATATAATTGAGCTTTGATGGGTGACGGACAGAGCAGCTCGGGATAGCCATTCCTAAAATTCCTGGCACACTGACATACTCACCAAGAGGGGTTAGAGGATAGCTTTTTACAAGGACCCCAAGACTATTCCCTGTGGGGTGGAGCTTTTTTTGAATGTAGCCTTTTTTGAGCGACCTCATCGAACTAGTTTGCGTTGATTCATATAACAAGTTCTCGCACCCTTTGTCTTCGTTCTAGCTGGTCTCCGCTTTGAGGCACGGGGCCCAATGCAGATGCAGAAATGCGCTGCCGGACCCCTTCCTTTCTGTGCCCATTCGGAAATACCTCCCCCTTCCCGATTTCAATTGTTTCTGCTCTACCTCAAATCAAATGACGTCCCCTTCCCCCCCCATAAGGCTGCCTTTACGACTTCCCCCCTGATATCTGGCTTGGCGGTGCTTTCTGGGAGCTATGCTTTTTACTCGGTTTCAATTCCATACTGGCAGCCCCGTCAGAAAAAAGTCTGTTTAGGAAAGATTTCCCTCTTTTTTTTGAATATTAGCGCTTGCTTGTGTTTGAGCTTTCCTGCTTTTTGGACTAATTCCCCTTTCGGGCCCTGTTACGACAATTTTTTCTGGCATTAAAAATACGTTCACCCTTTTTCCTGACCCCGCTCCTCGAGCCGGCCCGCGCCGCGCCCGTCGCAAAAGCGCTCAGCGTCAGCAGTGCGGCTGTACCCGTTGTGGAGGCTTCCCAGTGTCACCCAATTTACTCCCTATTGGCATGTCGATGTGTAGCGGCCATTATTTTCCTGCCCGGATCGTCTTAAAACTCCCTCCCCCTAAATTCCGGTCTTCTGCCCCCTTTGAGGCCCAGCGTTAGCGGATGTTCTGTGTTTTTTTATCAGAATAACGGTCCCCTTCCCATTTTCTCAAATCCCGTGATATCCCTTTAGTACCAGTCGCTTGTCAACGCCGGGGTCTGGCACGATGGACTGACACTTTTGCTCATAGCGCGATTTTTTGAGCACAAGCATTATAATAACCAGACCTCCCTTGCACCCGACGACCTTCCCCGATATTGGCTTAATGAGGGAGATGAACTTCCTGGAATGCATTCAGTTGTGACGTTTCCCCCTCGCACCAGTGAAGACCTTTCCCCTCTTTAACGGTTCCCCGATGGTTGATCGGCAATTCGCCTTTCCGGTGTCGTTTGAACCCCGGTCGCAAAGACCCGTCCCCCTTCCCGCTTCTTCCCCAATTGACAGGCAAAGCGGAACCACCCCCTTGTTCTCCGCTATTATCTGTAAACGCACCCCCCCAACATCCTTTGCCCTCCGCCCCCCAAGATCCTTCCCCCCCCCCCCCACCTAATTCCCCTTGAAGGTGTACGGAATGGGGCTTTCTCTTCCCCCCCGTGAGAGTGTCTTAACAAGCGAATCGAGAAGTTGCTAACTTACCTATTTGGCGTTTTTCGAGTTAGTTAGACTCGCCCCCCAAAAGCCCTTAGGTGTTTTAATCGCACAGGTTTCTCCCTTCCTCCCCCTCGACTGCCAGCAGTCGATTTCTAGTTATGTCTGGGTTGTGTTCACCGAAAGCACTCTCTCTTTTTGCTTCCGCTGACCGAGTCGTTATGGAGGTCCATCTGATGGGTTCTTCCCTTTTGCTGTCCTCCCGTTACACTTGTTTTTTCGGGCCTCAACAGAGATGACTTTCGGAGACCGCTCTTTCCCTTCGACCTTCACTGATACCTGGCGGCTCTTCTTCTTTCTTCTTGCATTTTTCCCGCAATTGCCCGGTAACCACCTGTCCATCAATCCCCGAGAATTCCTTTCCTTTTTTCCCCCCTCTGAACTCTTGACCTAAAACCCTAAGGTTCGCAGAATGATTGACGCCTTCTCCAAAGGACTCCCCCTCCAACTCCCTCTTCCCTCACGGTGACTCCCCTCTTTTTCGGGTAAGTTTCCCTCCTGAGGTGTCGGAGCCTTGTTACAGACCCGGACCACTGCGAACGTTGTATTCTTTTCTTTATTTTTATACCCTATTGTACCCAGTTGTGTTGAGATTAACCCCTCCACCCCCCTTTTTCTTTTTTCTGTTCGGCTTAGCCCCCCTCCTTATTTTCCCTGCCTTCTGGTAGGCCACCACGCGGGGAACATCCAGACGGTTTCTTTCCCCTTTCATTTTTTCTAGGTCCATTTTCGAACTATGTCAAACTAGCCTGTCTCACCCCCTCTTTCCCTTTGATACGATGATTTCTTCAAATTTTGGCCTCTTCCATTGATGATTGCACCCCTTTCCCCTCCCTCTTCTGAACCCTCATAGTTGTTTTCACATTTTCACACCCCTTTCTTCTTCCTTCCCAATACTTTGTTAGAAGTCCCATGTTCTCCGTCCAATGCAAAGTATCTCCAAGCGGTGAGTGAAAAGAATAACCCAGCCCCTCAGGCCTCCTGCGTCTTTTCGCTACTTCAACTACTCCCCCGTTGGGTGATGTCTCAAGCTTCGACCCCTACATAAATCCCGTACAACGGTTTTCCCCGATTACGCTGAGACTTTAGACCCCCCCCGTCCTATTTTTTAATCTTCCCCCCGTTCTCCCGTGATCTGATATTTGAAGCGATCCCCCCCAATTCGGTCTTGTCTACGTAGGATTTTTCTTTAAACCCTTTCCCATTTCCTATTCTGAAACTCTTACACTATTAACCTATTTTTTTTTTCCTGGAGACATGATGTTATTATGAGTTTCCCCTGTCTTCGTAGTAGTTCTTTTCTAGCATGGAAATAAGAAGCGTAACATTTTTTTGAGCAGGTTAGTCCTTTTTTTCCTCACGAATTTGAGTGACGGTGGATTTTCGCACTTCAAAGGAGGAGACTCTCCGCTGCTCGTTTCCCTACCTACAGCTTTACCCCCCTGTAATGATTGCTGCCTTTCGTACTTTCCCCGCGCTGGCAACGCCTTCACTCCTGAACCCCCCTCTTCCTCTGTCCCTTTTGCCCATAGAGGAACGGCTTTCGTAGTTTAGAAGGTTATTCACTTTGGGTTTTTTATTTCTTCCCCTACCCCATGAGTTATTGAAGCATTTTTGCTCCTTCACAGTACCACGGATAGGAAGTCCCATGCGTTCCCTACCTCCTGGTCCGGTTTTTCCCTGATTCTTACTATTTTCGGTCCTCCTTCTTTTGTTTTTTTTTTTTTTTTTCCTTGATGTGGGGGGCCCGCCTTATTCTCCGATCCTGTTTAGGGTTCCTTGCTTTATTTATACACTCCCAATCGATCCCTTTCTTCTACTCTGGGATGAATAAGCCGTCTTTCCGGCCCCACTTCCTTTCAGGATGGCGTTAAGGCCCAGATCTACTCTCCGTGCTTGAAACGTAGATTTTCAGAACCTCTAAATGCCACTTCTTCGATTAACTTTTTACCCCATTTAGTTGAACTCCAAGATATGATTGTTCTTTCCCGCCGTCCACTTCCCCAACCTAATCGCTTAGTGCTTTTTTAGACTTCTCGTTCTTAGTTTCAAGGAGAGATGAAAGATTCTGGTCAGGTGTCTAGATGTACGGAAGAGACGGGTCCCGAGACCTTTTGACTCCAACTCTGGCTGCAAGGAAGCGCTGGCACACACAACCCTCCCCATGTTCCCGGACACTCCTCCTCCCCTTTCCAAATTCTCCCCTCGGCCAACCACCCCTCGGAAGAATATCCTTTCATGAAATCTCCCCCTTTGTTGGTGATGTTTGACTGGTCCCTCATCTAGTTTCTCTCCATCCTACGCTTACACCCCTTCCAAGCAGCGTCTCCCTCCCCCTAAAAGAAAGCCAGAGCCTGTCCCCTTCAAGCAACACCAGTTTTCAATTGCGGTATCTTCTTTGGCTTTCTCCTTTCTCTTGATGGCATTGATTCTTGTGACCCCCGGTAGTCTCGATCCTGAACCTCTTCCCTGTTTCGGAAGACGTTGGCAAAGACCCCTTCCTCTTTCAGCCAGAGGTAAGAATTTCCTTTATTCCTTTTATTGGGGACTTTCTTTTCTTCTCCCGAGGACCTCCTTAGAATCTCCTTTACCCCACCAGATATCCCTCCTTCTAGTGATTATTGAAACCTCCCTAGTTCTCATTGATTAATCTCCCCCCTCTTTTATATTTCCCCCCCTTTTCAGCAGCAGTCAAAATCTATCCCCCTTACTCTCCTAGCGGGGTTTGATTTTAAAGCATCTCCTCCCGACCGCTGTGAGAGCGTCATGGCGTAATTTGGTTTCATTTGATCGCAGTCAAGTGCTTGCTTGCTGGATGATTACTTTCCTCCTATTCCCACCCTCCTTACCCATTTATCCCTCATTTTTTTTCGATTTCCCCCTCTGTTCCTGCCCCTTATGTACAAAGCCCTCTTCCTTCTTGCTGGCAGATAGTCTTACAGTTTGTCTTCCCCCGGGACAAGTTTCTCTTGCTTCTTTAGAGACTACTCCTCCGCACTCGACAGCTTCGTCCTTTCTTCCTTGAATTTCAGGATTTTTACATTCTTCTTCGCCCCCCTCTCGCAAATGACCAAAGACATCAATGACAAAGGTCCCGGGCTCCAAAACAACTCTTTTTCGATCCTCTTTCAGTCAAGCCCCCCTTCTTCAATCCACCTCAGTCCGTGTTTGACACTTCTTGTCGATTAAAGAATATGACCCCCCCCCTTAAAACGCACCGAATTCTCCTTCATGATGCCCTACCTCTTTTAGGTTATTTCTGATTTTTTACCCTTCGCCGATCAACAGCCCGTCGAGATCCCCCCTTTTCCCCCCAGACAAAAGAAGTATGAACCCCCCCCCTAAGAATTAAAAAAACCCCGGACGTCCGCTTTTTCGGTACGAAAATAGATCATAACTTTCCTCCTCCCTTTGTTGGTTTGTGAGATCGCTTTGTCCTGGTCACATCCTTTCTTTCTTTTTCCTTTGTTATAGTGTTCTAATTCGGGGAAACTATGAATGTATGTTTTTTTAAACTTTCTTAGACCGGGGGAAGATTCTTTGCTTCTTGTACTTTAATGTAAAAATTAACAAAAGCAACCTCCACGTGCCATGTGTCGACCCCTTACATCTTCAATGATGTGAGTGATATTTTGTTTTTGTTTTAAGGTTTTAAGTCTCCCAGATAGTTCTTAAAATCCCTACAGGGTTTCTCCCCCGCAGGATGACCTCTAGTCTTTTCCTTGTGGCAAAAGATATTGTCCCATTTGACAAATTTTGTATTGCCATGGTAGGTCCGTTTCCTAGGAGAAGAGGAACGTTCCAGGTCCCCCCCCTTCCTGAATGCTGCGCTCTATCGATTTCCCTAGTTTTCTCGCACACTACTGCCCCCAGACAAATCACTTTTTTGTTTGATTTAAAAATGTTGAACCCTCATCTCTTGGTCACTCCATCTTTATTAAAATTATTGACTTGACCTATCACATGCAACCATTTCACCGACAAACTTATTCTGGAATTTTTCTTCTTTTGTTGAGGATGACTCCGTTGGGGAGTTTACCTCCAAATTGTACAGTCGCCTTCCCCACTGGCCATAACTTCTTTTTCCTCGGTCGAGTCGTCTTCTTTCCCTCGGAACCCGCTTCTTTTTTTCTTTCACTGAGTCGTTTTTTTTCCGGCTGACTGCACCTAGAACCCCTTTTTTTGCTGAAAATCCCTAGGCCAGTTGTACCCCCACCATAAGAAGATCTCTCCCCTGGTTTGCTGATGGCTAATGCAGGGGCTCAGCCTGTTTCGCTTAAATACTTGAAGCACGGCCCTCCACTCTAGCATACCTTGAACGGCTCGACTGTTCAACTCTGGTCGGTTGCCCCCTTCGGCCGTAGAGTTTCCTCCCCCCCTTTAATTGAAGGCCCCATTTTGTCTTCGAACCGTCCCGCCGGATCAATGAAGTACCCCTGCATCCCCCACACAGGATCCGTGCTTCTTGAAGAATAGGACTTCGTTTTTTGGTGAGAGATGTGTACGCGTACAGGTCGAGTAAGCGCCTCTGATTGCGCCGTGAAGTCCACCAATGTGCGATGGCAGTCCTCAGGGGATCACCCCCGCGTTCACTCGAGTTGACTTCTTTCGTAGTGTGCGCTGGAAGTCGTCTCGTTGTCAATGCTTGCCCGGAGTTTGAGGCGTCCCCAGGTCCTATTAGTAGGGTCATCTAACTCTCCACATCACTAAAAGCGGCCCTCGCCTGCAACTCCTGCCCAGTCCCCCTCCGTCGCCCCCAGAGCTAACTCCCCCTTGCTCGGATTTGGTTGAAGTCCCTGGGCTGATTGTTTCCGCCCCCCCCTATCCTGTTAGGTTGTAACTGAACAGGCAACCTGTCTCTACATTTTTCCACTGTGAGCTGGCACTCCATTTTCACAGTTCATCTCTCTTCGGAAACTACCTTACTTCCCCGCGATGTGCCCACCGTCAAATCTTCCTCAGATAGAGGTGAGATACCTCCGGGCTGTTTGATTATCCATCCGCAGGCCAAACTAACCTTTTTTAATTCCCGTCCGCTATGCCGCTTCCCCGATGACAAGAACTATTCACCAATCTGGCAAATCCCGGCCTTTTCTTCACGCATGCCTGAAGTTCCCTGTTGTCGTTCCCGTAATTTCGAGGGCGAGAAAGCATTTTCCCTTTTTGCTTAGAAAGACCCCCGTCCTTCCAGCCCTCCCCCCCCGCGTCCCCCCTTCTATGAGGAACCGTTGACAAGCTTCTGTTTGACTTTTCTGGAAATGGTTTAATAAGTCCTGATTCACAGTGTCCACGTGAAGTAACGGTATATTACGATTTTGCTTATGCATCAGCTTGCTTCGCCTAGTCGAGCCCTGGGTTAAGCCCGAAGCTCTGCTCCCCCCAACCTTTTAATTTCCACGAGGAGGAGCCCCCCCCACTGTTGCAATCGGCGGATTTTTCAACTCGACAAGCATATTTCCCAGCTACCCCCTTTTCGGAACAGACATTTCTCCCCACCCCCTCCCGATTTCCATTCTTGTACGAAGGGAGACTCTGTGTCTTTTTTCTTTGTGTGAGATCAACTTCATGAGATCCTTGACTCGTTTTCGAGTTTCCCCCCCTCTCCTCTCCGAGAGTCCCGAAAATCCCGGAAGGTGCATCGAAAAATAGTCAAGTCTCCGCGTACAGCGGGGCAGACCCCAGGGTCTTTCCGTCCAGTTTGTCTTGACGCGGGGACCCAGCAACAAGCAACGATAGCGTTTTGCAGTCGCGACCTTGTGAGATATTTAGTCCTTTTGTAGTTTTTTCCTCTCTGTTCATCTTTGATCAGTCCTTTTCCCCCTTGTCTTCATCCGGATATTTTATCCTAAGTCCATTGCTTTCTTGCACATTTGCAGATCCGGGTGGGGTCCGCCCTTCCTCTTTCACCAACATTTCCTCCCATGCGATCCTTCCTAATCTGTTTGCGGCTGCGGCGGAAATCTGCCAATCGGTTTTCTCCCTCCAGAGTGAACTTTCCTGATTCCAATTTAAACTCCCTTCACGAAGGTATTTTCCCGGTTGGCTAAAAGAGAGGTTCCGTGTTTCCCCCAGGAGGTGTCATGACTCGACAAAAATTCCCCCCCCCTCCTCCGAGGATTGGAGCCCTATTCCTTCCCCCTTCGTTTGTTGGTTTAGAGAGCTATACACCCCCCTACCGCGTGGGTTCCCTTGTCTCCCAACTTAAGAACCTTGACCCCACGTTGTACACTCAGCTATCTCCCCAAGTCCGCTGGTAGCGTTCCCCCCCCAGTTCTTTCCCCTGACTGATACTTTCATTTTTCATGGCGTCAAGCTAGTCCCCTTCTTTTTGTCACCTCAGTTTTGCGCAAACGCTTCCATTTACTCCCATGATGGGTGGAACATTTTTTGCCACAGAGGAAATGACTTCACGCCGATAATCTGTCCCAGAAGTATAGGCCCCCCCTTTTTCTAAATCCCCTCTCTATTTTTCAAAGACATACTGTATCGAAGGGACAATGTTCGTATGGCAATTTTCTTAGCAAAGCTTCACCCAAATAATAACCCATCCCCCGCAGTCCATCCATAGCCTGGCCTCCCCCCTCTTCCAATGAGTGTGCGTTTTTCTTTTTATTCACCATCTTATCCCCAATTTTACGTCAATG